>OBEQ011558608.1_pt1 | contig 28206 bp, 17 predicted proteins | sample 1670901 | NCBI WGS metagenome assembly OBEQ01 (sample SAMEA104232315, study PRJEB22302) | groundwater metagenome | biome: forest; feature: aquifer; material: groundwater | place: USA | collected 2011-08-07 | depth 5.4 m
AACAGAACTATAATAATATTTGCAGAGTAATAAAATAAAGCCGCCTAAATGGCAGCCCCGTGGTGTAGTGATTTGCCGCGTGATAAACACGGTGACCTAGTTATCTTTATACAGTGGTCAAGGTTAAATATTGGTGTTTCTTTACAATTGTATGCGTATTAGATTGCCTAGCGATTACCAGAAAAATCTTTTGGGGTCATTGAAGGGAAATAGAACTTGGAAGCAACTAGCCGAAAGCTTGGGAATAAGTGAGGGCGTGCTTTCAGGTGTCCTTAGCGGCAATACGTTGCCTGATTATGTTTATGAAAAAATCCGGTCGGCTGAGACAGATAAAATTGTCATTGAGCGGCTTTCAGATAATTGGGGGCGCGTAAAAGCTGGCAAGATTTCCGATGGAGGTGGCCGCAAGATCTCGGTTGCTTGTCCACAGCCCAGTGCGAAACTGGCCGAAGTGATTGGCATACTCTTTGGAGATGGTTCGATTTACGCCAACCCGTCTAAGGGAGTCTATCAAGTAAAAGTTGCTTTAAACATAAAATTGGAGCAGGAATATGGCCGCCAATTTGTCCAGCCGTTGTTTAAGGAATTGTTTGGCTTGGAAGGAAAGGTAGTTTCGGCTCCGCGCATAGGTGTAATGTATTTGTATTTTAGCTCCAGGGAGCTGGTAGGTGTGCTTGGACGTCTGGGAATCCCGCCCGGGCTAGCAAAGCGCAGTGCGGGCATACCCGCTTGGATAAAGGAAAGAGACGACTTCCTTGCAGCCTGCCTGCGTGGTCTGATTGACACTGACGGCTCTATTTTCAGGCTGTCGAAAAGGGACTACAAATTACTTAGAATAAGCTTCAAGAACACGAATTCCAAACTTCTTGAAGATGCGCGCCTTGCTTTCCTCAAGCTTGGCTTTCATCCGAGCAAATTGATTCAAAACAACCAGTTTTTCCTTACCCGAAAAGAGGACGTGCGCCGATATGCGGCCGAAATAGGCTTTAATAATCCCAAAAACAAACAAAGATTAGAGTTTCTCTCATCTAAACTAAACTATAGCCCCGTAGTGTAGTGTTCTTTGGGATGATTTTTTTTGTTTCCTTCCAAAGGCTATACGACCAGCATACCAGGCTCTGAACCTGGGGACGGCAGTTCGAATCTGCCCGGGGCTACTAAAGAGGGACTTCGCATTTCTCACAGGTTTCGGAAATGTTCACCCCCCTCTACCCATCCGTTTACCCGCGCTCCTATATCACTAGCGGATAATTGCCGAACACTTCTTCGACACAACAAGCACTTTCTTCGCTTTTTGCCGTATGTTTTTTCGGCAATGACTCCAGTTTGTGGATAGTGGAATCGTAAGTTTAATAAGCTGAATTCGGGTTTGTTGTTGAAGCAGTTTTCATGTGGCCGGTTGAGGCGATAGGAATTGGCAAATTGAGCGGTTTTTTAAACGCTGCCGTAATTCCGTAAGCCTTAAATAGCCCTGGAGAGTGCTATATACATCAGTCTTTGTCAGACAGTCGACGAACTTTGTAAGTTCGTCAAAAAAAACACCATAGGTGATTTCGTGAATAGTGTCTCAGTCAAGAAAATAACATCTGTCGCGGTAGGCGCGGCTATGCTCGGCGCTGCTTTTGCCGGTGCTGCTGCAACCGTAGACCCGTCGGTAGGCAACTTCAAGTTCTACCAAAACGGAACCCCGACCTTCAAGGTCGTAGTGGGCGCACGCGCCCAGGCAAGCGACTACTGGAATGCTGCCAAGCTCGCTGAACTCTTCGGCAACCTGGCGTACTCCGACAAGGCAGTCGTTGCAGACACGAGCGGCCTTTCCTGCGGCGCAGGAACTGGAAACGCAAGCACTTGCTCTGTAACTGGCAAGGGCGTAACCCTCGAAATAACGACTCCCGCTGGAGCAACTGGGCAGACTGGATCTGTAAGCATAAAAACGCAGCTCTATGACTTCCTTGACGTCTCGCAGGTAACTGCAACCACCACTCGCGTCAACAGTGCAAGCACGTTGATTGGAGATGGAGTCAACACTGGTGGATACTACATTTCAGCCACCAACAACCCCGACATTTCATGGAAGGGCAAGATTGACAACGTAGGCTCCTATACTGTAACTGAGGAGGAAGGCTACTACATAACTGGCAAGTCATACTACGATACCAGCCAGAAGAAATATGTGGCAGACACTGCAAACGTTGCGTACGCAGTCAACTTCACCGACTCAATCCCGTACCACGTTGACTTGGTGAACGGAACTATCACCGGCAGGCCGTCAAACGACGCGTACCTTGCCGCCAACCGCAACGTCAAGTTGCGTTTTCTCGGGCAAGACTATATAATCACTGCCTTCGAGAACACGACTACCAACTCAATCTCTCTTGGTAGCCAGGCCGTTGCCCTTCAAATGAAGGTAGGCCAGAGCGTAAAGCTTGGAGACAAGGAAATCAGGATGGTCCAGATCTCACCGATCGGAACCACCTCGAGCGTCCTGCCCCCTGCTTACTTCGAAATCTGGCAGAACGGCACCAAGATCGACTACTTTTCAATGAACAAGGACACTGCAAACTACAACAAGAATGGAGTCATTCTTGACGTGCGCGACGTGTTCGTGGGCGGCGGCGACAGCTCTTACGCTGACATGGTTGCCTACTCATCGTCTCTTACTTTGACCAGCGGCCAAAAGATGTCGTTCGAAGGAGACGATGCGACCACCAAGATCAACGACGACGCCAACTGGATTGCAACGCTTGCTTTCACAACCAAGACCGTTGGAACAGTGAGCTCAACTGGTGGAGCCATAAAAGCCCTCCAGCAAATAAGGCTGACCCGTTCGACTTCCTCGAACAAGCTTGCCGCTGGCGACAGCTTCAAGTTGGTTGAAAAGCCGGTCTCAAAGCAGCTGACCTTCACTGGAGTGGAGCCAATTGACACCGACACCCTGCGAGTCATTGCGGGTGGCACCAACAGGTACACTGTAACGCCAAACAATGCCTCGGGCATAAACACCTCGGGAAGCACTGGTGGCTTGGACCGCGACATCAACGTAACCTGGCTCAAGTCGGGTTACTCGAGCGCCTTCCAGATAAACGGAATCAGCGTTGACACGTTGCTCATCGACGAGTTCAATGGCAACATACTCTACAAGGACCCCAACAGCGCCAACTACACAAACGTCGGCACTGAAAACAACAACGTGACGTACTACTACCCGTCAACAACCGCCTCGGGCGCAATCCAGGTAATAACCAACCTGACGAAGTCTGCACTGAGCGCGTCCAACACGACTATACCGAGCACAAACTGCTCCAACATTGGTGCGGCATCCACGAACTTGACGGCAACCAGCGTAGTCACAATATACGCTGTAGACGCTGCAGGCGGCTGGTCCAAGCCGGTCAACATCACCAACCAGCACATTGGTGGAATGAACTTGACTTTTGGAACAACCACTGGAGCACAGAAGTACAACGTGTTCGTCTCGAACGCAACCGGAGCATACCCTGCAATGCTCAACTCGACTAGTGCGCCTCAAATCGACATCACTAGCGCGTTGACCAACTCGGTAATCTGCTTTGGCAACAGCTCCTCGGTAATGTCACTGCCTTCCGAAACTTCGGGTACAGCCATGAAGGTAAGGATCCGCGAGCCTACAACCGACAACAGCGCAACGCTGGACGGATACTACGAATTCGACTTGTTCCGAAACGACGCGAGCTATCTCTACAACAGCTCGCAGACGGGAGCTTTGACATCCACTTATGCTGCAGGCGCAACTGGTGTGTCAAACACGCTGTCCTCTCTAGTCTCTGGAGGCGCATCCTACGAACAGGGCTTCGTTGACCCGGCTGGCGGAAGCATGTCTCTCTTGAGCTTGACTGAAGTGAACGTCAAGTACCCCAAGAAGCTGGCTCACGCAGTGTGGACCTTCGGATCGCCCAGCACAGTCAACGTGACTGCTGGTGGAGCAACCGTGACGAGCAAGACGCTCGCTGAAGTTGAGAGCTACGCTCTCGGCGGCGGCTACAGCGTCAAAGTGCTCAGCGTTGCAGGTTCGGCTTCATGCGCTGGTGCAGGTGGCAAAGCAGGCGCCCTTTCAGGCACTGCAACTTGCGCGCCCGCATCCGGTGCAGTCGTTACCCCGCTCAACCCGGCAACCGACTCGCTTGTCGTAATGGACTCGCAGGCTGGTGGAGTTGGCCCCGCAGTAGTTGTGGGAGGCCCGTTGGTAAACACTCTCTCTGCAAACACGCCTGGTGCTGCTGCAATCGCAAGCGCCCCCGGACAGTCTGGAGTTAGAGTGGTTGGCGACAAGGTATTCGTTTACGGATACACTGCAGCTGACACCACCGACGCAGTCGACGCCCTCATCAACTGGGTAGCCAGCCAGAGGGACGCCGTAAGGGGAGTCTAAGCAGGCTTCCTTCATTTTTTCTTTTTTTGAAGTGTGGAAGGCTTTGCGGCCTTTCCACGCATTACCTTTTTTACGCTTGCTTTGATTGTTCCACCTTCAACTGAAAGTTTGCGCTTCCCACAGTTTCGGCCAATCCATTGCAGTTCACTTCCCCACGTTTTCAACTTCACGCAGCTTGCTTTCGCCCTGCCTTTCGAGTCTTCTACGCTTTTAAAAGCCTTTACGGTCAATAAGTTACTTGCAACGCCCTGCGCATTGGCGCTGTTTGCGCGCTGCGTGCTTTAAAGCCTGTTGCATCAGCAGCTTGTTTGCTTCAACGCTGCAAAGCGTTCTAATGCGGGGCATGCAGATGCGTATGTTATAAGTGTGGTTTGAATGGTTGACTTTAGAAAGCCCGGCGTCATTATCGCATTGGCAACGATTGCCTTGTTCGTACTATCCATGTTTGCGGTTTTGCTTTCAACTCCTAATGCCGGCCAGCCCGGCGGCACTGCACGCCCTTCGCCAACTGCGGCAGGTGATTCGTTTTCTGGCTCTGGCCGGGCGATTGGCATCGTTACTTCCCTCTCCAAGGACTTGCTGGTGCAATGCAATTCCACCAAGTTTACAGCACTGCAAGAGCAGGTGCTCTCCAAAGTTGTTGGAGTAGAGGGCGTGATAGAGGTTGCAGACCGCCTGGCAGCTGCCTCAATAAGCTCTAATTTCTCTTCCAACGAGAGCCTTGCAAGGCAGGTGATTTTCCAGGTGCAAGTTGCGCTCTCCCCTTACTGCACGCTGGCAGTGCTGCGCAAGGGTTCGGTTGAAGTCAATGGCTCTGTTACGCTTGTTTCCGACGACGGGAAGAAGAATGCAACCATTTACTCCCGCGAGCTAGACGCCCTTGGGAACTTGCTCGGCTCCGGCGGCCAGGGAGTTCCAGCCTACTTGCAGCCTGGTGCTCAAGTCAACGACACTGCCAGGTTGGTAGTGTTGGCGCAGCTTTCAGGCGGCAAGGTAGCGCAGTGGTTTGCGCAGCAGGCGGAAGAAACTGCAACGAGGGTTGTGTCGAAGACTGCCGGTGCGAGCGTTGAAAAATTGCTTCCCCAGCTTTCAGTTGAAGCGCCAATAGCGTGGAAGGAACGCAGGGTCAATGCTTCGGTGGTTGTCGCGCAGGCAAACCAGAGCGGCAATTACTCTATTGATTCCTTTGATTACTCGCCAGTCAATGCGATAGTATTTTTGGATGCGTTCAATCAGTCAAGCAACGCCAGTGACGCGCAAATTGCCGCACTGCGGAAACTTGCTTTTGTAAAGCAAGCCGGCCTTCAGCCCGACTCTTCAATGCTTGTGCTGGTTGCAGAAAATTACTCTGACGCCGACGGCTTTGCGAGGCTTGCGCTGCAAAACAATTTCAGCGGAAGGATTTCTTTCCCCAACTCAACTCTCTATGCTGCAGTTTCGTTCCAGAACGCCTCGCTCTATCCTGCAGCTATATCGCAGCTGCGCTTTGAATTCGGGCCTGCTGCAAGCATTTGGAGAGAGGCAGAGATTTCGCCGGTTGACCGCGCGGCTTTAAGCGCAGAACTTGGATTGGCCCTGCCGGGCGTGCTCCCAGGGCAGGTTGAGGCGGGCGTGCAAGAGCATGACTTGGTGTCTGCGGAATACAGGTTTTTGGCGCGCGGGACAAGCGTGCTGCAAGGCCAGGCGCGGCAAGTGCTGGGAAGCGAGGTTATAGGCGCAATGCAAAGGGGAGTTAAGCCTGCTCATTGAAAAGAAATACCGTGGTTTATTTGATATCAAGTGACGCGCATTTAGCGCAGGATGAAAAAATCGAGAGGCCCTCTGTATTGCTAAAGGGCAATTATTCTTACGCAACTCAAAAGTTTGCAAAAGGAATCAACTTGGCGTGGGGAGTGTTGTTGCAATGGCCGCAGTAGTTTCAAAAGGGGATTTTGTGGAAATGTCTTTCACCGCCAGCATAGCCGGCGGGGAAGTGTTTGAAAAAACAGGGAAGCCGCTTTTAATTGTAGTTGGCGCAGGCCAGGTAATAGCCGGCCTCGACGAGCTGCTTGTAGGCACTTCCGAAGGCGTGCAGAAAAGCGCTACAATACCTAAGGAAAAGGCGTTCGGCGAGAGAAAGCCCGAAATGGTAAAGCTCATTCCCTTCAACGAGTTCCAAAAGCACGGAGTGTCGCCTGTTGCAGGAATGCCCGTAGACATTGACGGCGTGCCAGCGCGGGTGCAAAGCGTGAGCGGCGGCAGGGTGAGGATAGACTTCAACCCCGAGCTTGCAGGATACGACTTGCACTACGATTACAAAGTGGAGAAAGTCATTTCCTCGCCAGAGGCGAAAGTAGACGCGCTCAAAACGCACGTGCTTGAAAAGAATGGCTCTGCCGAGCTTTCAGGCAAAGTGAAAGTTTCCTTTGACAAGCAAACCGGCGTTGTGACTCTAACGGTGCCGGATTCGGTTGCAAAAAACACCGATTACCTTGTTGCAAAGACGCACTTTGTCGCACAGGCGCTAGGCCACGTGCCAGAAGTGAAAAACGTGCTTGTAAACGAGGAGTACTCCAAAGCAAACTTGAAGGAAGAAGAGAGCAGCTAGAGCAGTTTTTTTCTCATTTGCCGGGTGCGGGCTTGATTTTTGCGCCAAAAACCGCACTTAGCTTTAAATATTTTGCGCCGCTATATGTTTCCGCAATCCGAAGTTTTTTCCGCAGTAATTTTTCCCATAGCTGAAAGTGGGCATCGGAAAAGTTGCTTAGTTTAAAGCTTTCACGCCGCAAGGCACAAGTGGGGTTTTATTATGAGTGAAGAATCGCATTACCAAAATCATTTCAAGGGAACCACTACCGTGGGAATAGTTTTTGACAAGGGAGTAATCGTTGCGGCAGACAAGCGCGCGACAATGGGTTCGTTCATTGCAAGCAAGGACGTAGAGAAAGTGCTGGCAGTTTCAGACAGCATTGTGGTAACCACTGCGGGTGGAGTGGGCGACGCGCAGTCGCTAGTGCGGCTTATGCGCGCAGAGCTAGAGCTCTACAAGCACTCTCGCGGCCGTGACATGACTGTAAAGGGCGCGGCAACGCTGCTTGCAAACGTCTTGCAGGGCAACAAGTACTATCCTTACCTAGTGCAGATAATCGTCGCGGGCTTTGATGACTCGCCGCACCTCTACGACGTGGATTTAATGGGTGGCTTGCTTGAGGAGAAGTACACTTCAACTGGAAGCGGCAGCGTAGTCGCATACGGGATACTTGACGCAGGCTTCAAGCCCAACTTGAAGGAAGACGAGGCAGTCGCGCTTGCAGTCAAGGCAGTGCGCAGCGCAATAAAGCGCGACAGCGCAACCGGCGAAGGGGTGGACGTCATCATTGTCAGCAAGGACAAGATGAAGCGCCTAAAGGAATCCGACGTTGCAGGCCCGAATGCAGCCTAAGCAGTTGCTTTCGTTTTTGTACAGCGGCTTTTCCGCCACAGTGTGTTTTTAGCGTATGAAATCCCCCAAGGAATTCTAGAAGCGCAAGAATATTCCGTTTAGTTTTTTTGTTTTTCGAAAAAGGCGTTAGTGCCCAGGATGGCGTTTTCGCCTAAATTAAAGTGTTTAGATTTGTTTTGAGGAAGGTGGGTTTTTTGACTGATATTTTCAAGCAACTGGAAGAGCAAGTGGCAGCAATTCTGCCAGCATCGTGCGAGCTGACAAAAGTCGAGGTGGAAGGCCCGCAAGTGGTAATCTACCTGAAGAACATGCGCGCTTTCTACCAAGACGAGAATTTCATAACAAAGATTGCATCGCGCCTGCGGAAGAAAGTGGTGGTGCGCGCAGACTCCAGCATACTAATGCCGATTGAAAAGGCGCTGGCGCACATAAAAAGCGTAGTGCCCATAGAGGCCGGCGTAAAAGACATAAAGTTCGACCCCAACTTCCACGAAGTGCTCATTGACGCAATGAAGCCCGGCCTTGTAATAGGCAAGGGCGGCAACGTGCTAAAAAACATCATCGTCAACACCGGCTGGTCGCCGCGCGTGCTGCGCTCTCCCACAATGCCGTGCGAAACCATAACCGCAGTCCGCAACTCACTTCTAGAGCAAAGCGAGCAGCGAAAGAAATTCCTCACTTCAGTTGGAAAGAAGCTCTACGCTGGCGGAAAGCCCAGCGAGTGGGTGAAAATGACTGCCTTAGGCGGTTTTCGAGAAGTAGGCCGAAGCTGCTTCCTTCTTTCAACTCCATCAAGCAACGTGATAATTGACTGTGGAATAAACGTCGACCCATCCGACCCATCAAAAGCGTACCCTTACCTCAACGCAATGAATTTAGGCCTGGATCAAATAGACGCAGTAATTTTGAGCCACGCCCACCTAGACCACTGCCTTCATCCAGATTCTCTTGTGCAGCTTGCCAACGGCGAGATAAGGCGCATAGAAGATTTGGGCAGCGAGGGGGCGGAAGTTGTTTCCTACGATTTCGTAGCAGGAACTTCGGCAGCCGCAGTTGCCCGAAAAGGCGTTACCCAAAAGCCTGAAATGCTGCGAATCAAAACCAATTTGTTCAATATCAGCGCAACCCCCGAACACAGGTTTTTCGTTGTCAACGGACTCGACGTTGGGGAAAGGCGCGCAGGAGAAATGCGTGAGGGAGACTTTGTCGCCGCCCTGCGCTCCAACACGTTCGAGGGAAGCCCGCGCCAGCAGCTGCCTTTAATTGAAGTGCAGGAACTCGTGCAAATTTCCGAAAAAGGCCGGCGGAAAATGAGGGAAAAACGCGAGTCGCTAGGGCTGGCTAGAAAACAAGTTGCCGCCAAGGCGGGAGTGGCAGACTATGCGTATTCCTGGATGGAGTCGGGCAAGCACAAGCCTTCCAGGCATTTGTTTGAACTCTGCATTAAGGCGCTGCAAATGCAGTTGGAAGAAATTGAGGGTGAATGCTCTTTGGTCAAAACCGTTAGCTTGCCGACGCACGCCAGCGAGGAATTCTGCCAGTTTTTGGGTTACGTGCTGGGAGACGGCAACCCGCACTTTCCAAAACCCGATGCGCACAGCAACGACTTGGCTGTCACGGACAAGGACATGCAAAACCTCGAGTTTTACGCGCAACTGGCTGCCGGGCTCTTCCAAACCAAGCCGAGATTTTCGTTCAAGGCCAGCTTGAACCGCGGCAGCAGGAACAGGGTGTTCTTCTCCTCGTACATAACCAAATTGTTGTTTACTTTGGGCGACTCGATTTTTGCCCGAAGCAGGCAAAGGCGCATACCCAAAATGATTCAAGCCGCTTCCAACAACGAGTTGGCGGCTTTCTTCCGCGGCTTGTTCGACGCCGAAAGCTCGGTCGGCCACCACTCGATAAGGCTGGCGTCCGCAAGCGAAATGCTCGTGCGCGTGGCGCAGATGCTGCTGCTGCGGTTGGGCGTGCAAAGCTCGATTGAAGAGCGGCACGACGCTTCTTCAAAAACGTTCTCCGCAGGCCCGGCTTACTACCTGACTATTACCCACCCGGCGTCGCTCCGGCTCTACGCCGGGAAAATAGGGTTTTCCTCCAAAGACAAGGCTGGAAAGCTCGAAAGGCTGCTTGCTAAAATAGGGAAAGCGCGTTCCGAGAAAGTTGACCTCGTGCCCCTGGACGGAAAGGTTCTTAGGCGGCAGCTCGCGGAAGCGGGGCTTTATGAAACCGATTTCGACTCGAGGATTTCCAGGTACTGGAACGAAAAACACGCGCCCAGCAGGGCGGTAGTCAACAGGATGGTTGAAGCGATTGAAAAACGCATTTCGGGAATTGAAGGCACTTCCTCCCGCGAAATACTGCGCGTCACGCAGCACGAACTCGGCCAAGCTGCAGGAGTTTCCCAAAAAACAGTTTCGTTGCTTGAGCACGGGGGTTTGCAGGCCGGAACCGAAGTTTCGCGCAAGATGCGGGATTTCCTGGTGCAAGCCAGGCAGTCGCGGCTGGAGAAAGCTAGGCACCTGTTGAGCCAACTGCGAATGCTCTGCTCCGAAGAACTGGCTTGGGTCAAAATAAAAAGCATCCGGACGGAAGCGCCGCCTGAAAAAGTCTATGACTTGAACGTGCCCGGCTACGAAAATTTTGTGGCCGACGGCTTTATAGTCCACAATTCAGGCTTTATCCCCTACCTGTACGCTTACGGGTACGAAGGGCCAGTTTACTGCACCCCTCCCACGCGCGACATGATGATACTCCTCCAGCAGGACTGCGTGAAAGTAATGAACTCCGAGGGAGGAAAGGCGCCTTACGGCGAGCGGGACATCAAAAAAGAGCTTGGCCACGTGATAACACGCGACTACGGCGAAGTGACCGACGTCACAAGCGACATCCGCTTTACCTTCCACAACGCCGGGCACATGGTTGGCTCTGCAATGGTGCACGTGCACATCGGCGAAGGGCTGCACAACCTAGTTTACTCCGGCGACTTGAAGTACGGAAAAACCAGGATTTGCGACGCGGCAACAACAGTGTTCCCCCGCGTGGAAACATTCATGATGGAAGCCACTTACGGAGGGAGAAACGACGTAAAGCCCAGAATCGAGGAAACTGAAGCAAAGTTCTGCGACCTAGTCTCGCAAATCGTGTCAAAGCGGGGGAAAGTGCTCGTTCCAGTCATTGCGTCGGGCCGCGCGCAGGAAATAATGTGCGTGCTTGAAGAGCACTTCAAGGACCCCGACTTTGTAGTATACATTGACGGGATGAGCAAGGAAGCCTCCGCAATACACACTGCATACCCGGAGTACCTGCGCCGCACGCTCCAGAGGCGCATTTTGCAGAACGATTCCCCGTTCGACAAGCCCATGTTCAAGAGCGTGGAGAACAACGACCACCGAAAGCAGATTGCAGAAAGCGACGAGCCCTGCGTAATCATCGCCCCCTCGGGAATGCTCAACGGCGGCCCATCGCTGCAGTTCCTTAAAATGCTTGCGCACGACCCCAAAAACGCGCTGGTGCTTGTAAGCTACCAGGGCGCTGCCACTGTAGGCAGGCGCATCCAGCAAGGCGAGAAGGAAGTGCCGATTTCCGACCGCCACGCCTCCAAGCAGGACACGCTCAAGGTAAACATGCAAGTCTACAGCATGGAGGGCTTCTCAGGGCACTCCGACCGCTCGCAGCTGCTCAACTTCATCCGCAGCGTGCGGCCCAAGCCCTCGCGCGTGTTCACAATGCACGGCGACGGCGAGAAATGCGACGAGCTAGCCCGCACGATCAACAAGATGATGCACATCGAAACCCGCGTGCCAATGTGCCTGGACAGCATGAGGCTCAAGTAGAGGCATAGTGGGTGTTTGACTCTTTCAACCATGTTTTTTATTCCCCTGGAGCCTAGTGGTTTTAATGAAAAAGCAGATGCGCCTTCTAATAACCGGAACGCCTTGCGTTGGCAAAACCACGCTTGCGGCAGAGCTTTCAAGGCAGCTTGACTGCCCGCTGGTGAGCGCCAACGATTTGGCAGCGCAGCTGGGATGCTGTAAGCTTGACAAAAAAGACGGCGTGCGGGAAGTGGACTTGAAGGTATTGCAAAAGCACCTCAAAAAGCTCTTGGAAGAAGTTAGCAAACGAAAGGAAAGCGTGGTTGTAGAAGGGCACTTGCTCTGTGAGATGAAATTGCCGTGCGAGAAGCTATTGGTGTTGCGCTGCAATCCCCTGGTTTTGGAAAAGCGCTTCAAAAACCGCAAGTACGCTAGCAGAAAGGTTTCAGATAACTTGCTTTCGGAAATTCTTGATTACTGCCTTCTAAAATCCGAGGCAAACTATCCGGCTGCAAAAATAGTGCAGCTTGACGCTTCAAAGCCCCCTTCTGCAAGCAACGCGCTCAAAAAGCTGGATTCGGGGAAGAGTGGCAAGGTGGACTGGAGTGGGCTGCTTGTTTCCAAGGAATTCTCTGGAAGATACGTTTTTTAAGCAGTTTAAGCACAATACCTTTCGTAATTTGGAGCTTATTTTGCTTGAATTCGGCGCAAAAAGCGCTTGGAAAGGTTTATAAAGCTCATATTGGTATAATGATTGACTTCCAGATGGAAGCTTGAATTTGAGGTGAACCCCGACATGTCTTTGACAAAGCTTTACTTGACTGCATCCGCAGAAAAAGATGATGATGAGGATGACTTGGATGAGGATGAAGAGTGGGATGACGACGAGCAGGAAGATTCAGACGAATAGATGGAAGCTTGATTTTGAGGTGAAACCCGGCATGTCTTTGACAAAGCTTTTCTTGAAGGCATCCGCAGACGATGACGATGAGGATGACTGGGACGAGGATGAAGAGTGGGATGACCAAGAGGAAGAAGGCTCAGAAGCATACTGAGCAACTTCTCAAGCTCAAGCCTTCCCACCGGCGCTTCCTGAAAAAACCATTCGGGCAGCTGTGCACCCAAAAAAGCGCGTTGCTCTCCGCGCGCAAGGCCCGCTTCACCGTTTCAGTTGGCGATGCCACCACCTTATTCTTTCTTTCAAACTCTTTTGCCCCAAACGTATCCATAGTTGACTTTCTCGAAAAGCGTTCTCCAACCAGCGAAAGCCACAGGGAGCAGATACTTTCCGCAGGCTACGGCGAAACCTTTGTTGCATCCAACCCCCCAGGCACGCTTTCACAGGGTGCGCTGCTTGCAGTCAAGGAAGCAATCTCGTTTGCAAGCAAGAGCGCGCGCAGCAGCTCCAAGCGCACTGCAAAGCCCGCCAACGCGTTGATTGCAATAGTTGGCGAAGAGGACTTGGTTTTCCTTGCCGCAGCCCTGCACGCCCCTCCCGGCGCGTTCATTTTCTACGGCCAGCCCGGCAAAGGGATAGTTGCCTTCGAGTGCACCCGCGAGTCCAAAATAAGGGTAGAGCGAGTTTTGGGCGAAGCGTTTGAGTAAAGAATTAGATTTGGCTGGTGGAGTGGCTTTCAATTCTATTTTTTCTTTCCGCCAAAGCCCATTGGCTTTCCGTACTTTGAGTAGCTTTTCAGCCCAGAGGGCAGTTTCGGCTGTGTCTGGCGCTTCTGCATTTCTTCTTCAGCTTGCTTTGTTTCCATCATCTGCAATGTGATTGCGTCGGTTGGAATGCCGTCTTCTTTCTTGAAGCCAATTTTTGCAATCGCGTCGAAAAGCTTTTTCTCGCTTGCCTCGCGCACCTTGGTGTAATATACTGGTGGGAGCGAAAATTCAACCATCCCCCCGAATTCAGTTACGTCGTATACTGTAACGCCTATCTCGAAGTACTTGAACCACCACGCCTTGTACTCGCGTTGGATTGCCTCCTGGTAGCCCATTTGCTTGAAGTCCTCCATTATCTTAAAGCCCGAGGAAACCTCAAAACCGAGCCTGTCCTCTTCCTGCAGCATGTAGGATTCTGCAACAACGGTTTCGTGCTCGGTTTTCTTGTCGGTTCTCACAAGGAAGTAGCCAAAAACGTTTTCTCCAAATTCTTTTGCGTAAACTGTCTCAAAGTACTCTCCGCCTCCAAGGAAGCGCGCGCGCAGCCTGCTTTTAAGCCAGCCAACCGCCTGGTCGGCGTCCTCAACAGGGAAGGTAATCCTCTCTTCAAGCAGCTTCCACTTCAGCTTGTGGTCCTTGGGCTTTTTCCTTATGCCAAGCAACCCATCAAGTGTTTCCAGCAAACCCATTTTTTACACCACAATTTTGCATTGCTTTTCTTTACGAGATTTAGGCTACACTTCAATAGTAAGATGGCTTGTATTTTACTTCATCTTCCGCCTTTTCTTTTTTATCTTCTTCGCTTGGCGCGCTTGCAGATGCGGCTGCCTGCTCTATTTCATCCATTTCCGCCTGTTTTTTCTCAGGGCCGCTGTCGCCCTTCCTTGTAAAAACGAACGCAAGCAGTATTAAAATCGCTATTCCCGAGCCGGCCAACACCGCCTCCCTTGCCCCAAAGCCGTTGCCTGCTGGAATTCGTTTTTCCAGCTGGCCGTTTACGCCGCTTGCAAGCGCAAATGCGGTAATCAGGCTTCCTGCCTGCAGGCTGTCCTTTGCCTTGGAAACTGCCGCTTCGGTGTTCTGGTCGCCTAGCTCCCGGCTGCGCCTTTGCGCCGAATCAACTTCACTCGAAGCAAGCAGCTCAACTGCCCCAAGCGAAGCTTCAAGCTTTTGCGTTGCGTTTTGCAGGCGGTTGGTTTGGACTTCTATGCCTGTAGGCTCAAGCGCAAGGATTTGCGCCTCAACCCCGGAATCAAAAATATTGTTAATCTTGCCTGCCTTTCCAGCTTCAGCTTGAAGTGACTTGAGTGCGGCCAATGCAATTTGGATTTCCGGGGCTTTAACAACGCCCGCATTCTGGCTGCCGCTTTCCAATTCCTTGCCTGCCTTTTCAATTAGTGCACTTGCGTTTGAGTACGTGAGCTTGAGCTGCGCGGCAAGCTCCTTGTTTTGCGAAAGCTTTGCCTCCCTCTCGCTTCTCCAGCCGTCAATTGCTTGCCTTGCCTTTTGCAGTAGCTGCACTGCGGCGCCAGGTTTTTCAAGCAGCAGTTTTTCCTTTGCCCGCCACGCAAAGTTGTTTGCAGACGCGCAGGCCGAAGCTTTCAAAGAGTCTCCGCCAGTGCTTGCGCATTCCTTTAGGGTGCCAGAAATTTGGCCTGTAACCAAGTTAGTTGCGTTTGAGAGAATTGCCTCGCCCTGTGAAAGGATGCCTTCAACTTGCGCTATCTTTTGGGCATAGTTTGTAGAATCGCTTAAGTTGCCCGCGCCTGCAAGCCCCTCGATAACAGAGTTTGCAGCTTTTGCCTGTGAAGAAATCTGCTCCCCTGCAGTGGAAAACTCCTGGTTGCCTGCCTGTAGTGATGCGTTAAGCAGCTCTTCGCCTTCTGCCTGCAGTTTTTGCGCGCGCAAAGAAAGGCTCGCCTGCACCTGTTGAATTTCCTGCCTGTTTTGCTGCGCTTGCAAGAGCTTGTTTTCAATTCCTGCCGCAAGCTGTGCGGCGCGCGCAAAATCGCCGGATTGGAATGCCTTTTGCGCATCAGAAAATTCCTGCGCTGCCGCAATTGGCACTTCGGGGTTTGCCGAAAGGTCCTGCAGCTTTGCCTGTGCGTAAAGCGAGACGTTGTTGCACTCCACTTCCAGCAGGGCGGACTGTTTTTCCATTGGGGTGAAGTGCATTCCATTCAAGCGCGTTGCAATGAGATGGCCGCTGCGCTTTTGCTCAACGGACTGAGCCGCATTGGAACTCACAGTTGCCTTCCCTTCAAGGCACGCGACGTTTTCCTGCAAGTCAAGCTCAAGGCCGCTTATCTCCTGGTCAAGCTGGTTGGAAATATCGTAGAGGAAGGAAAGCTTTCCTGAGGCCGAGTCGTAAAAGACGCTCTTGCTAACTGAAACTGGGTTTGGCGTTTGCTCTACAAATTCGGCAGAGTTGCCGCCCTCCCGCGCCTCTATTGAAAATAGCGTGATTTTCCCCTGTTGGGTTTGGTTTTCGCTGCTTTCAACACTTCCAATGGCTTGCGCATAAACTGTGGTGCTGCTTGAAACTTTTCTCTCAAAGAGCACGCGCGTGGCAGCAGAGGAAGAAAAAGTTACTTGCGCCCTGCGTTCAAGCAGCTTGCCAGTTGCAGTTGAAGAAATGCTTTGAGCAGTTTTCCTTGCAATTATTTTGCGGAAAGAAATGCGCGCGTAGTGCCGATCGCCTTGCGAAGAGTTTGAAAGCACTATTGAAGTTCCGTTAATCCCCTCCACTTTTCCGCTGCCGTCGTGCAAGGCAATTTCTGCCGCGCCCTCCAACTGCGGCAGGCTTATGGTAATTTTTTCCTTAGAATCAAGAGGCAGCGCGTGCTCTACCCTCCAGAAAAGCTCCCCTTGCGCAGGCGAGTCGAGGAAGGTTGCTTGCATTGACTGCGTTGCAAAAGCGTTTTCGCCCAAATGCTGGCCAATTATTTGCTGCGATTTGGAGGAGAGTTCGGCAAGCCTCTGGTTTGCCCATTGGAGTGCCTCGCCAAGCGAGCCTGCATTGTTTTGCAAGTTGGAACTGCGTGCGTAAAGCTCCAGTTGCTTTGCATCCTCTTGTGAAAGGTATTGTCTTAGCCTGCCAATCAGTGCGAGTTTATCATGCAGGCTGGCAAACCTTTCGCCAATTTCTTTTTCAAGCGAGCTTTTGAGTTCAAGTACGCTGCTCGACAGCGTTGAGGCTAGAGTGAAGTCCTCTCCGCGTGATTCCTTTAGCTGCGCTACGGCATCTTGCGCCTGCTTGAGATGTTTTTGATAAAAGCTCACTTCAAGACCATCCTTTTGCGCTGCTTGCACGAGCCTCTGCGCGTCTGCAACCTGCTCCTCGAGAAAGTCAAGCGCCCATTTGAAGGAAGGCGATTGCTGTGCAACTTCGCTTGCTTCCCTCAAGTTCTTGAGCAAGCCCACAAATTCCCTTATTTTCTTACCGCGGGGCGCGCCTGCAAGCTCCTCGTAAGAGAGGAAAGTCTGCCGCGCAACGGAGTATGCGTAAGACGAGCCAACCGGGTTGGTTGGAGAAGCTTTCGCCGCCTTTTGCCAAAGAAGGTTGGTTTCTTCGGTTGCGCTTTGCGACAGGCTCTCTTCGAGCGCCCGGCTCCTCTCTTCGACGTCGGCAGCGTACTGCAGCGAGGATTTCATGTTGCCAGCGGCATTAGAATACAATTCGAAGGTCTTCCCCGCCCACCCTTCCTTTTTTGCTTGAATTGTTTTTGTGCCTTCGGTGGCAAGCGCATCGCCTTGGTCAAAGCCAAGCTTTGAGCTTCTCACAGTTTCGCGGAAGGAAGGCTGCGCGCCAGTCACTGCAATGCTGCCAGAAGGCAGGTATGCAAACCACTCGTCTGCAACCGCATCGAGCTGCTCCTGGTCAATAAACTGCAGGCGCGTGCGCGCAACTGCCTTGGAAACTTCAAAAGAGCTTTGCTTTTCCAGTAGGCTTGACTGCAGTTCGCTTCGCGCACTTGACGCTTCGAACTTAAGTTCAGCCAATGCTTCCAAGAGCTTGAAGTTTGCACCAACGCTTTCAACAATTCCACTTGAAGAAGTGAGCACATTTTGGAAGGATTGCGAGGACTTGCTGGACGCAGAGAGCAACAGGCTGGCAATTGGCGTGCTGCTGCCTGGCTTTCCAGTTGCCAGCGCGTTGTCTTCCCTTTGCGCCTTTGTGACGAGTTGGGAGGCTTTAAGTTGATTTAGCGAGCTTCCTGCCTCAAATTGCAGTGCGTCAAGTTCACTGGAGGCTGCAGTTAACGCCAGCTTGCTTGCCTGCAGCGACTTTTCAAGCGCAGTTATTGCCTGCCTGTGGCAAAAGTAAGATGCGCCCAAATAGTAGGTGTAGGAGTGTGGTGTTGCCAGCCAGTAAAACTGCTGGAGGGAAGCTGTTTTGCTTGCATCAATCAATGCGCTTTGCGAAGCGAGTGCAAGCTGGTATGCGCTTGTTTGCGCCTGCACTTGAGGCGTTTGCGGCAATGCAACATTCTGCGCGGGAATGAATTCAGAGCAAGAAATTGGGATTACCAGAAAAGGCAGCAAGTCAACTTGTTTTTCCTCAAGCAATTGGCCGTAATCAAGCAACGCATTGGCTTGTACTGAAAATAACCCTGCAAGTAGCAGAAATAGCTTTAGTGCAGAATGCAAGCGCCCCATTTCAACCCGTAGAAAACCAGTGTAAAGGCGTTTTTATTGGTTTCCGCAGGCCGCTTCTAGAGGACAAACAGGATTATTGCAAGGACTATGAATGCGATTGTTGCAAAAGCCGTTGAAACGTATGCAAGCACCGCCAAACCCAAAGTAAGCAGTATTGCCAAAGGGATTAGCTGCGGATTGGTTGTGGTAATATGCCAGCCGAGGGCAAGGCCGCCGGTAAAAAGCAGAAACAGGAAGGCGGTAAATCGCCTCAGGCTCAGTGTTACCGATTCCATTATCCGCTGGCCAATGTCTTCAAGCAATCCCGCCATCAAAACACCAATACCTTGTTTAACTGCGCGCCTTTAAATTCTTGCGCCGTGCCCGCGCGCTTTGGCCCTGCCAAAACTCCTTTTTCTTTGAAAAAGTTTCGGGTTTGCGCGCCATTTTAACTACCTGTATCGCAGGAATGCGCCTATGCCGTGGAAAGTGGAGTTGAACTGCTGGCCCTCGGGAGTTTCCTGCGAAACCATCGTAACAGTCATTCCCTTCTCTTCAGCCAAGCCAATCAAGCTGGTAAAACCGTCTTTTGCAGACTCTACCTTGAACTTTCCGCCGCAGTCGCATGGCTCCTCGTGCACTTGCGAGTTGTGCTCTATTACCTTGCTTTTGGCGCACTGCGAGCACACCATCTTAAGCTCGTAAAGCTCGGTGCCTTCACTTACAAGCACTTGCTTTGCCTGGTTGTTCTCAACTGCTCTCCGCACTTTCTGGTAGCCGTAAGTTGCAAGCCCGTCGCGTGAAACCTCGCGCATGAAATCATCGAGCAGTTTTTTCTCCTGCACCGACTCCTGTTCGGCAATGATGTCCTTTGACTTTTCCAAAACTTCTCGCAAGCCATACTCATCGGTGTAGCCGGTGTCAACCACTCCCAGTATCTTGAGCTGGTAGTTGTAGGGTTTCGCCTTGAGAAAGCCCTCCTTTGCAGGGCCAGGCCCTCCCACAAGAACGCCCTTGAAGTTCTTTGCATCAAGGAAGGAAAACATCGCCTCTCCTATGCGCTCCTGGAAGTATTCAATTCCCTCTTCACGCAACCTGCCAAATCTCGCCGCTGAGTTGTGTACAATCATCGAATTAGCTATGAAGTTTTCATGGTCTGGCACTTCCAAGTCATAGAATGTGGCGGGCGTGTTAACTTTTTCGACTGATTCGACTCTTGCCACATTTGCCTGAGTGTTAAGGTACGCGTTCAACTCGTGAGACTTTTCAAGAGCCCCCTGCGGCAATTTATCAAGGAGCTTTTGGAAATGATTTTTGCTCAGAAGTCTCTTGTTCCTGAAGAACATTCCGTATCTATATTGTTCTTCCGCAGAAAGCCCTGCTGCTTTGAAAAGTTTTAATGCCATTTTCCCGTTGAGCGGTAAGTGGTTTATGAAGCTCGCAGTAGTGTTTGCCTTTTCTTTTACGAGTTTTTGTAGAATAGCTGCCTTTTGAGAACTTGTAAAGTCAATCTCCTGTGAAAACACTTCCAATTCAGATTTGCCCCCAATGCAAATAGAGTATTGCGGTGAGTAGCGGCTCTTTTTGTTTAATACCGAAGTGACTATCCCGAATCTAAGCAATAGCAGTTGAACTTGTCTAACGAGCTTTTCGTTCGCCATGCTTAGTGAAATTCCGCGGGATGCTGTCACGCTCCCTTCGGCGTCAAATAGGCCACGAAGGAAGGCGGCGACAATTTGGGTTGATCCCCCCGCAATTCTTGCGGGCAAGTGTTTTGCCGTTCCCTTGCAACAAGCTTCTGGGAAGTTTGCCTTAAGGAATTCTACTAACGCTAGACTGTATCCTCGCGTTTCAAGGCATCGGCTTCCGAAGGAAGTTTTTCGAATTCTTTCCCTGAACGAAGTGTTGACGTGAAGCTCTTGCTCAAGGAAGTTCCGATAATAATCCGCAATTTCTTTCCTGTCTTCAAACAAAGTAATCCTGTTTCTTTCAACTGTTCCATCTCCAATCAAATACCCTAAGAACTGTGCAAGTGTGGGAGTTATAGCTGAAGGTAGCGCCGCTCCGCGGCATTCAACATACTGGTAAAATTCGTCATTTATGCCATAATGCCTTAAGAGTTCTGGCAATTTTTCCATTCCGTGGGATTTTCCTTTTTCAAGCCTAGAAATCATCATTTGGCTGTTTCCGATTGACACTGCAACTTGCATTTGAGTCTGCCCCAAGGCTTTTCTAGCGCTAGTTAGCAAAGCCCTACCCTTAGCAGTAACTTCAATCTGGATTTTGGGCTGAATTAGCGGAGCAGCTATTTGCTTGGTCCGCAAGTAAGCAGGAAGTAAGAGCAAGTCTCCTTTTTCAAGTTCTTGCGCAAACTTTTCAGCTACTCCATTTTCACCAGCGCAGAAGAAGCGATGCTCTTTAGTGGCAATAATTTGGGTTGTTGGCATTTTCGTGCGTATTACAAATGCTTCCGAATCATTTCTTGCAAAAACATCAGTGCATTCACTTTCTTGGAAAATTTGTTCTTGCCAGTTGAAAGAAAGCACTTTTTCTCCGGGCTTGACTTCCCGTATTTCCTTAATTTGGCCATCGGCCATTTGAACCAGAGATTTCTCGTGCAGACACTGCCCGCCTTTGCTGGTCTTGCTGTGCGCAGTCGAGTGGATTTGCTTTAGAACTTTTATCGTCTTGCCTTTAAGCAGCGCAACCGTTGCCTCCTTGCCGTCCATTACGACAACCCCGTAAGTGCTGGTGCTCTCCACCAATTCAGTTAAAGGGTCTAGCACAAACGAAGACTCGCATCTGTAGAATTGCACCGGCAGCGGCACTGGTGGGAAAAGCGGGAAGAGCTGCACGTCTGCCTTTCCCTCGGTTTCCGAAACATTTCCGCAAAAGATTGCCATGCCATATTTAGGCGTCTCTTTGAAGAGTTTTAGGTAGCCTAGTATCTTGTCAAGCGCAGTCTGCACGTTGTTGCGCGTGCTTGAGCTTTTGATGTTGCTTGCCTGCCCGTACTCGTCGCGCAGCTTGCCCGAAATTTCTGAAATCGGGTACTTTGGAGTAACGTACACGCTGATGAGTTCAGTGCCCCTTCCTCGGTATTTCTTTAGCGCGGAGAGCTGCTTTTTGAACTCGTAAAACTCCTTGCTGCTGATTCCCAAATCCTTTATTGTAGCCATTTTTTTCAAATCTCTTTTTTAATTTCTTCCTAAGCTCGTAATTTTCTTCGTCTGTGCTATTTAGTGGTTGGGCCTCTTTGAAGGCTCCAGTTGCGTCTTGCCGTGCATGTACTTTTGCAGGGCCTTTGGTATCAGCACGCTGCCGTCGGGCTGCTGGTAGTTTTCCAAAATTGCGCGCACTGCGCGGGAAGTTGCAATTGCAGTGCTGTTGAGCGTGTGGCAGTACTCCTTTTCATCGCCGCCTTTTTTCAGCCGGTACTTGATGTTCAAGCGCGTTGCCTGGTATGCCGTGCAGTTGCTGCACGAAACAACTTCCTTGTAAGCCTGCTCGCGCGGGAACCACGCCTCAATGTCGTACTTCTTTGCCGCAACAATCCCAATGTCCCCAGTGCAGATGTTGACTACCCTGAAAGGAATTTCCAACTCCCTCCAGATTTCCTCAGCGTTTGCAAGCAGCTCCTCTTGCAGTTTCCAGCTGTCTTCGGGCTTGCACAAAACAACTTGCTCTATTTTGTTGAACTGGTGCATCCGGAAGTAGCCGCGAGTGTCAACCCCGTGGCTGCCAATCTCCTTGCGGAAACAAGGGCTAACTCCGCAGTACTTTACAGGTAACTCTTCCGGCTGGAATATTTCGTGCTGGTGCATTGCAACCATCGGGTGCTCGCTTGTTGCAATCAAGTACTTCTCTTCCCCCTCAATCTTGTACATCATTGTCTCAAAGTCCTTCAAGTCAGTTACTCCCTCGTAAGGTTTCTTGTCCATAAGCAGCGGAGGCAATGCGATTGTGAATCCTTTTGCAGCGAGCTTTTCAACCGCGAAATTTATGAGAGCTAGTTCCAGCAGCGCCAAGTCGTTTAGGGTGAATGCAAATCCGCTTCCGCTTATCTTTGCAGAGCGCTCAAAATCCGCCCAGCCGTTCTCCTGCGCCAGTTCCCCGTGCACCTTCAACTCAAATCCGTATTTTCCTGGCGCGCCCCACTTGCGCACTTCCAAATTGTCTTCGCTGCCCTCCCCAAACGGCACGCTCTCGTGCAGAACGTTTGGCAGTCGCATGCAGGCAAACTGAATCCTCTCTCCAAGTTCCTTTTCTGCTTGCTCTAGTTGCTTTATTTTGGCAGGAAGCTCGCCCGCCTTCTTTTTGAGGGATTCTATTTCCGCCTGTGGCTTGCCGCCCTTGATTGCCTCGTTGACTTGCCTAGTGATTACGTTTCTTTCGGCGCGCGCTTTCTCCAACTCTCCAAGCGTCTCGCGGCGTTGCTTGTCGTCTGCAAGGAATTCTTCCAGCAGCTTGAGCTTTTCGCCGTCCTTGCGCTTCTCCAAGTCATTGCGCACTACTTCCGAATTGTTCCTGACGAATTTTGCTTCCAACATTTCAACACCGTTTTGTTTTTTCTAATTTCAAACTATTCAGTAATCATCTATTGATTCCGCCGGGCTGTCCGCCACCGGCTGTAGGCTACTTGGAGCGTGAGCCGATTGCGCGCAAAAGCTCGCTTCGGGCCTGCTCAAGCTGCTGTCGTGCAACGTCCTGCTTTCTTTTGAGCTCGCGAACAATGGAGGAAGAGAATTTCACTAGCATGAGGTTTTCGTAAATTTCGTTCATCTTCTCGTAAAAGTATTCCGCGGCCTTCTCGTCGCCGTTTTTAAGCGCAATCTGCAACGCCCTCCTCAACTCGCCTACTGCGTCGGCCAAGCCGTTGAGGTAAGAGACTGCCGGAACGCCAAGCTGCCTGTAAGTGGGCAAGTGCTTTCTTTCGTGCACTGCAAGCAAGGCCATGATTTCAGTGTATTCTTGGTAAATGGGATGCGTAATGCCGCTGAACTCGCCGCCCACCTTGCCCTTGAGCTCCATAATCTTTGTTTCCAATTCCTTGGCGGCCTTTCTTGCCTGCGCGAGCTCGCCGGTGTGCAAGTGCTTTATTGCGTTGGCGCAGTCGCGTATAATCTGCCTGCTTGCAGAGAGTGCCTCGTCCTGCTTTTTTTCCAAAACCTTGAGCTCTTCCACTATCTCCTCGATAGTCTTGCCGAGTTCCGCTCCTTCAAACGCCTTTTCACTGCCTGTTTGCTTGTTCTTCATTGTAACATTGGGTGTAAAACTGCTTTTATAATTGTTGCAACAGTAAGTTTGCATTGAACGAAACACTATTTTGTGTCAAAAAGTGAGAAAATGGCTAAAACACCTTTCCAGCAGCACCCCGAAGCGATAGTCATCTCCCTAGGTGGCTCGATGCTGTTCAAGCAAGGTACTACTCGAGTGGACGAGGAATACGCACAGAAATTCGCCTCCCTTGCAGAAAAGTTTGCTTCACAGGGCAAAAAACTCGTAATTGTAGTGGGCGGTGGAATGCGCGCGAAAAAAGCTGCCGACAAGGCGCGCGCTGCAACGCAAAGTGAGTTCTTTGCCGACAGGGAAGCCATCAAGGCAACCCGCAAGAACGCAAAAGTATTGCAGAAGTTGCTTGGAGAAAGGGCTTTCAAGAAGCTGATTAAAACGCCCGACGATGCGGCTCTTGCTTTGGAGAGTGGGAAAATAGGCTTTGGGGGAGGAATGCTCGAAGGGCTCACTACTGATGCGTGCGCTGTGTTGTGTGCAGAGCGGATCGGTGCAACGCAAGTGTTCAACGTAAGCAATGTTGAGGGCGTATTTGACAGCGACCCTAGAACAAACCCTGCTGCCAAGAAGTTTTCCCAAATGTCTCACGCTCAGTTAATTGAACTGGCGGCTTTGGGCGACGACCGCAAAGCGCGCGCAAACTTCGTGTTCGACTTGATTGCCTGCAAGATTGCAGCGCGCAGCAACATTGCAGTGCACTTTGTCAACGGCAGGGACTTGCAGCAGGTTGAAAAGGCGCTGCAAGGCGAAGCGCATTCTGGAACTGTTGTTAAAGATTAGCTTGAAACGGGCTTTTTTTCCTGCCGTGGTTGATTGCTATTGCTTCTAGAGCTGGAAGTTGGATTGCTTGTAATCGCCCTAAATTCCATCGAATTATTCTTGGAACTTCGTCCAAGTCGTGCGTTCTGGTTAACATTTGGACAAGGTTTGCAGGAAGGCCATAATCGAATTTCAACTCATCAATTTCCTTCAGCTTGTCCTCCCAGCTGGCTTTTGTAGAGTCAGTTAGTTTCTTCATTTCAACTTTTGCGGCATCTTCAAAAGACTTTATTTGCTCGGGGGAGGGGCTTTTGCCAGTTAGCTTTGGGAGGGTTATGCCTAATGTTTCAAGCCCGTTTGAAATCCTCGTGATTGCTTTAAGCTCCGGGCTTAAGTCGCCGCCTTTTTCCTTCTTGGCCCAGTTAATCATCGTAAGCAGCCCATCCAAATGCGTGTGCTGCTTGCGCTCAACGTCGGTGCCAAAGATTTTGTACTTTTCAACGAGGTTTGCGGGAAGCGTAGATGGAAAGAGGTTGTATCCTGCTTCAGTGAACACTTCCTCGAATTTTGGCCTTGGGCTGGGTTTTCCCGCGTTGGAGTGCGCGCGGGCGTGCCTTCGGTCGTATTCAGAGCGCCTCAAAAATTTACGAGTAAAGGGTGGCCGCGCCGAATGCGCACCGATAAGCCCTGATATAACGTGGTTTTCCTCGTGCAAAGTAACTCCCTTGTTGAAATCATTGTAAAACGCTTGTGCCTTTGGGTGCATGTACTTGCGTGCTGGCCCGAAGTCGTGCTTCTGCACGGTTGACAGCGCGCGCAAATACTCCTGCTTAACACCCAATTCTTTGCTTATTTGCCGCCTAAGCGTTTCTTCCCTGCTGTGCTGGCGTTCTCTAAAGTTGCGGCTTACATTAGCCTTCCCGCCACTGTCTGTTCCATAAGTTTTTTCGTATGCCTTTTTTGGCAAAACAAATGCGATGGAAAAGTCGCTTTGTGCAAGCTTGACTCCCCTCAAGCGGTGCCCAAAAATGGCGTGATATAATTTTCCAGGAGTCTTGCCGTACTTTGCCTTGGTTTCCCTTACTGTCTTTAGCGCAAAAATAATGTTTCGCAACTCCTCGTTGATTGCTTCCAAGTGCCGTGGCTCTACCCCGCTTCCGTGTACCTTGATAACTTTTGTAGCCGCCTTGTCAAAATCAGGGGATTTCCTTGCGGCTTCCCTGCTGAAAAGCCGAATAGCAGTGTCGTATACCTGCGCCTTTTTCCAAGCGACTTCGAAGCGGTGCATACTAAGCATTTTCCAAAATTAGTTTAATAGCCTATTCTTGGCTGAAAAGTTTACTTTATTCGCCCCGCGCCTTTTTCAAAAGAAGCTTTTGCTCTGCTGAGGCAATGATTTTTCTCGTGTAGTCTATGACATCCGAGTTGGCGCTTATTGAGTCGATGCCCATTTCAACAAGCTTTTCTGCCAGCTCCGGGTAGACGCTTGGCGCCTGGCCGCATATGCCAACAGGCACGCCGTGCTTGTGGCACTTTGTAATCACTTCCTGGAAGCTCTTGATTAGCGCCGGGTCGCGTTCGTCAAACTCCTCGGCAACAATAGAGTTGTCCCTATCCAAGCCAAGGGTGAGTTGCGTGAGGTCGTTGGAGCCAATTGAAAAGAAGTCAGCTCCAGCTTGGCAGAATTCCTCTGCAAGAATTACCGTGCTGGGGATTTCGCACATTATGCCTACCTTAAAGTCGCGCCCTTTTGGCAGGCCCGCTTCTTCAACCAATTTCAGTACCTTGCCAAATTCGCCTAGCGTCCTTACAAACGGAATCATCAGCCACAAGTTCTTCATCTGGTATTTTTCGCGCACTCTCTTGATTGCCTCTAGCTCGAGCTTGAATTCCGCAGCGTCTTTAATGTAGCGGAAAGCGCCTCGGAAGCCAATCATCGGGTTTTCCTCGTGGGGCTCGAACTCGCTTCCCCCCTCTAAGTTGCGGTACTCGTTTGTCTTAAAGTCGGTTGCGCGGTAAATCACTGGCCGCGGGTGGAATGCGGCGCACACTTGCCTCAAACCCTTTGATAATACTTCTACGTACTCCGCCTGCCTTCCCTCCTCAATGAGCTTTCGCGGGTGAACTCCAAATGCCGCAACCATAAACTCTGCACGAAGCAGCCCCACTCCGTCAACGTTTTGCGCAGCAACTTTTTTGGCAAGCTCCGGCTGCGCGAGGTTTACGTACAACTTTGTTCCAGTGATGATTGGTGGGCTTTGTATTACGTGCTCGGCAACTTGCTCTGCCTCGCTTTTTTGCTCTGCAATTGCAGCCTTCCCTTCGTAAATTACTCCGGAGTTTGCGTCTACTGTGACTATCTCGTCTTCCCGCAGGGTTTTGGTCGCGTTTCTTGTTCCAACCACGCAGGGAACACCCATTTCGCGCGAGACAATTGCCGCATGGCAGGTGCTGCCGCCCGAGTCAGTGATGATGCCCGCTGCGCGCTTCATTGCCGGCACAAAGTCCGGCGAAGTCATCTCGGTTACAAGGATGTCGCCTTTCTTTACCCTGTCAAGCTGGTGCGCGTCCAAAACTATCCTTACAGGCCCTGCCGCAATTCCCGGTGAGGCGCCCAAGCCGTGGAGTAGAATAGTTTCGGCACCTGCAGCTTGACCTGCCGCGGCCACCGCGCCTGCTGCAACTGGAATTGCGCTTGAACTGCTTGAGCTGGTTTCGCTTTGCGGGCTGAAAACTTGCATGATGTTCTCTTCGTTTTTCTCCTCTGCTTCCTCTTTCTTGCCGTAGTACTCCTCGCTGTCAGGCTCTGCTTGGGGCTGTGAAGTTTGTTGAGTTTCTTGTGGCGTGGCTTGCTCTTCCTTGGTTTCCTTAGGTATTTTTGAGAAAAAGTCGGCAAACAAGTGGTGCGACTCGCTTTCAACGCGTTCTTTCTCGCTTTTTTGCTCAACCGAAGGCGAGAATTGCGTGAGGACTTCAGAAATTTGCCTCTCTCTAGGATTTTCCATTTCGTTTTCCTGCTTGGCCTGTTTTTCTTCCTGCGCGAAGCTTATTTCCTCCACTTGCGGAAGCTTGTTTGGTTGGGCTCCAATTATCTCCAGTCCCTCTTGCGGTGCTTTCGTGCGTTCTTTAGCCATGTTGAAAGACTCCACTCGCGGTATTTGCTGCATGTGCTGTTCCACTTCCGCCTGCTGGCGCTGCCTTACAGCTTGTTCGACTTTCTCCTTGCTAAGCGTTGTAATGTTGCGCGTCTGCACAATGTAAAGAGAATCGTTTTCTATAGCCCACTCGACGTCTTGCGGGAAGTTGTAATGGGCTTCCAGCCTCCTTCCGTACTGGGCAAGCTCGAGAACCTGCTGGTCGGAAAGCTTCCTTGCCTCCTGCAATTCTTCCGGCACTTGCAGGCGCTTGTTCTCGCCTCCAACAAGGGCAATCATTTCCTCCTGCCGGTTTACTTGCCTCTTTGAAACAGTGTTTGAAGACTTGTCAACCAAGTACCTGTCGGGCGTAATCATTCCAGAAACAATCGCCTCGCCCAATCCAAAGCCCGCCTCTATTGAAAGCGAGTTGGGGTCCTGCGAGACGGGGTCGACTGTGAACATCACTCCGCTTACCTGGCTTTCAACCATTTTCTGCACTACGACGCATATTGCAACAGTCAAGTGGTCGAACTTGTTTTCCGTCCTGTAGTAAATCGCGCGCGCCTCGAAAAGCGACGCCCAGCACTTCTTTACAGCCAAGATTAGTTCCTCGCTGCCTTTCACGTTCAAAAAAGAGGCATGCTCACCCGCAAAACTTCGGGTAGGTAAATCCTCGGCCGTTGCGCTGCTTCTCACTGCAACCAAAACTTCCTGCGAAGCAGATGGAATAAGCGAGTCGCCGCAAAGCCGGTTGTAAGCCTTGACAATGTCCGCCCGTACGTCGGAGGGAGTGGCTGAGGAAAGGATTGCTGACTTTATCTTGTCGCTTGCAGAATCGAGGGCAGAAGAGTTTTCAATGTCAAGCCCTGCAGTGCTCTCGCGAATCACTTTGTCAAGAGAGTTTGCCTTTACAAAAGAACGGTAGGCCTGCGTGCTTATGGCACAGCCTGGAGGAACCGGAAAGCCCGCCTTGACCATCTCGCCTAAATTAGCGCCCTTGCCCCCCGCAATCGCTAGGCTGTCCTTGGAGAGCTCGGCAAACCAGTAAACGTTCTTCATTTCGGGCATAAGTTG
>OBEQ010246107.1_pt1 | contig 28205 bp, 31 predicted proteins | sample 1670901 | NCBI WGS metagenome assembly OBEQ01 (sample SAMEA104232315, study PRJEB22302) | groundwater metagenome | biome: forest; feature: aquifer; material: groundwater | place: USA | collected 2011-08-07 | depth 5.4 m
CCAAAACCGCGCCTGACGATGAGCCAAAAAAGAATTAAAAGTGCCAAAGCGGCAATCATGCCTCCTTCTTCGGCAATAACGGCAAAAATAAAGTCCGTATGACGCTCGGGCACAAAATTGAGCTGGTTTTGGGTGCCGCTTAAAAAACCTTTGCCGAGCAAGCCGCCCGAACCAATCGCAATTTTTGACTGGATGATGGTGTAACCTGCGCCGAGCGGGTCTACATTGGGATTGATGAAAACAAGAAGCCGTGACTTTTGATAATCTTTGAGCAAAAAGAAAAATACCGGGCTTACCAAAACGGCGGTAACTGACAGAATCAAAATATGTTTTGTCCGGAAACCCCAAAGGTAAAGCATCGTAAAAAGAACGGGAAAAATGATGAGCCCTGTCCCAAGGTCCGGCTCTTTTAAAATAAGAAGAAACGGCGCGGCCACCGCAAGAAATGGGATGAGCATTTTTTGCCTGGATATGAATTCAACGCGGTTATTCGCAAAAAACTGGCTTAAAACCAAAATCACGGAAAGTTTGGCCAATTCCGATGGCTGAAAATTAAACCCGCCTATGCGAAACCACCGATGGGCCCCCAGCCTTGCCGGTGTTAAAAGAACGGCCAATAAAAGAAAAAGGCTCAAAAAATAAAGTGGCCAGGCTATGTCCTGAAGTTTAAAATAGTCAACCCTAACGATCAAAAGAACTAAAAGCGCTCCCACCCCCATCCAAAGCATCTGTTTGACCGCGAGCGTTTCGTCAAACGCCTGATGGGATTTGAAGGAGGCGCTATAAATACTTAAGATGCCCAGCAAGAAAATCGCGATCGGCGTAAAGAAAAGAAGTTTATCAAAATGACGGAAACTGAGTCTCTTTCTCATTACAAATACGATGCCTCCTTGAGCCACTGAAAAACTGACTTTGCCACACCGGCAGCCGCCACGCCTCCGCGCCCTCCATTTTCGAGAAATACAACGAGAGCGATTTTTGGATTTTTCGCCGGCGCAAAACCGACAAACCAGGCATGCGTCTTATGTTGGCCTGATTGCGCGGTACCGGTTTTTCCAAGGATATGCACACCCGGAACACGTGCAAGCCGTCCTGTACCCGTATCGGAATTAACTACCTGGTCAAGCCCTTCTTCCACCGCTTTCCAATCCGCTTCCGGGACATTCAAAAACCGCGTATGACGCTCGGCCACTCTCATGCCTTCTATTTTATTGACGAGATGCGGTTTAAAAATATGCCCATGCGTCGCAACGGCCGCAACCATATTGAGCGCCTGGATCGGCGTCACCTGAAGATACCCCTGGCCAATCGCAAGGTTGACCGTTTCACCATCATACCAGCCCTCATGAAACGTTTTTCTTTTCCACTCTCTTGAAGGCACAAAACCGTTTTTCTCACCCGGCAAATCAACACCGGTGGGTTTTGAAAAACCAAATTCGAGTGTTTTGCCAAGCAACGTTTCTATGCCGGCCAAAAGGCCTGTGGTGTAGAAATAAACATTACATGAGTGCGCAAAAGCTTGCGATAAATTTTGAGGGCCATGCCCTGCCTCATTCCAACAGCCGAAACGCTTCCCCCCGACAATAAAATAACCCCGGCAATTGACGGATGTAACCGGTGTTATTTTTTTATGCTCAAGTCCCGACAACGCCGTCACAATCTTAAAGATCGATCCGGGAGGGTATTGGCCGCGGATGCCGCGGTTGACCATCGGCGCGTCTGCGTCATGGATGTATTTCCCGACGTCCCGCCGGCCTTGGCCTGAAGAAAAAAGGTTCGGATCAAAAGAGGGGTTGCTGTTCATCGACAAAAGCCCCCCCTCTTCAAGCTCCATTACAATCACAGCACCCTTTTGAGTCCGGAGAAGATTCTGCACCTGCGACTGAAGACGTGAGTCAAGTGTCAGCTCAATGTCTTTTCCCTCCACGGGCTCTTTCACGCCCAGCGCCCTGACAAGCCGTCCGCGGCTGTCCACCTCAATCTGAAGACCTCCCGAAACCCCCCGCAGATAGCTCTCATACATCCGTTCGACACCATCCCGTCCCACCCAGTCGGCCTGGCGGTAACCAACCCCTTCAAAGCGGTCAAGCTCATCCGTGGTCATGGGCCCAATAAATCCTGTAACATGCGCCACGGATTCCCTTAAAGGATATTCTCTCTGCGGCCGCGTTTCGATCATAAACCCCGGCAACCCATCAAGCCTTTCCTCGATCGACATCGCCTGGGTGGGGCTGATATCCTCCGCCAAAAGAATGGAATTGAAATGGCCGGGCTTTCCTTTCTCAAACCGGCTCTCCAACTCTTCGGCTTCCACATGCAACAGCATGCTCAAAATACCGCAGCTCTCATGAATCGTAAACTTGGCTTCATGCGGAACCGCGGAGACATTAAAACTCAAACGGTTGTTTACAACTGGAATGCCGTTTCGGTCCACAATCTTGCCGCGCGGACCTTCCAGATAAATCACGCGGATGCGGTTTCTTTCGGACAATGAACGGTAATAATTGCCCTGAATAACCTGCATGCGCAGTAGATTTAAAAACAGGATAACAAATCCGGCAAGAAATAAAATGGAAAGTTTATTGGCTCGCATATTTTTGAGTTTAATTTCTCATGATAAACGCGGCTGCCTGCCTTTTTTCCTGCGGGTAGGAAATCGTTTTAAGGAACGAGAAAACAAACGGGGACAAAAAAGCCGTCACTAAAAGATGCGGTGCCGAAAATGCCTCTCTCCATACGTCCAGAGAAAGCCCTTGGGAGCCTAAGGAAATGTCACAGACAACAAGATTCACAAACACCGAGACATAATCCCCGAGAACCGGTAAAAAAATCTTAGAAACGGCACTCTCCCGGAAAAATTTGGAAGCGGTGAAACCGGCTGCAGCTCCGATGAAGGCGCCGAGTGACATCTCAAGCCCCAATGGACCCACACCCAAAAGATCCAGGAAAAATCCGGCAGTGCCGCCTAGAATGAGCCCGAACAAAGGTCCCTCGTACAAAGCATAAAAGATGACGCTAATTAAAACAAAAGACGGTGACTTCGAGGGAAAAACAAAGTTAAACGCATTCTGAAGCAAAAAAACAAATGCTAAAACCACAAACGCATCGGTCCTTGCCTTATTCAACAACTGCGACCTCCTCGATGTGCTCTAGATCGGCGAGCGGCTTAATTTGGGCTACCTGGTAAATCTGCCCAGGTTCTTTCCAGGCACGCTCAACATTCCCAACCATCAAGGCCTTAGGAAAAAACCCGCTGAAGCCGGCAGTTTCCACGATATCCCCTTTTTTTATTTCGGCATCCACCGTCAGGTATTTGATATGGCACTCCCCGTGTGTCGTGCCGAATAAAACACCCTGCTGGCGGGTGCGTTGGATCAAAACACCTATCTTCGAGTTGGGATCCGTGATCAAAAGCACTTTGGAAGCGTAAGGGGCCGCCTCGACGATCTTTCCCACCACCGAAACTTCGGACAGGACGATCATGTTTTCACGCACGCCCTGCCGCGTACCCTTATCGATCAAAAAGGTCTGCGTCCACAACGACGGCGGGCGGCTGATTACACGGGCAAAAACCATGCGTCTCACATGCGGCGGAATGGTCTGTTTCATATTTAAAAGCTTTGTCAGGCGCGTATTTTCCTGAAAAAGTTCTTCAGAATAAAAGTGGCTGATCTCGCTTTTAGGGAGTGCTTTCCGGAGAGACCTATTTTCATCGGCATTTTTTTTGAAATAAAAAAGGTCGACGGCCGTCTGGGCAAGTGTCCCCGAAAAAAAAAGCGGAAACTTTAGGGCAGAATAAACGGAACTTTTGAGCGGGGCGGTTTTGGAGACAGGGAGTGCGACGAGAATAAAAAGAAAAATCGCGGCTAAAAGAAAAACGCGGGCTTTTTTTAACACCTTTTATTTCAAGATTTACCGCACGGACGAATTAATTTTCTATCATGCGGTTGGCCGAAACAGTCACTTTCCTCAAGTAGTTGAGCTCACTCAGCACTTTCCCCGTTCCTGTCGCGACCGCGATGAGAGGATTTTCGGCGACGTGTACCGGAAGACCCGTTTCCTCGGAAATCAACTTGTCAAGACCACGCAAGAGAGAACTGCCTCCGGCCATCACAATCCCACGGTCAATGAGATCCGCGCAAAGCTCAGGAGGTGTTCTTTCAAGCGTCACGCGCACCGCTTCGATGATGTACTGAATCGGTTCGGCGAGCGCCTCGCGCACTTCTTCGGAAGAGATCTTCACCATCTTCGGAAGGCCGGAAACGAGATCGCGCCCCCGGATTTCCATCGAAAGCTCCTCGTCCAGAGGGTAAGCCGAGCCGATCTTAATCTTGATTTCTTCTGCGGTCCGCTCTCCGATCATGAGATTATAAGTTTTTTTCACGTGCTCAATGATCGCGTCGTCGAACTCGTCCCCGCCAATGCGGATGCTCTTGGAAAATACAACCCCGGCGAGTGAAATAACCGCCATCTCGCTGGTGCCGCCGCCGATATCGATGATCATACTGCCTGCCGGCTCCTGGATAGGAAGCCCGACGCCAATCGCCGCGGCCATCGGCTCTTCCACAAGATAAATCTCACGCGCACCCGCGTGAAGCGCCGAGTCCCGGACAGCCCTTTTTTCGACTTCGGTAATGCCCGATGGGATCGCGATCACCATGCGGGGCCGGACAAATCTTTTACGATTGTGGACTTTATTGATGAAATAGCGGAGCATGGCTTCGGTGATCTCAAAGTCCGCGATCACCCCGTCCTTCATCGGACGGATCGCAACTATCGAACCGGGGGTGCGGCCCAGCATGCGCTTGGCTTCATCTCCGACAGCCAAGACTTCACCGGTACCTTTGCGGATGGCAACCACCGAAGGTTCGCACAAGACGATGCCCTGGCCTTTTACATTGACGAGAGTGCTGGCAGTCCCAAGATCTATCCCCATATCGTTGGAGAAAAACCCAAGAAACCAATTGGTAAACTTATGGAAAAACTCGAGAAGTGATTTCATAAAAAACAATAGGGGTGATTATAAAACTCTCCGAAAGAAGTGTCAACAGGTCTCGTAATGAACGCCGAGCCGATCTAAAAACCCAAAGAAACCCGGAAATGAGGTCTTGATGCATTCCACGTCGCGCACCACGGTCTGGCCTTCGGCGATCATCCCCGCCACGATGAACGACATCGCCGTACGGTGATCTTTAAAGGAATCAATTTCGTTTCCGGATAAAGTTTTTGGCCCGTCAATATAAAGCGTATTCCCTTCAACCCGGATCTGGGCCCCCATTCTCCTAAGACCTGTCGCCATGGAATGAATGCGATCGGTTTCTTTCACTCTCAATTCACCAGCATCATGAATGATGCTGGTTCCCTGCACCTGTGTGGCCAATACCATCAGAATAGGAAGCTCATCAATCAGCGATGGAAGTTCTTCTTTTTTTATTTCAAAATTTTTTAAGGCCTTTGGTTTGCCGCGCAACCAAAAATCGACAATCGGTTCGGGACCTGCCAAACCACCTTCTCTGGGCATCCATTCAGAAAACTCAACTCCCATTCTTTTTAGCACTTCGAGGATCCCTGTACGCGTTGGGTTACAAAGAATTTTACGAAACTGAATAACCGGCTCTGGTAACAAAAGAGCCATGACAATAAAAAATGCGGCACTTGAAATATCCCCGGCGATTGCGAAACTTTTGGCTTTTAAATTTTGCCCGCCTTCAATAGAAACCGTGTAGGGGCGAGGCGCCGCCTCGCCCCTACATTTTTCTATTTTTACCCCAAAATATTCCAAAAATCGCTCGGTATGGTCCCGTGATTTTTCGGGTTCCGTTACGCTTGTTTTTCCATCGGCATAAAGAGCCGCCAAAAGGATCGCGGACTTCACCTGAGCGCTCGAAACGGGAAGTTTTGCGTCAATGCCCTTCAATTTTCCTCCCCGAACCATGATAGGGGCAAAGTCAGCGCCGTCCCCGCCTTCAAACGAAGCACCCATCTGTTTCAGAAAATCCGTCACACGGCGCATCGGCCTTGAAGACAGTGAAGCGTCTCCGGTCAGAGTTGCCTCAATGCCAGCTCCGGCCAAAAGCCCCAAGAGGAGTCGCATCGATGTTCCGGAGTTGCCCAGATAAAGTTCTTTTTTGGGATCTTGAAGCGAGTGAAGTCCTCTGCCGGTGATAGAAATCTCCGTTGGAGATTTTGATTCGATCTTCACGCCCATCGTTTCAAACGCCTTGTGCGTGTAGGCACAGTCCTCTCCGGCCAGTACGTTCGTAAAAGAGGAGACTCCTTCCGCGATAGAACCAAAAATAATCGCGCGATGAGAAAGCGATTTGTCGCCCGGGAACGACAACGTTCCCGAAATTTTCTGGTCCACTTTTTTTATTTTTACGCTTTTCATTTTTGGGATTCTGTTTCGATCATCACTTTAAAATCTTCCGGAAGCGGGCTTTCAAAACGCATGAGCGCACGGGTCTTGGGATGGACAAATTCTATTTTCGACGCATGAAGCATCTGTCTTGGCGCGCCGGCTTTCGTTCCATACAACTCATCGCCGATCACGGGAGTGCCGATATGAGCCATATGAACGCGGATCTGGTGGGTACGGCCCGTGAGCAGCTTGACTTCCAAAAGCGTCGCGGTGCGAAACCTCTTTAAAACTTTATAATGCGTCTCGGCGTCTTTGGCGTCTTCAGATTTGACAACGGCCATTTTCTGACGGACTTTTGGGTTCCGGCCGATGGGCTCGCTCACACGTCCCTCATCAAATTCAACTTTTCCCTTAACCAGTGCCGTATAAATTTTTGAGAAAGTCCTGTCGCTAAACTGCGCCTGAAGAAACCGGTGCGCCTCGTTATTTTTAGCGACCACCAGAAGCCCCGAAGTATCTTTATCAAGCCGGTGAACAATACCAGGCCTGAATTCGCCGCCGATATCCGACAGCTTCGAGCCTTTTCCCAAAAGCGCGTTTACTAAAGTCCCTTTTTTATTTCCGGCGCCCGGGTGGACCACGAGCCCTGCCGGTTTATCGATCACAAGCAGCCAGTCGTCTTCATAAATGACTTCAAGCGATCTTTTTTCAGCTTCAAGAAGCGGCTTTTTCGCTGATGTAATTTCGCCTTCAATTTCATCGCCATCCTTAATCAGCGTCCTGGGCTTCGCCGCCATGCCGTTAAGAAAAATTTCCCCTCTGTCCAGCGCGTTCTTGAGCTCCGTCCTGGAATATTGTCCTTCCGCCAAGGCTGCCAGATACGCATCGATGCGCTTAGGAACATAGAGACCTGAAACAACCCGTTTAAATCCTGCCATAATCCTTTTTCAAGCCTTCTTTCGAATAATCCGCCACAAGAAAACCGCTCCGCAAAAAAAGAAAATACTCATCCACTGCGGAATCGTTAGAAAAAAGGCCGTTGACTGGTCGCCTCTCAAAAATTCGATCCCAAAGCGAAACGCGCTGTACCCGATAATATAATTTAAAAAAACTTCCCCGGCCTTGTGGGACATTCGGGCCGAACGAAAAAGAAATATCGAAAATAAGAGCAAAAATCCCGCTTCGTATGCCTGTGTCGGGATTTTGGCTACGGATTCGTCTCCGAAAAACACCCCCAGGGGCGGCCGGGCCTCCCGGCCGAAACAACACCCGTTAAAAAAGCAGCCGATGCGTCCGATCGCATGCGCGAGCGCAAGCACCGGTGAAAAAAAATCACACAAGGCCAGCAAAGGCAATCCCTTAGTTAAAGCGTACGCCACGCCAAAACCCACGGCGGCGATAAATCCTCCGTACCAAACGAGGCCGCCTTCCTGAATGAAAAACACGCGCCAACCGTTATCCTTATAATCCTCAAAATGCTGCAATGCATAAAAAAGCCGGGCACCCAAAACGCCGAAAATAAAAAGAAAAAAAATAAGGTCGGCTACCGTGTTCTTCGAAAGGTCAAAGCTTTCAGCCCGGCGCATGGATATAAAAAATGCTGCAAGCACCGCCAGCGCCACAAAAAACCCGTATGTATAAACCGTGACCCACGGCGTGCGGAAAAGAATCGGGTGCATACTAATGGCTTTCAAACACTCGGCTGTTTTGTATGAATCTCAGAATCATAAGCCCCACGCCGATACAGATGCTGGTATCAGCGATATTGAATACCGGCCACACCTTGAAATCAATAAAATCCACGACATAACCGTAACGCACCCGGTCAACCAAATTTCCGAGCGCACCCGCCACAACAAACACCCAGGCCAGTGAAACCCTAAAATCAGCAGAAGAAGCTTTCTTAAAGAAGAAAATTCCAAGAAGCGCAATAAACAATGCGGAGATCCCTATCAGAAAAACGCCGCCGCCTTGAAATATTCCAAAGGCAGCGCCCGTATTGTCGACACGGGTCACACGCAGGAATCCCGGAAAAACCGTGAAACCCTGTCCTTCTTTATAATTTTCCAGGACTATCCATTTGCTGAGTCTATCGAATAAAAAAAGGCTTAAGAAGATAAAAATAATCCGGGCTTTATGGGTCATAATGGCTTCGGTGTTAAATAATTCAAAGCCGTGGGAGAAAAACTACTTCTTTTTCTTTTCTTGCTTTTCCTGACAGGGCACGCAGAGTTCGGCATAAGGAACCGCTTTCAAGCGGACCTTTGATATCTTTTTATTGCAGAGCTCACAAAGACCAAACGTATTGTCTTCAATCTTCTCAAGCGCTGCCTCGATGCGTTGAAGTGTTTTTTGCTCATTGTCCGCAAGACTTAAGGAAAACTCACGGTCATAATTGTCGGTGGCCATGTCCGCCATGTGAAGGCTGTAAGCGGACAAGTCCCCCGCAGCATCTCGTTGGGAGGTTTTCAGCGCATCATTGGCGATATGCTCGATCCCCTTGGTAAGAGCAGCTTTCTTTTTAAACAACGCTTCCTTAAAAATTTTGATATCTTTCTTAAGCATCTTCTAGACTCCTTTTAAAACCCCGACGCAGCGATGGCAAAGCGAGGGATGTTTTTTATCTCTGCCGATGGATTCCCGCCAGTTCCAACAGCGTTCGCATTTCAAACCGCCTGCTTTCAAAACTTCAATCCTCATTTCATCCAGGGAAGCCGCATCCGCCAAAACAACATTCACGCGTGACACCAAAAAAAGACCCTGCAAATCTTCCTTAAAACTAAGCAAAAAATCACGCTCTTCCTTTTTGAAGACGGTTAATTCTACACCCGCTTCCAAAGAATTGCCAATTTCTTTTTTTTCGCGTTTTTCTTCAAGTGACTTGAGGACCTTTTCCCGGAACGAAAGGAATCTCTCCCACCGCTCTTCCAGAATCGCGTCCCTTTTTTGGGGCGCCGGCTTGGGCCACTCCTCCAAATGAACACTCTCTTTTTTCCCAAGGCTCTGCCAAACTTCCTCGCAGGTGAACGAAAGAACGGGGGCAAGCATTCTCGCCAGCGTTGTTAAAATCTCATAGAGCACGGTCCGGCACGAACGGCCCGAAAGTGACCTCTTATCGTCGGTGTAAAGACGGTCTTTCAGCACATCCAGATAAAACGAAGACATCTCGCGGACGCAGAAATTGTAAACCGCGTGATACACGCGGTGCATTTGATAATTTTCAAAGGCAGCGTTGATTTCCTCTTTCAAGACCTCCAATTTCGAAAACGCCCAGACATCGACTTCCAAAAGCTTGTCATGGGAGACGGCGTCTTTTTCACGGTCAAATCCGTGAAGATTGCCCAAGATAAATTTAAAGGTGTTGCGGATCTTGCGGTAACCTTCCGAAAGACGCTTCAAGCCTTCCGCCGAAATCCGGATATCATCCGAAGTATCGCTCGACACCACCCAAAGCCTTAGGATGTCCGCGCCATATTCTTTCATGACGTCCAAAGGCGAAATCACGTTGCCCTGGGATTTGGACATTTTTTTTCCTTCGCCGTCAACGATAAAGCCGTGCGTCAGAACAGTGTGATAAGGCGCTTTGCCGAAAATCCCGCAGGATACCAGAAGCGAACTCTGAAACCAGCCGCGATGCTGGTCGCTTCCTTCGAGATAAAGATCGGCCGGGAAAGTAAGTTTGGGGTTATCAATCAGGACCGCCACATGGCTTGAGCCGGATTCAAACCAAACGTCTAGGATATCCTCGCCTTTTTTCAAGTCTTTGCGTCCGCACCGGGGACACGTGAATTTCCCGCCGGTGAGATCGATCGCCGATCGGGTAAACCAGATGTCTGATCCTTCTTTCTGAAACAAATCCCGGACGTGCCGGATGAGCGCCGGATCCAAAAGCGCTTCATCACAACCCGAACAATAAATCACCGGCACCGGAATGCCCCAAACCCTCTGCCTCGACAAACACCAGTCCGGCCTTGACTCGACCATTCCCGAAATGCGGTTTTGGCCGGCTTCCGGCACCCATTTCGTTTTCCGGATCTCGTCCAGCGCTTTTTTCCGAAGATCGAGCCTATCCACTCCCATGAACCACTGCTTTGTTGCGCGCGTGATCACAGGACTCTTACAGCGCCAACAGGTCGGGTAGGAGTGTGTTATTGTCCCTCTTTTGATTAAATTATCTTGTAAAGCTTGAATAATTTTTTCATTAGCTTTAGAAATATGTAAACCCTTAAATTCTCCGGCTTCTTCTTTAAAACGACCCTTCTCGTCCACCGGCATCAGAATCGGAAGACTGTATTTCAAGCCCGTTTGATAATCATCCATGCCATGACCGGGGGCGGTATGAACACAGCCCGTTCCATCTTCACGCGAGACATAATCAGCTAAAACCACTTTTGATTCCCTACCAATAAACGGATGTCTGGCAAGAATTCCTTCAAGATCTCTACCTTTTCTAAAGGCCAAATTTTTTATTTCGGGCTTCAAAGTTCCCACCCATTCATCCGACAAAGGAAACAATGACTCCAACAAATGAGCTTGGTCTGAAACTACAATCATTATTCCGCATTCCCTTGTTTTGATAAACTGATACTCGTAATCTGGATGAAGCGCCACTGCAACATTTGCAATTAAAGTCCACGGAGTTGTTGTCCAAACAGCAAAGAAGATTTGGTCGTCGCCAGGAATTTCGATTCCTTTTTTTGATAATTCGGAACGCTCAACAGGAAATTTAACATAAATAGAATCCGAAATTCGATTTTCATACTCCAGCTCCGCCTCGGCAAGTGCTGTTTCACAGGAGATGCACCAGTAAACGGGTTTGAGGCTTTGGAAGATAAACCCTTTCTCGACAAGCTTCGCGAAAGTGTCAATCACGGCCGCCTCAAAGCCAGGGCTTAAAGTAAGATAGGCGTGTTCCCAATCCCCGAAAATCCCGAGCCGCTTGAACTGCGCTTTTTGTTTCTCCACAAAACTCATTGCGTAGACGTGCGCTTTTTTCCGGAAACTCGCAGGATCGATCTCATGTTTCGTGATTTTAAGTTCTTTGAAAAGCTGATGCTCCACCGGCAGCCCATGACAATCCCAGCCCGGAACGTAAGGCGCGTCAAAACCTTTCATCGTTTTATATTTGACGTTAATATCTTTTAAGATTTTATTGAGCGCGTGGCCCATGTGAATATCGCCGTTCGCGTATGGCGGGCCGTCGTGAAGCACAAATTTCTTTTTGCCCTCTGAATTTTTACGGATTTTTTGATAAAGATCCTCTTCTTCCCATTTCTTGAGAAAGATAGGCTCGCGCCGCGGCAGGTCTGCCTTCATCGGAAAATCGGTGACAGGAAGATTGAGGGTTTGCTTATAATCCATATCGTTACTTCAAACGGATCGCAATCCCCATCAATGTCTGAACGACAAATATTTTCAGGAAATACAGAAAAAGAAGCGCCAGAATCGGAGAGAGGTCAATCCCAATCTTATACGTCGGGATCCATTGCCTGAACGGCTGGAGAAACGGCTCGGTCGCGCGTTCGATGAACTGAACGATCGGGTTGTACGGGTCCGGATTCACCCAGCTTAAGAGCGCGCGAATCACAATCAGCCACCAGAGTATCTCAATGAGATACCCAAGCACCACGGACAACGCTTCAAAAAAATTGCCCAAAACAAACATTATGCCCCTCGACTGATTTCTTTGGACCGCTTGTGCGCCGCTTTCACGGCGTCGTAAGTGATTTTACCGAAACCTTCCTTCTGAAAAACCTTAAGCGCGGCTTCCGTCGTTCCGCCTTTGGACGCGACCTTCGCAATGAGAACATCCGGATCCTCGCCGTTTTCCATCATGACTTTTCCGCTGCCAAAAGCGGTTTGATAAACAAGTTTTTTCGCAATTTCCGCTTTTAGGCCCATCTCGTAAGCGGCTTCGATGAGCTTTTCGGCCAAAAGGAAAAAATACGCCGGTCCCGAACCGCTGACAGCCGTCACCAGGTCCAACATCTTCTCCTGAACCTGAACTGCCTCGCCGAGCGTACTCAAAATCGCCTCGATGATCTTTTTTTGTTTTTGGGTCGCGTGCCTTCCGAGGCTAAACGCTGACATTCCCGCGCCCACAAGCGCCGGCATGTTGGGCATCACGCGAATAAGCGAAACGGGTTTTTTAAAAAAACTTTCCACTGTTTTTATCGTTACACCGGCCGCAATGGACACAATAAGCGTCTCTTTACCGACATTGCTCGAGATATCCTCGGCCACCTGTTGCAGAATCTGCGGTTTGACGGCTAAAATCACGACGTCCGCCAGCGACACGCACTGGCGGCCTGACTTGGCAATTTTTACATGCACTTCCTTGCGGAGGGCTTCGAGCTTCTTCTTATCAATGTCAAAAAGCGAAATGTTCTGCGGGTAAACCGATTTTTCTACAAGCCCACGCACGAGCGCCTGGCCCATATTGCCGGCGCCGACAATGCTTATTTTTAAACCTGACAGGACCGATTTTTCCTTCACGCGAAAAGAGCCCTCCCCAACCGCACCATGCTCGAACCTTCTTCTATCGCCATTTCAAAATCATCGCTCATACCCATCGATAGGCACTGCATTTTAACATTATCTTTCTTCAATGTCTTACAAACGCTGAAAATGCTTTTGAGTTTCTTAAACGCCGCCCGCTTGATATCGTCCGAAACGCCATTGGGCGCCATGCCCATAAGCCCCAACACCTGAATGTTGGGAAACGCAGATACCCGTTCAATGGCCATGTAAATTTCCTCCGGTTTAAAACCGTATTTCTGCGCTTCGCCGGAAATGTTGACTTGAAGCAGTAGCGGCTTCGGGCCCGCGGCCGCTTCGATGCTTATCTTTTCGGCGAGCCTCACCGAATCCACGGATTGAATCATTTGAAATAAAGAAACAGCGGCCTTCACCTTGTTTGACTGCAAATGTCCGATTAGGTGCCATTCGATGTCCGGCCGGTTTAAATTCAATATTTTCGGCTCCGCTTCCTGGACTCTGCTTTCCCCAAAAATACGCAAACCCGCCTCATAGGCCTGTGAAACCGCTTCAACATCCGCGTTTTTCGTCACAGCGACCAGTTTAATGTCGGCGGAGGCCCTGCCGGATTTTTGGGCGGCCGCTTCAATACGGCCTTTCACATTCTTCAAACGTTCGGTGATCTGTGACATTATATCAAAATTGATTGGTTTTTAGCATTACAAGTGTGCAAGCGCTCAAGGCCTGTATGCCTTTGGACTGGGCCTTGGATGCAAGCGCCGGATTCTCGGCGCCGGGATTTAAGATAATGCGCCGCGGGGAAGCCCCGAGGATGTCGTCCGCGATTTTGGAAGAAATCGTTTTTGAAACATACAAAGACACCGTATCAATGGGTTCTTTAATGTCTCTGACAGAGGGATAAACTTTTATCCCCTCTATTTCTTTAAGCGCCGGGTGCACCGGGAAAACCTTGTGTCCTTTTTCTTTTAGAAGTTTGACGGCTTGGTAAGAATATTTTTCGGGATTGTCGGAAGCGCCGAGAACCGCGACATTCACTTTAGGATTTTTCGATCCGGGCTTCACGCCGGAGCCATGAAAAGGCCGTCCAGGCGATCCCGGTAAGCACTACCAAAACCACTCCTAAAAGAAAAATCGCTCCCGCTTTCGCCCCGCGGCTCATGGAAGAGTTGGGATCCCCAAAACAAACCGAACACGCCAAAATAAGAAACTTCATGTAAGATCCCGTCCCGCCTTCCGGATAAACCACACCAAATAAAATATCAGAAAAATCCCCGCAGCCAAAGCGCCGATTCCCATCGAACGATTGAGCATGCCTCCCTCACGGAGGCCCCAAGCGCCGAAAACGAAAGAAAGGACTATGGATACGGTGATCAAAAAAATATGGACGATTTTAAGAGACATGTCTGCCTAAAATTTAGAAAAAATGGGAAGCAAAAGAAGCGCAAAAAAAAATAAAAACGCAAACATGAGAATAACAAAGATAACCTTCTTTTCCGACATCAGGTGCATAAAAAATCCGGCCACAAGAGAGCCTTTGAAAACCGCAATTGCCAGCGCAACCATGATCGCGTACAAGATCGGCAGATGGAAATAAGAAACCCCAACTGTCAGCGCCGTGAGGCATAAAAGCGCGGCAAAAACACGAATATAGACCTTCACATGGTGTTTGATCGCGTCTTCTGTCAGATGTTCCATCATGTCTCCTACAATAGGTACAAAACCGGGAAAAGAAAAATCCAAACCAGGTCCACGAAATGCCAATAAAGCCCTGCGCACTCCACGCGGCCCGTAAACTGCTCCGGATCTTCCTTCCACAGAGCGCTCCCCGGAAACAATAGATAAGTGTTCACGATGATTCCGCCGATCACGTGCAGCCCGTGAAGCCCTGTCAGCGTGAAATAAATCGCGTAAAAGTTGTTCGTGCTTGGGAAATGATGATTCTCAAACTTGTGTCCATACTCAAAAGTCTTGACGACCAAAAACCCCGCCGCCAAAAGAATCGTGAGCGCCATAAAAAGCCGGTATCTTGAAAGATTTTTCATTGCCAACGACGCCCATGCCATCACCATCGTAACGCTCGAGGTGATGAGAATAACCGTGTTGAGTGTCGCCAACGGTACATTCAAAAGCGTCGAACCTCGCGGCCAATCGACTGACCCCGTACGGAGCAGCACATACGCCGAAAAAAGGCCGCCAAAAAGCATCACCTCCGACGCAAGAAAGCACCAGATCCCAAGCTTGGAATTGGTCACGCCGGAAACCGGGTGCGGCCTTGAGATATAACGGATGAGCCCCGACATGATTAATTGGCCTCTTTCAAATCTTGAGGCCAGAAATCATTTCTTTGACCCGGGACGCTGTATTCGTAAGGGCCGCGATAAACTTGGGGTGCGTGCGTAAAATTACCGTGAGGCGGCGGTGAAGGGGCTGTCCACTCGAGCGTCGTCGCGTGCCAGGGATTAGAATCCACCTTCTGGCCACAAAAAATGCTTTTAAAGAAATTAATGATAAAAGGAATCTGCGCAATCGCCAAAAGCCACGCGCTGATCGATATAAAAACGTTCAAAGGCTGCGTGGGCTGGGCATGGGCATATTGAATAGGATCGTATAAACGCCGCGACACTCCCGCCAAACCCATGATGAACATCGGCATAAAAACACCATTAATGAATATAAAGGAAAATAAAAAATGAATTTTGCCGAGCGCTTCCGACATCTTCCGCCCCGTTACTTTCGGGAACCAATGATAAACCCCGGCAAAGAGCGCGAAGAGCGTGCCCGGCGCCACCACATAGTGAAAATGCCCAATAACATAATAAGTATCATGCAGGTGAATATCGGCGGCGGCCAAACCCAGAGGCAACCCCGTGAGTCCGCCAATACCAAACATTGGCAGAAACCCCAGCGCAAAAAGCATCGGCGTGTTAAAACGTATCGATCCGCCCCATAGACTCAAGATCAGCGTCGTTAAAATAACTACGGATGGGATTGAAATAATCATCGTCGTGATTTGGAAAAAGGCGCTCATTTTTGTTCCCATCCCGGTCAAAAACATGTGATGCGCCCACACCGTGAATGACATGAACACCAAAAATACCGTCGAATAAACCAACGGCTTATAGGCGTACAGAGGCTTGCGGGTGTTGCAAGCAATGATTTCTGCAACAATCCCCATCGCCGGCAAAATGAGAACATAAACTTCCGGATGCGCCAAAAACCAGAAAAGATGCTGCCATAAAATCGGATTGCCTCCGCCCGCAACCTGCGAAAGTGTCCCATTTACGACAAGCCCCGACGGCATGAAAAAGCTCGTTCCGGCCAAACGGTCCATAAGCTGAAGCGCAGCGGCCGACATGAGCGGCGGAAACGCCAAGAGAAGAAGAAACGCGGTCATAAACTGCGCCCATACAAAAAACGGCAGGCGGAAAAATGACAGGCCGTCGGCGCGGAGCTGAACGGTCGTGACGATAAAATTGACGGAGCCCAAAAGCGACGAATTGATGAGAAACGCCATGCCGATGAGCCACAAGGTCTGCCCGGGCGGCGCGATATTCGCGAGCGGCGGATAGGACGTCCAGCCCGACTGCGCCGCTCCGCCGGGAACAAAGAAACTCGCGATCATGATGGCGCCGCCGGTGAAATAAAGCCAGTAGCTCATCATGTTGAGCTTCGGAAACGCCATGTCGGGCGCGCCGATTTGAAGTGGCAGCACATAATTTCCAAATCCCCCGACCGCCAGCGGCACGACTCCCAGAAACACCATGATCGTCCCGTGCATTGCGCCGAGCTGATTATAAAACTCGGGCAGCATGATCCCGCCGACCATCGCCGTTTCGGAAAAAAGATTGCCGATAAAAGGCAGCGGCTGGCCCGGGTAAGCCAGCTGCCAGCGCATAAGCATCATGAGGCTAAAACCGAAAAACAAAAATAAAAGACCGGTCACCGCGTATTGGATCCCGATGATTTTATGATCAGTCGAGAAAATATATTTCCGCCAGAACGGCAAATTTTCGGAATGACTGGCTTCGCTCATGCCGGTTTGGCTCCAATTTTATTTGCGCTCTCCCCCTCGTACCAAGCCGAAAACTTTTCTTTAGATTCTACGATAAAAAAACCTCTCATGCGGTAATGCCCGAGCCCGCAAAGCTGGGCACAGGCAATTTCAAAATTACCCGTTTCTTTCGCCTGAAACCAGACCGGAATGGACTGGCCGGGGATCACGTCCTGCTTCACGCGCATCACCGGTATCCCAAAAGAGTGAATCACATCTTTGGAGGTGACTTTCGCGATCACCGGCGTGTCGACCGGAATATGAAGTTGATTGATGGTCGTAATGTCATCCGCACCGTTAGGATCGCTTGGGTCAAGGCCGAGAGGATTGGACGCGGTTATGAGTTTTGGGTCGGTCTTTCCAAAAATCCCGTCTTTGCCGGGATAATGAATGTTCCACGCGAACTGTTCGGCAACGACACGCACATGAAGCGCTTTTGAATCATCCGGAAATGCTTTCCGGACATGATGCCAAATGGGGATTGAAAAAGCAAAGAGGAGAACCATCTCCGTAACCGCCACGCCGGCTTCGAGACAGGTGGGCGTTTTGAAATGCTTTGTGTGATACTGCGCTTTATGGCCGGCTCTTTGGCGAAACTTTAAGATGGCGTAAACAAAAAATAGAAACCAACCCACGAACAAAAGAGCCATGAAAACATGAACCCCGTAAATCAGACGGTCGATATCCGCGCCGTGGGTGGAAATGTCGATCGGAAGGCCCCAACCGTAATATTTTTGCTGCAAAAAATTTTCCTCCGGAAATCCCTATTATGCACAGTTCATTTCCAAAGTCAATGGGAGGAGTGAGCCGCATTTTTTATGGGCCTCCGGGAGGGTGGAGATGGGTAACGATAAAATCCATATCGTCCAATGCTTTCTCGATCATCGGCCCAAAAAGGTCGGTCTCTTTTAAAAGACACAAGACTCCCTTCATAAAAAGAAGCTTGTCCTCGATGCTTTCCAGAGAATTATTCATAGAGCGCGCCCTCCTTTTTTAATCTCTGCGACAAATAACCGCCCGTCAATGCGTCGATGCCGGCCGTCAATTCTTCAAGCCGGATTTCCTTCTCTAGACGGTCAGGCGTGCCGGTATCGGCCGCAGTCAACATCTCCATCTGCAGCCGCCGCCTTTCATAATAAAGATGTGTCACTTCATTTAAGATGTCATCGCGCAGTTCCACCATAAGTTTTGACCGGCTGTCGATGGATGTTTGGTCATTGTTCCAAATAAGATCACCCAGATTCCAACTGACACTCACCGACCAGTCAAAGTTTTTATCATCGGGGCCGGTGATGAACTTATCCGGGTCATTGGTCCCGCCCCGGTCGACATCAACTCTCCTGTCCCGGCTCAATTTGCTTCCCAACGAGACCGTCGGCAGAATCGCTCTTCTGGATGCGGCCGCTCTCCATTCTTCTATTTTCTTGGGATGCACTTCCGCGTATAAAATGGCGGCATTTTGGATCTCCCGGATCGCCGGCTCGCTCTGAAAGCGGCTGAATAGGCCGCTAGTTTCTTTCGAAGGATCCGTCTCGATCTTTATCGAAGGGATCTGGGTTTCAGGATGAGGCAGTTGAAACAGGCCTTTTTTCGTGCCGGCCAAAAGGGTGTCGCCGGCGAAACTGTAAAAAACCGTTCTCACCTCTTCGGATTCAAGGCCTTTATAAATCGAATCGAAAGAATTTTTATCCGGATCCCACCGGAACACTCCGCGATGAGTTGCGACATAAAATATTTTGGAAGAACTTGTAATGGCGTTTATCCGGCGGTCCGGAATATTTTGGTTTTGCATCGGTTGCCAGGAACGGCCATCCGAAGAATTCTGCAAAATACCGTTTTGTGAGCCGGCATAAATTTTGTTTTGGCCCGTCAAAGAGGCGAAACCGGAAAATGCCCTCTGATTCGGCATCTCTTCAACTCCGAATTGTTGGTTAATCGTCGTTTGATTTTCTTCCGCATTTTCAGAAACCTTGGCATTCGCAAACACGTGCTCCCAATGAACGCCTTTGTCGAGGCTCCTAAAAATCCCCTGTTCCGTGGCCGCAAAAAGCGTTCCTGCCGGTTCGTCTTTTGCGGCGATCGAATAAACTGAAATGCTGGGAAGGCCGTTGATTTTTTTAAACTCATAAGTGCGCTTATGAATGGAAAACAACCCCTCTCCCGTACCCAGCCAAATTTCATTTGAAGAAACCGGACTCGGTGCGATATAAAAAACAATTCTGGCTTTACTCGCTATCCTGTCAAAAAAGGCATTCCAACGCTCGCCGCCGTCTTCGGACCTTTGAACGCCTTCGTGGGTCCCCACATAAATCTCTTTTGGATTCGACGGATCAATATAAATACAATGGATGGCGTTATCACTCCCCCTGACATCCAAAACACCTTTCCACGACTTACCCTGATCCAGCGTCCTGTAAAGTCGTTTTTCCGAACCCGCAAAAATAATCTTGGGATTTTTTGGATCCACGGCCACTGACCGGATGTCCATTTCTTTCAAACCCCCTGAAAGATTCACCCATGTATTTTGGGCCGATGCGATTAGGTCCGACGAAACCAACCAAACTGTCAAAATCACTATTTTCCTTTTCATAAAGGGCTCCTTTTTGGTTCATTTAAAATGAAGATTACGCGATGTTTGTTTATTTGTCAAATTTTAATTGAAAAAAAATCATATTATTAAAGGGTTATTTAAAGTCCGAGAAGATTGTCATTGTGAGGAAGTCACCATGGCGACTGACGAAGAATCTCAAGCAAGATCCCCCGCGAATCTCCAAGACGATCCTCGCGAGACGCTAGGCTGAATTTTTAAGGAGAATAACTACTACAGAAATCAAATGGTAAATTCATGGCCGTGGGCAAGATTGTCAACAGAAGTCTTGACTAACACAGTTGATGTTTGGCCTGGCAGTTTATTCAACTGCTTCTTCAATCGCAGCTTTGATAACCGTATCCATGCCAAACGACAGGCCAGATTCAATGCACTTCTTTGCCGTGCGTAATTCCTTGTCGGTCAACTTTCTGCCGATTTGATTGATGGCCTCATTTTGTAATTCCTCAACTGTTACGGAAAACATGATTTCGTTATTGTTATCCATCATTTTATTTCTTGGCTGTTTTCTCAAATCCTGAATTGTACTCGACCAGTTTCGCCCAATTAATTTTCCCATCATCACAAAACTTTTGTGAGAACTCCAGTGTTAGTTTATTCACAATCTGAGCATAGTTTTCCATAAACTCCTCGTTCTTCTGTCTTGCTTTGTAGCCAATCGGCTCAATGATGTCTATGTACAGTCTTTCATTTTCAGAAATAAGCTCCCAAAATCTTTGTCCGCACAATTTCAAATAGCCCCCCTTATCTGAATTGTTGTCTTTGCCAAAACAACACCCATTGATCGCAACAATTTTTTTACCGGTTTTTGCTCGCAGTGCTTTTTTCGCGACTTCAAAATTGACCCGCAGTTGTCTGATTTGACTTGAATTGCCCCAATTCCATCCGGCCTTGATTTCAACGATATAAATCGTTTCGTCTTTCTTAAACTCCAAGTCAATGCCAGTGAGTTCTGATTTTTTTGCACCATATACTTTGTCGCAAACAAAAATTGCCAATCCTTCAATAAAATCTCCAAACAGCGTTTCCTCTTGCGATTGCAAGAATGCGTCAAGAAAACCCTTGACCAAATCTTGCGCTGTCAGCACATTCTTGGCTTTGAAAAGATAGGGATTTTTCTGCTTTAAAATCTTGAGCAGATCAACTTTATTTCGCACATAATCTAATCTCCGCTGATGGAAGATTGATATATGCTTTTCCACATATTCGTAAATTTGATGCAAGTCCAGTTTTTTCATACAGCAATTTTATTATGGTTGAATAGGGCCGGTTCTTTTTGCATGATTTTTGCTTTAACTATTTCTGCATATTCCGGCATTATTTCGATGCCAATGGAATTGCGCCCCATGCTTCGAGCCGCCTCTGAAGTGGTACCAGAACCTAAAAATGGATCCAAAATCCAATCCTTCTCTTGAGTAAAAAGTTTTATAAACCATTCTGGCAATTCTTGCGGAAAAGCCGCGCTGTGATTTTTGTTGTTGCATACTGTTGCAAATTGCAAAACATTAGTCGGGTATACCCTGCTTCGCTTCAGCCAGTTTGATACATTTTTGCCAAATCCGCTACCGCTTTTGGAATTGTCCCGTATTTTATCCGTTTCGCTAAGATTTTTCAGCCGACCATTTGCCCAGTTGCCAACCGGCACCATAACTGCTTCTTGGTACATATTGAAGTTGCGGGTCTTATTGAATTGCAACAATCGCTCCCATGCATCCCGAAAACGATTTGGCCACTTGCCCGGATAGCAATTTTTTTTGTGCCAAATAAACTCTTCGGTCCACAACCAACCCTGTTTTCGCAAGGCCAAAATTAAATCCAGCACATAGGTGCTGCGTTCGCCTCTCTCCGCTTTCTCTTTGATGTTCAGGATAAAAGTGCCTGTCGGTTTCAGCACACGCAATAATTGTCCGCTAATTGGCAAAAACCAATCAACATATTCTTCGGGATCAATGCCGCCGTAGCTATTTTTCCTTCTATCTGCGTATGGTGGAGAAGTCACGATTAAATCAACTGCATTATCATCAAGCGTTTTAAGCACTTCCCGCGAGTCGCCAAGTAATATTTTCGTCGCTATATCACGCATAGTTTTGCTTTAGCATTTTTAAAGTCATCTGTGTGGTCGTCACTAAAGATTTTACAGGAAATCCTTGAAAAGCAACACAAATTTTAACTAACCTTGGTTCTTCCCTGCGTAACAAACAACAACCTTCCTTCAATGACCCAACAAAATACATCACTTAAACCAAATATTCCGGTCGAGCGTGCGGTAATGAATCGCTTCAGACATGTGGGCGCCGTCGATCACTTCGCTGGCTTCCAGGTCCGCGATCGTGCGCGCCACCTTAAGCGATTTGTGGTAGGCACGGGCCGAAAACCCGAGTTCTTGAATCGCCATTTTAAGGAGTTTTTCGGCTTCTTCGGTTATGGGACAATATTTTTCGACAAGCTTCGCTTCAAGCTCGGCATTTGAAGCTATTTTCTCGGCCTGATACCGTTCGCGCTGGCGCTTCATCGCTTCCTCAACGCGGCTTCGAATTTCGGAGGAATTCTCCCCCGCCGCTTTTTTCGTGATTTCATCCACTTTGAGCGAAGGCACCTCCAACTGAATGTCGATCCGGTCCAAAAGCGGGCCGGATATTTTGGACATATAGTTGGAAATTTGCGTTGTTGTGCAATGACATTCTTTTTTCGGATCCGTGAAATAGCCGCACGGACAGGGATTCATCGCGGCCACAAGCATAAACCGCGCCGGAAGCGTGAGTGTTGACGTGGCACGCGAAATGGTGATCTTTCCATCTTCCAAAGGCTGGCGCAAAACCTCCAGCACGTGGCGGCCAAATTCGGGCAGTTCATCCAAAAATAGAACACCGTTGTGCGCAAGGCTCACTTCGCCGGGCCTGGGGTGCGTGCCGCCGCCGACCATCGCCACGTTGGAGATCGTGTGATGCGGATCGCGGAAAGGCCGGGTCTCCAGAAGATCTGATTTTGATGAAAGAAGTCCCGCAACGCTGTGAATTTTCGTCGTCTCGATAGCTTCTTCAAAAGTAATACTCGAGAGAATACCGGGCATTCGTTTCGCAAGCATGGTTTTTCCGGCGCCAGGCGGACCAATGAGAAGAACGTTATGACTTCCCGCCGCTGCGATCTCAAGGCCACGCTTGGTATGTTGTTGTCCTTTGATATCCGAGAAATCAAGAATTCTCCTAGGCGCGTGCTTTAAAAGCGCCGGGTGGAGCGGCAAACTTTGCGCTTCAGCGATTTCTTTTTCGCCCCGTAAAAACTGGACAACCTCAAGCAGCGTCTTTGCGGCATAGACCTTTAACTCTTTGACACAAGAGGCCTCTCTGGCGTTCACAAGCGGGACAAAGAAATCTTTCCTTTGCGCTTCGCCTAAGAGAGAAACCGCGCGCGGTAATATTCCCGGCACTCCTCTTATGCGACCGTCCAGCGAAAGCTCGCCGCAAAAGACTCTGTTTTCCACTTTTTCCTTTTCAATCACCTCATCCGCAACGAGTATCCCAATCGCGATTGCCAAGTCAAACGCCGAGCCTTCTTTTTTGAGATCAGCGGGCGCTAAATTCACCGTGATTTTTTTGGCGGGAAACGGGAGGTCTGAATTTTTTATCGCGGCCCTGACTCTATCCGCGCTTTCACGGCAGGCCATGTCCGGCAAGCCGACGATATCAAACCTCGGCAGACCATTGGAAATATCAATCTCGACTTCCACGGGAAACGCGTCTATCCCGACCACCGTACTGGATAAAACTTTGGACAACATTTTATTCTCCTTCGGAAAAAGCGTCTTTGATCACTTCGATCCTAGGCTCTTTGCCATTTTCCATAAGAATGGAAACCACATCAAAACGGCAGGGCACTTCGACGATCCGGTATCTTTTAAGATAATACTGGGCGCATTTTGCAAGCTGGGTCCTTTTGTGAAACGTCACGGATTCGGCCGGCAGTCCCATTTGAAGAGAGCTGCGGGTCTTGACTTCCATAAAAATAAGCGCGCCTTTTTCTTTGGCGACCAGATCGATCTCCCCCAGCGGGCACTTGTAATTTTTAAGAAGCACCTTGTATCCGTTTCTTTTAACAAAATGGTACGCCAGTTCCTCGCCGAGAATGCCGAGCGTTTGGGATGCGGTTTCCATCTTTTCGGGTTTAATCGGCTACGCCGTCGGTTTCTCGGTCATAGGCCTCGAGGACCCGGTCCTCAAGCTCACGCTTTAGGTCATTGCTGGTAGTTATGATGTCAAACCAGCGTCCGTCTTTACCGGCTTTTCTCGGCATGGCCACAAAAATGCCCTGTTTGCCCTTCATGACGGAAAACCCTTTAATAATCAGGCCTTCCCCTATCTTCACATCCGCAAAGGCCTTTAGGTTGCCATCGCCATTGATCTTCCTTATATCTGCCACTTCTACGTCCATCGTTTTCATCGCATATCCTTTCGTTTTAAGCGTTTTTAAGCGGAAATAAGCTCCGTTGTCCTATTAATCGTACCTTCGCTATACAAGACGACACAGGGTGCGCTTTTCGTTCAAACTATTTTTGAAAATAACCGAAAAAATAAGGACTATCAGAGGTACAGGCGGGTTACAAGGATACCGCAAAATGGCGGGCTGTGACCTTGTGCCCATCGGACACAATCTCAACAGCCGCATCTTGATCCGTGCGAAAGACTTTATTTCCGGAAATTGATTCTAAAATCTTCAAAGTTTCAGATGCCGGATGATGAAACTTATTCTTCTCTCCGACGCTGATCACGCTGATCTTGGGGCCCACGGCTTTCACAAATTCCCCACCCGTCTGGTCAAGCTTCGCCCCGTGATGCGGGACTTTTAAAACATCGGACTTGATCATTCCGCCTTCACTCAACAAATGAGCCATCGCTTTTTTCTCGATGTCTCCCGTCAAAAGAAAAGACGTCTCTTTATAGATAATTTTCAGGACCACACAGTCATTATTCACGTTTTTATCAGGCGCTTCATCGCTGGGCGGATGAAGAACAAACATCCCGATCTCCGGAAACCCTTCGACACTCCCGCCTTCATGAACGACCCAATGCTCCACTTTCTTTTTTTCTACCCTACTCTTCAATATTTGAAACGTTTTGGAATCATACTCCATTCCGGCATCAATCATATGCCCAATCTTAAACTCATCAAACACCGCTGCCATGCCTCCGACGTGGTCCTCTTGGGGATGGGTCGCGACCACCGCATCAATCGAGCGGATGCCTTTCGACCAGAGAAACGGCTTGATCACCCCCCGCCCGCGGTCACCGTCCCCGCCTTTACCGGCGTCGATGAGCAAATTGCCGCCCACAGGAAATTCAAAGTAAATCGCGTCCCCCTGCCCGACATCGAACACGGTCATCTTAAATTCTTTGTGAAATTCTCTGAACGCGGCTTGAGACAAAAGAATACATCCTATGAATAAAATTAAGACCAAAGCTCGGGCAATTTTGTTTTCCATCTGTTTACTGTAAAGAAAATAAAAAATTCCGCCGGCAAGCAGCGCCCAAAGAGCCGGGTTCAGCTTTCCACAGACAAAATAAGCACCCGGCAGATTTTCAATGACCATAAGACAGCGCGTGAAAAGTTCGATACCAAGCTTAATCGAGAAAGGAATGATGGGGAGGAATTTTCCAACCCATCCAAAAGTCAAAAAGAAACAAACACCAGCAAAGAAAATAAGAAACGACAGCGGCACAACAATCATATTGGCCAAGAGCGAGAGCGGTGTCACAATGTAAAAATTCTGAATCGTGACCGGCAACGTTGCCAAAAGACAAACGAAAGAAATCCAAAAAAGTTCTTCAAGATATAAAATAAATCTCTCTTTAACCGTCCATTTTTCATTCGGTAAAAGTTTGAGCGGGCTGATAAATAACGGCAGAAATTCTGCAATGGCGTAAACCGCCAGAAACGAAAGCTCGAATCCCACATCAAAAAGCTGTTTGGGGTTCACCATTAAAATCACAAGCGCCGCAAAGCCCAGTGTGTTTAAAATATTCGTCTTGCGGCCTAAAAGCTGCCCCGCGATAAAAACCGTTGCCATGAACGACGCGCGCACCACGGGCGCCTGCCAGCCCACCAAAAGACAATAAAACCAGACCACAAAGATCATGATCCCATAGCGCGTATTTTTCGGAATTGAAAACGGTTTAGATAAAAAAAGGAGCGTGACAATAAGAAATCCGATGTTAAAACCGCTCACGGCCAGAATGTGCATCGTTCCTGTTTTGATAAATAAATCCTTAAAGTCTTCCTCCAAACCGCTGCGTTCACCGAGGAATAGAGCCTTGAGGAATGCCGCGTCTCTTGGGCTGAATTCTTCGGAAAGAGTTTTCGATAGAAATTGTTTTGCCTCCAGAGATTTTTCCCTGACAAAATGACCGTGGCCGCGGCTTAAGATTTCGGGATTTGATTTTCTGTCTCCATAAAATAGAGTCCGGATTCCCATGCGGTCCAGATACGCCCGTTTGTCAAAACCTCCGGGGTTTCTCGCGCCTTTGGGAATTGTCAACTCGCCCTTTATTAAAACTTCGTCGCCGTAGGACAAGACTTCATCGGGATTGGTGAGCGTGCACTTCACGAGGCCGGTTACATTTTTTGAATTCTCTTTCGATTGATTCAAAATATTTTTTGCCCGCAAGACAAACGTGACATTTTCATCGCCATATGAAGTCCATCGTTCATCAACTTCCGAGACAACGTCACCTTTCAATAAAATTGAGCCATTGTATTTGGCTTGCCAGAAAAGATCATCTTGAGGAATAGGCTCCGGAAGGAAATAATTTTGAAGAAGAATTCCCAGCGAAAAAAGGATCGCCGCATAAAAAAGCGGCTTCCGGCGAAAGGCTTCGGGCATTACTTTGCGGCTTGAATGCTTGAATCGACGAGTTTTAGATGAATCTGATTTTTGGTGCGAAGATAAAGATTAACTGCCGAAAGCGCGATGAATATCGCGGACAACACTAAAATCATTTTTCTTTCAAAAGAATTCATGCTCAATGCATCTCGATTTGTTTTATTTCAGGCTTTTTTCTGGCCTTATCCAGCGCGGGCCTGGTTTGCGATTCCTTGTCATAAACAATCAAAGCGAGAATGTCCGTGAGACTTTTTGAATAAAGGTCCGGGTGATGCACCAAATTTTCCTCCAAAGCGCGGTCATAATCATCAGGTGACTGGCTGAGCTCAACCCCGTTGTGAGTGAGGATATACATCGACATCAGGATCTGGTCCAAACGCTCGCCCGCGGACATCTCAAGCCATTCCAGCCCCGTCACGGGTTCGGGGGTGGTTTTAGAGGCTTCGTCAGCCAGACCGGCGGAGGCAATACTCAAAGCAGCGATGAAAATAAGCAGCTTGGATTTGGGCATAGATATGCTATCCTTGGCCACGCGATGCAGCACTTCTGAGATGAATGTCTGATACTTCACGCCCAGTTTCTGCGCTTTTTCTTTGATCATTTTAAGATCATAGCTATTCACGCGGATATTGAGCACGGCATCCTTGCGGCGACGCGCCAGCATGGCGGCAATTCTGTCGAATTCTTCTTTTGAAACAGGAACGTATTCCCCCCGCACCAAAGCGTCTTCTATCGCTTTTTCTTCCCTGATTAGTTTTATTTGTTGCATTGGCACTCCTGTAAGTTTCAAATTATAAGTCAATATTTTTGTATATACAAGCCTAACAAAACCTCTACTTAATAAGACGACACAGGATGAGTTTTTCGTTCAAAGTTTTTTCATTTTCTTCAAGGTGTCCTTCTTGAAAAAAATCATTCTATGCCCAAACACAAAAAAAATAAATCAGCTTGGAGTAACGATAGCTTGCTTCGAAAGCACTTTGTCGCGGTATGGCTTAGACGTAAATAGCAAGGGAACGTCAATGGCAACGACCCTATTCTTAAGTGGCTTGTCGTTGCCAGTGACAAGGGTTCCGCTATTTACGGAGAAGCCATGCGACAACGCTTGAGAAGCAAGCTATCGTTACGATACCGCTATGGTATAAATCTTCTTTGGGACGTATTTCTTGTGCGTGATCTTTTTGCCTTCGATGGCGAGGCGGACTTTGCTATCTTTCAGGACTTCCTTTTCAACCTCGCTCTCGTCCATCTCCGCGGAAATGTTGATCTTTGATTTAACTTTTCCGTTTATCATGACGGCGATTTCGACGATGTCATCCTGAACGAGCGCCGGATCAAAAGTTGGCCAAGGTTCGTAAGCTAAAGATTTTTTATGGCCCAATTTTTTACTCTGCCAAAGCTCTTCTGCTAAATGTGGTACAAACGGCGAAAGCAAAAGTACATAACTTTCTATAAAAAATCTCCATGTCGTCTTAGGACTTGCTTCAAGCATCTCATCTCTATATGGAATTTCGTTCGACAATATCATCAGAGAAGATATTGCCGTGTTAAACGCCATTTTTTCTATATCATCTGTTACTTTTTTTATTGTCTTGTGAAGCATTTTTTCAAGCTGAATCGGTACCAACTGATCATCCAATGGTATATTAATTAAACCGTGATTTTTATCATAAAACATATTCCATACACGTCCGAGAAACCGGTAAACTCCTTCAACACCTTTCATCGACCACGCCTTCATCTGCGTCAGCGGCCCCATGAATATCTCGTAGAGCCGCATGCTGTCGGCGCCATAGTTTTCGACAATGAAGTCGGG
>OBEQ010826394.1_pt1 | contig 28184 bp, 31 predicted proteins | sample 1670901 | NCBI WGS metagenome assembly OBEQ01 (sample SAMEA104232315, study PRJEB22302) | groundwater metagenome | biome: forest; feature: aquifer; material: groundwater | place: USA | collected 2011-08-07 | depth 5.4 m
GGCAACAATAGGTATGCTTGGTACGCTTGGAACTGCTGGAGCGTTAGCGCTTGGTCTTTATGGCGGTAGAGCAGTTGGTACTAGTACTGAAGTTAGACGCCAAAAGGCTGGACTCGAGCAGCAAATTAAGAGTGTTGAACAAGATGTAAACGGCTGGAGGCGCTTTCACCCTCCTTCAGAAGCACATAATGTGCCTAGACAAGAGGCAATTGACCGGTTTGAAAGTATTGTGGTTCTTCAGAGTCATATAGTCGATCTTAAACAAACTGCTGCCAAAGTTGACCCTCGGTTACATAGAAGAGCAGATAAATTACTCGGCCACCTTGATCCGTATAGAACCGAGTATAGACGCGCTTTGCTCAGGCGTGGCGGTGACCGTTAGTTTTTTTTAATCTCCAAACTCCCCCAACGCTTTTTGCTTTGTTTTCAAGTTTTTCATCGTGGCCCACCTGTGGCGCAGGAATTCCTGGATTGATGGGTCGGCATGTCTTCTTTTTATGAATTCCTTTGTAATTGGATCCGCGGGATAACCTGAATTGAAATTTTCTCCAACTATTTTCTTAATCTTTTCAATCTCTGCGTCGCGCGTAGTTTTGGCAACTATGCTCGCCGCTGCAACAACCGCGTGGTTTACGTCCGCCTTGTTTTCCGAAATGATTTGCACGGCTTCGTTGTGGTAATATTTTCTAATTCTCCTAGTAAAGTTTGCTGGCTGGGCGTCTGGAGAATCTACGTAAACCGTGTGGAAGTGGGTTTTTTTCTCCAATTCTGCCAGAAGTTGCGCAGCTATACGCGCCTCGAACTCATTTAGGCTCTCGCGTTTCTCCATCACTTCGGTAATTTCATGCGCGGAGATTATCCTTTCCACAAAAATTCCTTTTCTCAACTTCACAGCTAATTTCTCTCGCTGGGCTGCGGTTAACAATTTTGAATCCTTTACGCCATCGCTGCGCAGCTCTGCCAAATTATTTTCAGGCGCAGCGTAAGCACACATAACCAAAGGCCCAATTACGGGCCCTCTTCCAGATTCGTCAATGCCGACGATGATTTTCTCGTTTTTGAGCATGATGTGGTTAGCGCGAGGTGTTTTAAATTTCCGTTGATTGAAGTTGATTATGGGCAAACTGGTGCAGTATTTTAGTGGGAGAAATTACCGCTCTGCGGAGGAAGTTCTGCAACACTGTGAGCAGCTAACCCCCCGTATCCTAAAAGCAGTAGTGCCCCGTAAACCAAGCCGCCTTGGCTCTTTATCAGCAGCTGTTTTAAACGCTTCAAAGGAACTTGGAGATAAGTATACCCATCAAGAACTGCAAGCTAAAGTAGAGGGCGATTTAGGTCCACTGAGTAAAAGAAGATTTTACTATACTGTTAAGAATCTTCGCCATCGGGGGTTGCTTCTAACGAAACCGACTTTTCTTCCAGGAAGGCCACCACTAAGAAAAGCAACAAGTTCAAATCTCGCACCGTTTATGCCTTTAGTTGATCGGGTTTTGTATGGTAAAGTGGGAACTAAAATTAACCGCCTTAGGAGGGGAAATTGGCGCGATTATATGTCGGAAGGTGACGCGCGCAGCGCAGTTTTGCATGGATTAAGAATGGCTTACGAGCGAGCTACTGATCCAAGCCACCCTGCTTTTTCTACCTATGCCGCAATGCGTATGGCTGGAGAAATTGGAACCGCCGTGCGTGGTGAGCTAAGGCGTAGAAAACGGGAAAGAAAATTTGCGGGGTTAGTAAAAGAAAAAGCCAAAAGAGTGGAAACTGAGAGTTCTGCCGAAGATAGTGAAGCGCTTGAAAATTTGCGCTTGTTGCTCTTTCATCCAAAGGCAAGGCCGCATCACGTGGCAATTTATGCGCTAACTAATATTTTTGGCCACCGCCAAAGCGCAATAGCTAGCCATGTTGGCGTACTGCAGCAAGCAGTATTTCAGCTAAAAAAGCTAGCTGACAAATATATAGAAGAGCAGCGCCAAAGAGAAGACGCTAAATAAAAAAGTGGGGCTACAGGGATTTATTCAGCGCTCCGGTTTCTTTTCCCGGCGGCTTTTCTTTTTAAAGAAAAGGCGCATTTGAACCCCGATCTGCGCGTTTCCACAACGATTCATCATGCGTTCAGAACTCCAATTGTTTTGTGCCAAGTTAATGGCAACTTACTGGAGCGCGCCATACTAGCCAGGTTGTACTATAGCCCCATTTTTGTAAAGCTATTAGTTAGTTTTGGCATTTTATTCTATTAGGTTGCAGCAAAAGCTGACTGCTAACTAAAACTCGAGCCTTTAGGCCCAAGATATTTATTTATAATTTTTTTTAGAGTTACCAGAAACTCTTGGCTATCCACAAAATAATTTGGATATGCCTTTTTCAAGTCAGTGCTTGTGTCCGCCCCGACAAGAACGACGTCATATTCTCTTTTACCTCTATTTTTCTTTTCAGAGTTTGCATAATCACTTATTGCCCTTTGTTCATTGTCTTTTGTATAAGGCGTAATATTGAGTTTTTCTCCTGCAATATCCAGTTCCAATAAGAAATATTGCAGTTTTGGGGTTTGTTTAACTTTTTGTTCAAAAACTTTAATTGCTTCCGTCCAGCCAGCCATTACTTTTATAACATTTAGTTCCGCTTCTTTCTTCTTAATTTCTAAGTACAGTTCTTTTTCATCGTTAGGCGTATTTGGGACAGTAGGGCAATTTTCCATCTTAGCAAAAGCAGAACTAACAAGTCTAAAGAACTCCATCCATTCTCTTTGCCCTTCATTAGATTTAATTGCTTGTCGAGTAAAGAAATCTACTGTTTCAATTGCAGTTGCCCAAAGATGTTGCAACTTTGATCGTATTTGAATTTCCACAAGCAAACCGTTGTATTCTGCCTTTCCTTTATCGCTCACATATTTGTAAATTAAGTGAATACTCCGGTAACCATCGTTTTTTGGAGTTTCAATATAGTTTTTTATCCCTATTCGTTTATGCTTCAAATCTCCCTTCAGGTAATACTTTTCATACAGTTGTTTTGCTAGCCCAACAGTCGATAAAACAGCTCTACACCCGCCAATATCTTGCATCTGGGAAAGTTTCATTGTAGCGGGGCGTCCATTATACTGTCGTTGTAATTTTTTAATAATTGCGGGAACACGTTTTAGACGCTGCACGGTTAATGCGTTTGAGTCAACAGCTAAGGCCTTATTTTTTAATCTTATCTTAAAAACATGCATTGGATAACTATGAATTGCCCTCCAATTATCTAGAATTTCTAGTGCTGCGGTGGTTTGTTCCTCTGAGCTTATATTACTAATCAAAATATCCCCCGCATGGTTAATCTTCTCTTTAGAGTATCCCGTAGGTTTTATCCAAGTCATAATCTAATATGGTGGCTGCATTATTTAAACCTTGGTTTTGCGCGGTAGGCTCTTAGAGGTAAACTGGAGCTATTTACGCTGCTGTAATGATTTTGCGCGGTAAATTAACTATACTGCATCTACCTTGAAGGTCAGCCCGAAAGCTAGGGTTAAAATGTGAATTTTTTTGCCAACCTAAATTTAGTACCCTAAAACGTAGGAAAAATTCAAAGACCAGCCACCCATTAGGTTTAAAAAGCTGTAACTATCGAGTAGTAACAGGTGTTATTTGGGTGGGTAGACTATTTTATGCCATTGCAGGAGCCGCGTTGTTACTTTTAGCTTTTGGTTTAGTTAACGCGGAATATTACAGCGACACTGATACTAGTATTCCAGATGGAACGGGTGGCGTTACGCTAGGCGTAAGCGTTGATGTTAATACTTATTACAACGGATATGGCTACGGATATTACGGCGGCTATGGTGGTTATAATGACCCGTATGCGCCGGCTTATTTCTACGCTCATTATCCGTATACGCATTACTGCACTTATTCTTATTTCTATGGTTATTACACGTGCGACGGAGCAACGGCCGGTTATGGTGCAACAAGCTACGGGGCAGTAAACTACGCAACTCCTTATTGCGATCCATTTGACCCATATTACTACCAGTACTGCGCTTCTCCATACTCGGCTTCTCCTTACACTACCTATTATCCAACTTACGTTGTAAATCCAGGAACTATTGTGTATGCAGGTGGTGGAGTTTCTTTTGGCTCTCAAGGTTCTCCAAACCAAGTTCAGGCAAAGCCTTGTAGTGATGGCACGCCAAATGGAGTGTGCTCAACGGATTATCCGAAATATTGCTTTAATGGCCAATTAATTGACAAAGCTACGTTGTGCGGCTGTCCTGCTGGCCAAGTTCAAGATCCAGTTAACCGCAACCGCTGCGTTGTGCAAACTTGCAGCGACGGAACTTCTCTAAATTCATGTTCATCTAGCAAGCCAAGTTTCTGCACTTCAAATGCACAGTTAGTTGAAAGGCCAGATCAATGTGGCTGCCCTGCTAATACTAGGTTAGAAGCTGGCCAGTGCGTTGCGTTGGCTCAGAGTTGTTACCTTTCAACTGTTTCTCCACGCGTTGTACGCGAAGGTGAAAGTGCAACGGTTTCAGTTCAATATAATGACGTTCGCAGCGCAAGTGGATTTGCAGTTTGCGGCGACGGTTCACAAGCTCCTCTAACTTGCACGCCTTCAGTTGATGGCGTAAGCGGCGTATGCACTGCAACGTGCACTTATGTAAGTTCATCTGAATCTCCGCGCTTGGTTAGCGCAAGCGTAAGCGGAAGAACATGCAGTGGAAGCTCAACTGTAAATGTAATTCCAGCAAGGTCAATGGTTGGAGCGGCATTAGTAAAAGTTACGCAGTGTGGTTCTGGAAATGATTTGAATGGAGCAACTGTAAACATCGACGGGCTTACAGCTGTAACAAATGCCCGTGGCGAAGCTACATTTTCCGGATTAGTTCCAGGGATGTACAACGTGGCAGTTTCTAAAAGCGGTTTCAAGCCAGCGGCTACTTCTCTAGTTGTTATGCAAGAGCGTTCTGCAATTTCTCCAGTTTGTTTAGATTCTGGCCCGCAATGCGATATTGACGTTAGTTTATCTGGAGTTAGAGCAAGTGGTGACTTGCGTGGCGATTTGCAATTTCTCGTAACTAACCGCGGCGCTGCACCGAATATGGTTGACTTATCTTATTCATTGCCAGTTGAGTTTGACGCTCCAGGAGAAATTTCTCTTGCCGGTGGCGAATCTCAAGTTGTAACCGTAACCCCGCGCACGCCTGAAGGATTTGCCGGAGTTGGCTTAGCAAGCGTATCTGCAAGAAGTTTAAACGGCGCATGCACTCGCAACGTTGCGTTTCCCTTATCTTTAGGTAATGGAGTTTCTCTTGAATCGCTTGGAGCTGAAAAAACCGGCCGGCCAGGAGAAGAGGTTTGTTTTGATTTACTTGCAAGAAACCGCGCTGACCGCGGTGCTGACATAAGGTTGACAAGCCATGCAACTCCCCAATTAACTATTGACTTATCAAATGAAAGATTTACTTTGAATTCGGGTCAGACTAAAATCGTACGCGCTTGCACTACGCTTCCCGAAACAGCAAGCGGTGAATACAATTTAGATGTACACGCTGCAAGTAGCGTAAACGACGCAACTGCACACTTAACTATTAGGACAGCTGGAAGCGTTACATCAGCAGTTAGCACGACTTGCTTTGCTGTTAACAACTCACGCACTCAATTCTTTGACGTTGCAATTAACAACAACGGAAACGCTGGAAGTTTCACTGCACAGCTTGTTCCATCTCGTGGGTTTAACGCGAGATTAGTTCAACCAAACTTGTTCAATTTCCGTAATTCAACAAGTCGCGCTGTAACTGTTCAAGTTGACCCTGAAGCAATGCAAACAAGTGAAGCCCGCGCTTTACTTTCAATTTATGCAAAAGACGGCGGCGTAAAAGTTTTTGAAAGAGAATTATGTTTTACTCAACGGGATTTTGATAGGTTTAATGCAGTTTCAACACTTTCGCCAACTCGCGTCCGCGTTGAAGCTGGGTTAACTGCCCATGCGTTTGTACATGTAAAGAATACTGGGAATGTGTTAGACTTTTACGAAGTTTCAACCGCCTCTCCATTTGGCGAGGATGAAACACAGAGAATTTCCCTACGTAGCGGCGAAGAAAAGAGTGTTGAGTTGGCAATTCACGTTCCAGGAGATGCAGAGCCTGGAACTTACTTGATGCCTGTAAGTGTTTCAACGTTGCGCGGCCAAAGCAGGCGCGAAGTTTCATTTTCAACACTAGCAATTGATGTTTTTCAGCCAGTACCGCAAACTCCGCTTAACTTAGTCAAAGCTGGACCAGCTCAAGTTGAATTTACAGCTGCACAATCCCTGATCAAGATAATTTTGCCATTAACTAACTTGGATAATGCAGTGAGAACAATCCGCGCTTCTCTTGAAAATTTGCCAGCTGGATGGACTTATACCGTTAGCCCAGCGCAAGTGGAAATGGCAAACGGCAATACAACTAACTTTGTTTTTGTCATTACTGCACAGAACCTTGAAGCCAAGGATTACAATGTAACTGCGGTTTTCCGCGATGAATTTGGAAGAGAAAAAAGTGAAGTTGTTCAACTGCCAGCAAAAAGCGGCTCATGGTTAAGCGGCTTTTTTGTGCTTGGTTCAAGCGGCCAGCTATTGGCTGTTGTTGTAATTTTACTAGTGTTGGCTGGGCTTTACTTGCTTTTCCGCGCTTGGGAAATGAGAAAGGAAATCCAACGCGAACAAGGGTTGCGGGTGTAAAACAAAATATGGCAGCAACGCGTTCATTTGCATTAAATTTATCCATTATAATCTTTGCAACTCTATTCTTAATTTTAGGTTCAGTAGCTACTCCAGTTTCGGCACTTAGCGTATCAACATCTGTTACGCCAAGCAACGTTGTGCTTAAGCCATGCGAGCAGAATACCTTTTCTATTGTTGCAACCGGCTTGCCTGAAGCACAGAGAAATTTAGAAGTAAGGGTAAATGGTTTGCCTTCATTTGTTCAATACTTTGCGCCTGCACAAGTTTCAGTTTCCAATGACCGCGCTGAACTGCAAGTAGTTGTGCTTTACCCGTGCAGCGCTGACACTGCAGGCGTGTATCCGTTTTCAGTTTCTTTTTATCACAATAGCGAGCAAGTAGCAGCTGCTAGCGCTAAGTTATCAACAGCAACGCGTACTGGGCTATCTGTTGAATTAGAACAAACTGATATTTCGCCACAAGGTGGTGAATATGCCTGTGCTTGTGATTCTGGCCACTTTTCACTTCGTATACGCAACGCAGGCTCTACGACTGAAAGTGGAAATGTAATTCTTTCAGCTCCTTTTCCAGCTTCAATTTCAGGCAGCACTTATTCATTAAACCCAGGGGAAAATGAAGACAAACAAATTACTGTGGATGTTCCGTGCAATGCAACTTCTGGAACGTATCCAATGTCAGTTACTTTACTACGGCCGGGGTTAAGCGGAAGAAGTAGTGGTTTCTCTTCGCCAGTTTTGTCAAAGCCACTTGTTCTCAGTGTTGGACGCTGCTACGCTTCTCACATTGAAGGGCCAACTTACATTTCAGCATGTTTAGGTGAATCACTGCGAACTCAATATGCAGTTTACAACGACGGCGAACAGCAAAGTGAATATCGCTTGTCAACAAACCTTGGAAGAACAGTTCCCCTGAATGTAGAGGTGGATAAACACTCTGGCCAGCTGTTTGAACTTGTTATTCCTGCTAGGATGATGAATTTAACTGGCCGCTATAAGTTTACAATTGGAGCAGAATGGAACGAAGATTCATACTATTTGCCTGTAATAATGGACGTTGCGTTCTGCAACGGAATAACTCAAGAAAGAATGCTTGGAGATTTCTCAGATGTTCTTGGCGGTTTCGATTTGCCTCGCGGCACACCGCGCAAATTTGCTGTAAATATTGTAAACGACAATTCCTACCCTTGGCACAATGCAGTTGTTGAAATATCTGGGTTTGGAATTGTAAGCCAGCCTTTTGATTTAGCTGTTGGTGAAAACAAATCAATTGAACTAGTTTTGAACACCCCTTCCAATTTCACAACGCGCAATGTTAACTTCGCTGTAACAAGTGAAGAGGGCTCTGACAGCGCAATAATTGAACTACGGCCAGGGCCAACTCCGTTATCTGCATTTTTCACAGCTTTTGCTGGACGAAATTTAAGCGATGCTGAAGTTGCTTTGTTTGCAGTTGCTCTGCTTATTGTGCTTGGCATAGCTTACTACTTTAAAGTGGCTGGAGAAAAGCGCGCTAGCCAAGACAAAGAACTAGCTGATGCCCTTGAAAGTATTTTGGCAAAGCACGGATAAGCTACAAACTTTCAAACTGTTTTTATGCCAGCTATGCTTTTGAACCCAGAATCAAACGTGGCAATATATTCTATATTATTTTGCTTCATTAGTTCAACTGTGGTGCAGTCCGTGAAACTTAGTTTGCCTTTTTGAGACAAGTAGCGTGCAATTGTTTCTGTAAACGTATTTTCTTCCACATGCAGCCAGGTCAAGCTTTTTGTAGCGAGTAACTTTTTTGCCAGGCCCTTGCTTAGTTCCATGTTGCCGGTTCGTGCAAAAGTAAGGGTAAGCGCTTCATCAAAAATATAGTCACTTATATACGCGGCATTTCCATAAAATCCGCTTTTAATGCGTTCAGTTATTTCAAGTGCTTTCTCATGCAGTTGGTCATGGGCATTATCAGCAGCGACTATTATGCCTGTGTCTAAAAATATAGCCATATTATCACTGGTAAATGTACTTGTCCGCATTCATAACGTCAGTGTCTACGCCGTAGTCCACTGCTAATTCGCGCATTCTAAAAAATGGTTCGTTTGGGTCTATTTTTTTGGCCTTTGTTTTTTTCAATTCAATATAGCTCTCTAATGCTTCGTTTACAACTCTATTAATATTGACATTGTCCTCTGCTGCGATCCCCTTTATCTTCCTATACTTTTTCTCGTCAACGCCTTTAATGGTAATATTTATATAAGTCATACTAATCACATAAAAGTTTGACTTGTCAAACTTTAAAAGCGTTTCGGCTTTCCCAGCAGCACCTTTTTATTTCTCTTTTCCTCCTCTTTATCAATAATAATTACGGGGGACTAGAGTTGAAATGGAACGCACTTTTGTAATGTTAAAGCCAGATGCAATGCAACGCGGACTAGCTGGAGAAATCCTTGCCCGCCTCGAGAAAAAAGGGCTAAATTTAGTTGCTGCTAAGATTATGAGACTTGAAGACGCTATGCTTGACGTTCACTATGCGCATCACAAGTCGAAGCCGTTCTTTCCAAAGTTAAAGCAATTTATGAAAAGTTCTCCTGTCCTTGCTGCGGTTTGGCAGGGTAAAGAAGCTGTTAAAGTTGTGCGCGATTTAGTTGGGCCAACCAATGGCCGCAATGCACTTGGCGGCACAATCCGCGGAGATTATTCAAATTCCCAGTCATGCAATTTAATCCATGCTTCTGACAGCGTTGAAACCGCCGAAGCTGAGATAAAGCGCTTCTTTAAACCCGCGGAAATAGTTTCATGGGACTGGCATTCAATACAATATGTTTACTCTCCTGAGGAAGTTGTAAAAGAATGATAAAAGTAAAAGTGAGAATTGCGCCAGGCAGCGAAGACCTACAGCTTCCCACTTATGTAACTGACGGTTCAGCAGCTGCAGATGTGCGCGCGGCAGTTACTGACGAAGTAACAATTGCCCCTGGTAAGCGCGCTTTGATTCCAACTGGTTTACATTTAGAAATCCCCCACGGCTATGAAATTCAAGTGCGTCCACGAAGTGGTTTAGCTTTGAAAAACGGCATTACTCTTCTAAACGCTCCCGGCACAATTGACTCAGACTATCGTGGTGAACTACAGTTAATTGTAATGAACCTAGGCAACGAGCCATTTACCGTTAAGCGCGGTGACCGCATTGCACAGCTTGTCCTTTCGCCTGTGACAAAAGCAATTTTTGAACATTCGGTTGAATTGGAACAAACTCACCGCGGTGCCGGTGGGTTCGGCTCAACTGGAGTTTAAGAGGTAACTTTAAGCTATAGATAACGGTATAGATAATAATGGCAGAACATCCAAGTGAAATGATAAGCGCTGCATTAAAGAAACACTATCTTGAACACAGAGTGGAGCGCGGTAAGACGCGCACAATTATTCGCGTTCCTTTTTCTAATCCAGACAACATTAGACTTACTCATTCCCTCATTCAACATCTTGGTCTAGAACCATTTAATCCAGGCAATGCAAATTTTATTCCCGGCGTTTATCATCGCTTTTTAAGTTCAATTCGCGGTTTGCCCAAAACTCATGAAATAACCGTCCAACATGGCCCAGCTGGCTATTCTCTCCCAGTGTCAGAAATACGCATACGAATGCGAAATCAGCCCTTAAAACTAAAGGAGAGGCGAAAATGATAATTAAAAAGAAAATCTGGCCACAGTTCTTCGACAAGGTTGCCAGCGGAGACAAAACGTTTGAAATTCGCCTTGCCGACTTTAAATGCAGCCCAGGCGACGTTTTGGTTTTGGAAGAGTGGAATCCCAAAACAAAGAAATACACTGGCCGTAAAATGAAGAAAAAAGTAACTTACGTTGCGCGCCTCAAATCAATGCCTCAATTCTGGCCCAAGAAAGACATAGAAAAATACGGGCTGCAAGTTATTGGGATGAAATAGTTTTTAGCGAGTCAAGTTTTTCTATGAACTTAGCATTGAACTTTACCGCTAGTAGTTTCTTTGCTTCTGCTATATCGGCCCACTTGTATTCAGTGTGTTCTGTGCTTAGTTTAATTTCTGCATTTTCAGGCAACTTATTGCAGATGTAAGTAAATAGAGCTAATCCAACTTCTTCTCCAGTTTCAAGCGGAATTTTCAAATTGGAGATACTTGCGTCAAACAAATTTTCAATTTCAACTTCTTCTACTCCAAGTTCTTCAAGTATTTCATTTTTGAGAGTTTGCTCTGGAGAATCTCCGTGTTTTATCCTACCGCCTGGAATGTCCCAGTGAGCTTGTTTGTTTCCCCTTAACTCTGCAGGATTAGCTTTCAGCAATAGAATATTGCCTTCCTTGTTGAGTATCAGTGCCTTTATTCCAATGTGAAATATCTTTTCATTCATTTAAATCGCCCTCGCTTAACTTTTTGATTTTTTCGTTATAGAAAATTCGCCAACTCCACCAAGCTTGAAATAACGTGCGTTGGCTTTTCTTCTCGCGTTTCGTGCTTTGTTTCGCTGTAGCGGCCTTGCGTTCTTTCCAGCTTTACAGAAATGCACCCGAGTTTGTTTGCCGGTGCAATATCTTTGTCAATGCGGTCTCCAACAACAATGATTTCCCCTGCTTCTACGCCGAGCTTTTCAATTGCTTTTTGCAATGGAATTAAGGTTAATTTGTTTCTCCCAACTTCTTCTGAAATGATTATGGCATTGAACTGCTTTTCTAGCCCAAGTTTTGATAGAATTGCCCGCTCCCGTTTTGCAGTGCCGTCAATCACAACTGCGGTTTTAATGTTCTGGTCTTTTAAGAATTTCAAAATCGTAACAGCGTCTGGATAAAGTTTAACTTTTTCAACAAATATTTCGTCGTATTTTTCCATCAACTCTTGCAGCTCTCTGCCAGCAACTTGTACGCGCACCTTGTTTAAGAAATTGCTTATTATCAATAAATTCCAATTATGAATGGCTGAATTATTGGCGAATTTTTCCTTTACTTCGGCAAGTGAAGCTTGGAAGTTTTGCTGGAACTGCTGTACCGTAAGTGCGGGAATTTTACGCTTCGAAAATTCAAACAAAAAAGCAGCATCTGCTTTGCGCGCTTCAGCTATATCTATAAGCGTATCGCGGAAATCAAACACAATTGCTTTTATCATTTTTATTTCAACTTTGTTATTTGTTTACTGGAGTTCCTTTGCCCACCATAAACTTTGTGCGTATTGTTCAGTTGGTTCTAAAGTATAGCCGTGTTGCATTGGCAAGCGGCCGTAAGTTTCAAGGATTTCAGGATGAATTGGCCTAGAGCTTATGTTGAGCTGGATATGGTGGCTGCCTGTGCTGAACATTATTTTCTTTGTGCCAGAGCGCCGCGCTTCTTTTTCTAATTCTTCCATAAATGCGTTTTTCCAACCTTCTAATTTACGGGCTTCTCCTGAGCTCAGCCTTCTAGTGTACTGTTGTAAGTAAACGACGCGTATGATTCTGCTTCCATGCTTTCCTTCATATTGAATAGCCGCATTTCCCACTACTTTTCCATCTACAATGATTTTTCTATTTTCTCCTGGAGAGCTAAATCGATCAAACTGCAGATGTTCTTGTGATATCTCAACTGTAGGAAGTTTTTTAGCAGCTGGCTTAAGTGGTTTATCAAGCCATTTTGGAGTATTCGGTACTTTATTGCCAAATGCAAATCCCCGATGGTTAAATTTACGTTCTCCCGAAGGGCAATAATTGCACTCTTGCGCTGCTGGGGATCTAAAGTGTAAATAGTGCGCTGCTTCAGCTTCTGTTAAATCACCTTGCTTTAGCGCTTCTAAAACTGATTTATGCGGCGTTAACCCGACCATTGAAATAACCGAGTCAGTGTGCTCGCCGTAAACTGGCCTTAATTCACTGCGCAGGTGTTCAAGTTGCTTTGCAGGTGAATGCGTTTCTTCCATACTTAACCTTTTGATTGCAAACCAATAAATCCCTTGGTTTTTCAAGTAGTTCAGCGTGTTACTCTTTTGAGTTGAAGAACTATGTTACGCCAGCCTATTGTTGTAGTTGTTGGGCATGTTGACCACGGAAAAACCTCGCTTTTAGATTCAGTGAGGCAAACGAGCGTGGCTAGCCGCGAGGCTGGAGCTATCACGCAGGCCGTGGGGGCGTCTGAAGTTCCTATAGGCATTATAGAAAGCATTTGCGGCGCCATGAAAAACAAATTGAAAGTCAAATTCTCCATCCCTGGCCTGCTGTTCATAGATACTCCGGGCCACGAGGTGTTTGCCAATCTACGTAAACGTGGCGGTAGCATTGCCGACATTGCCATTCTTGTAATTGACGTAAACCAAGGGATACAGCCGCAAACAGTTGAATCAATTCAGCTTCTCCGCCAGTTTAAAACTCCTTTCATAATTGCGGCAACTAAAATAGATGCGGCTAGCGGATGGAAAAAGCAGCTCAACGCGTGTTTTTCAGATTCCTTTGCAGCACAGAGGCCAGACGTGCAAGCGAGGCTAGATGAAAAATTGTATGAGTTAGTTGGCCAGCTTTCGAATTTCAATTTCAGTTCCGAGAGATTCGACCGCGTTGAAGATATGACTAAACAAATTGTAATTGTTCCGGTAAGTGCGCATAGCCGTGAAGGGCTGCAGGAGCTGCTTCTCTATGTCGCAGGGCTTGCTCAACGCTATTTAGAAAAGCGGCTGGAATTGCATAAGTCAATGCCTGGCAAAGGTTCAATTTTGGAAGTGAAGGAAGAGCGCGGTTTAGGCAAAACAATTGATGTTATTCTCTACGATGGCGTTATCAAGGAAGGCGATGAAATTGCATTTTCAACTCTCGAAGGGAAAGCGTCAACTTCCAAAGTAAAAGCTATTCTGCGGCCAAAACCATTGGATGAAATGCGTGATCCCAAAGAGAAATTCACAAAAGTTAAACTTGCAAGTGCAGCAACGGGAATTAAAATCGCATGCGAAGGAGCTGAACAAGCTCTGTCGGGATCGTCGCTGTTTGTAATATCAAAAGGCGTTGACCGCGCTGCTGTTGAAGCGCAGCTGGAAAAAGAATACGCGGAAGTTATAGTTGAAACTGAAAAAGAAGGGGTTATAATCCGCGCAGACGCGCTTGGAAGTTTAGAAGCGATAATTTCTATTTTCTCCGCGGCTAAAGTGCCGGTGCACAGTGCAAAGATTGGCTCAGTTTCCAAGCGCGACGTTTCTGAAGCTAAGGCAATTGCTGAAAAAGATAAATTAAAAGGAGTAATTTTTGCCTTCAACGTGCCCACGCAGCCTGAAGTGGAAAGGGAATGCAACGACAACAACGTAAAATTGTTCCAGGAAAATGTAATTTACAATTTACTTGAAGGTTACGAACGTTGGGTTGAAGAGGAAAAAGCCGCGGAGAAGAAAAAAGCCTTTACCGAATTAGCTTACCCTGCTAAAATTCAACTCTTGCCTGGCCATTGCTTCCGCGTGAACAGCCCAATGATATGCGGGGTCGAAATTCTTGAAGGCAAATTGAAAAAAGGCAGCCAGTTGATAAACGATAAAGGTGAAGAGATTGGCGAACTGCAAGTTATTCAACATGAGAGAAAAGAAGTTGACTCTGCAACTAAAGGGCAGCAAGTTGCAATAAGCGTCTCCGGCCCAACGTACGGCAGGCAAGTGAAAGAAAAGCAAATCCTCTACGTAGACTTGCCTAAAGAAGACTTGATAATTTTAACCAAAAAATACGCCTCAACCCTAAGCGAAGGGGAAAAAGCCCTCGTGAAAGAAGTGAAGAAGATAAAAGGGATACTTACGTTCTGATTTAATTTATTTTTTTTAGAGGGAATGCTCTTCTACGCGCCATCGGCCTTCATATCTATGCTCGCCTACGCGCCAGTTACCTGCATTTTTGTCGAAGATGCAACGGAAAATTTTCAGCGCCTCTGGCCCGCGTTTGGCAATTTCTCTATGCTGTTCAGAGGTAAGTGGCTGCGGCCGTTCCAGCAACTGAGATAAATTTTCATGGCCGGCACCAAATAGAAGTCCAACTTTAGTATGCCCTGTTTTTTCAGTTAATGTTCTAATTTTGTGTGCTATTATCCGGTTTCTAACGTATACCGTAGGGTCAATCTGGCCTTGTTCCCGTACAAGAAATCTTGATATCCGCCTATCGTTTGCATTCCCTTTAGCGGTTAACCTTTCCAATGGCAAGATGCTAACCGCTGCCATGCCTGCAAGAGCAGCCAAGCTCTTAAGTGCTTTTCTGCGCGTCATCAGCCCAGCTGTTCCATATGCAGCAGTCGCGCCTAAGGATAAAACCCCAATTGAAGAAAAGAAGCTAGCCAAATTTTCGGCATCAGTTGTGTTAACATCTCCAAACCACAATTCTGTACCGCTTTTTTCAGCACGCCTAACAATATGGGCTAATTTGCGGTCCTTAATAATAAATGGCAAAGGTCCAGCTGTGCCTGCTGCTGCTTCGGGTTCTTTTAAAAGTCCTTGCAATCCTTCGCGGCTAAATGGGCTTTCAAGGAAAATTGCATGAAGATCTTCAACTGGCAACTCTGTTTCTGGCTTTCTGCGGCTAAGGTGTCCTTCTAGTTCAATTGTATACCTTCGCCTTCCTTCTCTCGCGGTTATTATTCCCATATCAAACTACTCTAATGCAAGCGGGTTTTTAACTTTTAAGCTCTGCCTACCGTGTTTTTCTTTTTGGGTTAGGGCAGACTTTTTCTTTTTTTAAAAGAAAAAGGATGACCACCGAATGCTTAAAATAGCTTAGTTTTGCTATTACTCTTGAGCAAAAATGCCCGGCATTTTTAGCTTAGACACAAGCTTCGCTTGTGCTGATTACGAATTTTTAGAGTTTCTTTTCAGTGGTTTAGTATGAAAATTGTTATCAACGATTCAAAGGCAGGGCAGAGTTTTCAGCGTGAGCTAGAAGCTTCTAAAGCTAGTCAGCTTTATGGCAAGAAAATTGGCGAAACTTTAGAAGGCGCTTTAGTTGGCTTAGGTGGCTACACTTTACAAATTACTGGTGGTTCTGATTCGGATGGCGCGCCAATGCGCTTTGACATCGCCGGCACGCGTAGGACGCATGCTTTGCTTAAGGGCGGCACTGGCGTTAGGCATTTGAAAAAAGGAGTTAGGTTAAAGAAACGCGTTACTGGCAACACCGTAAGCGAGAGAACTGCACAGTTAAATGCCAAAATATCAGTTTATGGCCCGCAAGCTTTAGCTGAACTGGGTTTTGTTCCAAAAGTAAAGGAAAAGAAAGCAGCTGAGCCCACTGCAGAAAAGCCTAAAGGAAAGAAAGGCAAGGGCTAGAGTCTCATAGTATTTTCTAATCTCTTTTTCCTTAAGCCACGCTTCTTAAAAAGTATTTTGTAATTTTTTACTATATTTGCCTTTATCTCCTTCGGCAAAACGTTTAACACTTTTACATCTACAATATCTGGCAGTTCGGACATTATCCGTATTTGGAACTCTGCAGCTTCGCGCTGTGAAATCTCCCAATCAAAAACTGCGCAGATGTCAATATCCGACCTAAAGTTAGAGGTATTTTCAGCGCGGGAACCAAACAAGAGAATTGCAACTGCTTTTTTTCCAACTGCGTCTTTTTGTATGAGTTTTACTGCCCTTTCTATCAACGTTTTTAAAGTGTTTTTTCGCTTTAGTTCAAATTCATCTGCAAAAGTAGAGCAGCTTCTTATGAATCGCAGTTTAGGCCTGATAAATTTAGACAAGCGGTTGCGCTCGCTTTGCTTTAACGGCTCTCCAAGCAGTTGCTTGCGGATAATTTGGAGCTCGCGCTTGCCAAAAATAAGCCTAGCGTCCTTCTCACGTTGCAAAAATTCCAATAAGCCCATATAAAGATAATCATTATAATGGTTATTAAATTTTGTGGTTTGGCAAATTATCCGTTAGACTCGTTTTGTTTTGGGAGTGTGTATTGCTCTAGGAGTTGTTGTGCAAGAAAGTTGCAAAATGGCTTTTGTTCGCCTTTATCTGCTGCTTCTATTGCGTTGTAATACTTTTCCTTGTTGCGTATTTCTATTATAACTGGCGGTAAGGCGTTGTGCATTAGGATCCAGTTCATAAGGAGCCTTGCGGTGCGGCCGTTTCCATCTGTAAAAGGATGTATTTGCACAATTGTATTGTGCAGCCAAGATGCAAGCTCAACTGGGTGAAGCGAATGCTTTTGATTGCGTTGTTCTTTGAACATTTTTTCCATTAGCTTAGAAACGTCCTTGGCAGAGGGTGGTTTCCATTCTGAACCGCCTATTCCCACTTCGCTTTCGCGGTAATTGCCTTGAATGCGGCAAGCGGTGTTTTTTGTAATTTCGTATTGTACCTTGCAAACAAATCCTTTGTTCACAGGGCCTTTGTAAGCTTTTACAAATTCCCAAGCGTCCTTGCCATTAAGAACCTCGATAACGTCTCCAGTCTTAACCCCTTGTGGGGCTATGCCTTCTGCCAGGATCAGGGCAGTTTGCCTCAAGGTAAGCGGGTTGCCTTCAATAGCGTTGGTGTTGTAAGTAAAGCGCACCAGGAAATCTTTTGGCAGGGCTTCTTCAGGGATTCCCTTAAAAATTCTTGTTGCTATGCGTAGGTCTTCAAGCCGCTCAATTACGTCGGGGGAAAGCCACTTTGCTGTGTAGGGTTTTGGCGTCTTTTTTTCCAGTTCCTTGAAATACTCTTGTAGTTCATCGTGCGCCGGGACTTTCCTGCCTAGAAACACGCGTACTCTCTTTACCTTTGCAGGTGAAAGGCGTATGCTCTTCACAAGGTAATAGTAGTCGTGGTTTCCATGCCGCTGTTTTTCAATAAAAGCCATTATATGTCTACAATTAACAACTATTTAAATATTGTGGTCATAAGGTCTACAATTTAATAAATTTATATTTTTGTAGACATATAAGCTGCGGGTGCAATGGTTTTAAAATCTGGGGGGGGGGTAACAATTTCTAGGTGAAGGTTTATGCGTGAAGAATTTAAGAGAGGTGCAAGGAGAGCCTTAGCTGTAGGCGCGCTGGCTGGACTAGCTGCGGTTGGCGGTAGGGAAGTTGGAAAGCGGCAAGAAAGAGATGTAACACAAGCTGAGCAGCGTGGACAGTTAGAAGGAGAGTTAGATGACTTGAATGAAAAGGCTTGAACCTGTGGGTGACCCAAATACTGATATTTTAGATCAAAACGAGTTGGTTGATACTTTTGGGGAGGTTAGTGCAATTCATGGCCAGGCCACTAGATTGCGCGAAGTAGTCAAAAGAAATAGAGGGAATCAAAAACTGAAAGACGACGCGCGAGAATTGCAGGTATCTGCAGCCTACATGAAAAGCTTACTGAGGCGTGCATTAATTGCAAGAGCGCGTGGAGACCGCTAAAACTTCAAAATTAATCTCCAAACTCTCCAAGCTCCCTTTGTTTTCAAGTTTTTCATCTTTTTCCAGTTCGGCTAAAGATAGCGGGTGGTTGTTTTTACCCTTTTAGCGCTTTCAACGCATCTTTTACGCTTCGCGGGTTTCCAATTAATCCAGTTCCTAGTTCTATTCCTGCAAGCACGTCGGTTTTTGGATAAACTTCAATGTGAAAGTGAATTTTCCTTTTTTTAGCAGAACAGTGAAACGCTACGTTGTAATTTTCAGTTGATTTCTTTAATCTGCGAGTAATTTCCTTCAGTGCCAGCATCATATTTTCAGCTTGCTTTGTGTCCAGCGCGGTAAAATCTGCAAGATGTTTTTTTGGGATAATCCAACATTCTAGAGCAAATCGCGCAAATGCTGGCCGCACGCATACAAAATCGCGGTTTTCAAAAATCTTGTTTTCTTTCTTCACAGCCATTTCGCAATAGAAGCATTTGCCAGTTTCTCTACGATGTTGCTCAAACTGTTCCATTTCCCTTCGTGGAATTTCAGGAATAAATGGTAAGCCAATTAACTGCGCATGTTCGTGGGCAATTGTTGCTCCTCCTTCGCGGCCGTGGTTGCGGAATAGGTAAGTAAATGCAATTTTTGGAATGTTGGAAATAGCAGTAAAACGATTTACATACGCTTCGAACACTAAACGTAGTTGGTCTTTGGAAAACTGTTCAAATTGTTCACCATGGTTTGGAGTTTCTACTATTACTTCGTGTTTTCCAAATCCGGGCGACTTGTCAACAGTTGGGTTAAATTCAACTCTTGGGGTGAAAAATGGGTATTTGTTTTCAAAAGCGCGGACGCGCCACTTTCCTTTGGGTTTCTCAATATTTGCAACGGGAGTTTCCCTTTCACACCCGGGGCAGAATGGGCAGATTTGCTGTTTATCTTTTCCATTTTTTTCCTTTGCATTTTTCTCCTTTCCTTTTTTCTCCGTTGCAAAGTGATGCGGCCTTTTCCTGCGGTCGCCAGCTACGGCTATAACTATGCCTTTAGTTTGATCAACTGCGTAGTGTTGGCCTGCCATAGAGTAGTTTAAAATGCACGTAAATGTACAATTTAACTATTAGCACTTAAACAATAAAACTGCTTTTCCAGTAGTTTGTTGGAGGAATGAAGTTTGTGGGAGTTATAATTGAAAAGCTAGAAGACGGCACACTAATGGCAGACGACGCGTCGAGTGTCGGTTCACTGTTAAAAGGTTTTTTTGGAAGCCAATATGGGGAGAATAAGAGCCGTGTGCAACTAATGCCAGAAGAAGCTCTTTATTTGCTAGATGTTAGAAATGCAGCGTGTAGTGAAGGTGGTGTGCCTCGTAGGTTTAACGAAGTAGCTGCTGCTTTTAAAGATAAAGAAAAGTTTTTGGCAAGGTATTTTTGTTACCGCGACTGGCGTGATAGGGGGTTAATTGCCCGAAGCATTGAAGAAGCTAGTGGTAATTACGGCCGCAGCCCTGTGATTAAATATCCTTCGCAGGATTTTGAGCCGCCAAAAGTAAAGAGCAAAGCGCTATATTTTCCAGATGACTTGATGTCAGTTATTGACGAAGATGAAGAAGGCCGCCAACTATATGATAATTACTGGTTTGGCCAATACGGTACGTACAAAGCCAAGAAGCACGGCAGCCTCCTAAAACTAGATGCTTATGAAACCCTATTTTTTGCAGAGCACAGCGGCTTAAAGCTCGACATTTCCAAAACAAAGCTAGTCAAAGAAGCTAATCGGCGCAGGGCTGACTTTGAAGCATTGTATGAAGTTTACGAAGATCTTAGAATGCGTGGGTTTGTGCTCAAAACTGGTTTCAAGTTTGGCACCCATTTCCGCCTCTACTTCCCTGGCGCAAAACCTTCGCTTGGCCAAGAGGAATGGATGCACTCTAAACACGTAATTCATGTATTTCCGCGCGATGCGAAGATGCTTATTTCGGAGTGGGCCCGTGCAATTAGAGTAGCGCACGGCGTGAAAAAAACTTTCATCTTGGCAATTCCAGGAAAGAAAAAGGAAGCTAAAGGCGCGCTTGACTTTTTGCTATACCACAGGAAAGGAGGAGTAGCGGAGAATCCCAAGGATAACAAGCCGAAATTTGTTATGCTGGCGCTGAGCGAGGAGGAGGAAATCGGCGGGCAAGAACTAGCTCAGGCAATTGCAAGGGCAAAAGACATTGGCCTTGACCTTGTTCTAAGCATCTGCGACCGCGAAACAAGCATAACACATTATCGCGTGAAGCGCATTGACCTGCCTAAAAGCAAGTACGAATATTATGAAATTGAGTGGGTTCAACCTTAAATTGTTTAAAGTTTCTTTTTAGTCGAGTTTTTTCTTTTGAAAGAAAAAAGTCGGAATATTATGAAATTGAATGGGTTCAGCCGTGATGTTTGGGTTTGTTTCTTTTGGTGAAGCTTTTCTTTTTCAAAGAAAAGGTTCGTGGGTTCAGCCTTAAATTGTTTAAAGTTTCTTTTCACAAAGGATGATGACCAGCTAGAGCAATCAGTTTTTTTGCGCAGAGGAAGCCGGTTTGCATTGAAGGATTACAAGGGTAGGCTGATAAAGCCTAACTCGTCTTGGGCTGCTTTTATGCGCAAAATTCATGGAGAACTGCGTGAAATTGCTAAGTCAGTGCCAAGAGCTAACAGTAAGTAATATAAACGTATACGTATACATTTAGCTATATGGTGGTCGTATGTCTCACTTGATCAGCGTCCCAGATGAGCTCTTTGAGAAGTTAACTGAATTGAAAAAGGAAAAGAAAACTAGCTACAGCGAAGTTATACGGGAATCTGTTTTTGGAAGCCGTGAAAAAACTTTGACCTGGTACGATGCAATTGCTAGAATGGAAAAGATAGGGCAGAGTTTCAAGGGGCCTAAAGAAAAAATAGACCATGACCTTATAGCCTATGGTGTTTCCCGTGAAAGTGCTTGACACCTCGTTTCTCGTGGCTTTTTATCTTTCAGGGCACAATGACCACAAAAGGGCCATTGAACTGGCAAAATTGCATGCTGAAGAAGCTCAGCTTCTCCCTGAAGTTATTCTATTTGAGACTTTGACAGTGTTGAACTATAAAATTGGCCTTCAAGCAACGTATGCCGCTTATCAGGAGATGCTAGGCAATAGGGCAGTAACGTTAGTGAATCTCTCCCCCGTGGAAAAATTGGATTTACTGGATTTATTTTTCTTACAAAAAAATAAGTTAAGTGTTGCAGACTGTTCAGTTATTTATCTTGCACGAAAGCATAAGGCGGGCGTATTGTCTTTTGACCGGGGTGTACAGCCATGAAAAAATTTTCCAACGTCTCATTACAACGCAAGAAAACACTTGCCACACCTAAGTTAAGCGCGGTTAAAGGGTTTGACCTAAACCCGAACATGCCGCTGGCTGAATATTTGCAGAAATCCGCTTTTCTTGGCTATCAAGCTTCGCAGCTTGGCCGCGCTTGCCAACTAGCTGAGGAAATCAAGCGCGATAAATGCACTGTTTTTCTCTCGTTTACTTCCAACATTATTTCCAGTGGCTTGCGCGAAATTGTAGCTCAACTTTGCCGCGAAAAAGCAGTGCACTGCATTGTTACTTCTACTGGTGCAATTGAAGAAGATTTCATGAAGTCAAAGAAGCCATTTCTGCTGGGAGAATTCGATGTAGATGATGAAGCTGTGAAAAAAGCGGGATTAAACCGAATTGGCAACGTGCTTGTTCCTGACGATTATTATGTGGAGTTTGAAAAATTCAACATGAAATTCTTGCAAGATTTGGCGCGGAAAAATGGAAATGTAATTTCTCCCTCTCACTATGCAGCAGAGCTAGGTAAGCAAATTTCTGACAAAAATTCTTTTCTTCACTGGGCTAGCCGTAATAATATTCCAGTTTACTGCCCTGGGTTTGTTGACGGTGCAATTGGAGACCATGTTTTCTTTTACAATCAAGGCCGCAAGAATACGGAGAGGATAATTATAGACCAGGCGCGCGATTTGGATAATTTTTATAAAGTAATGTTAACCGCGAATAAAACTGCGGGTGTGATAGTTGGAGGCGGAATTGCTAAGCATCATTTAATTGGCGCGGCTATTCTGCGCAACGGCTTAGACTATGCCATTTACCTTTCAACTGGAACAGAAGGCGATGGTTCTCTTAGCGGTGCGCGGCCACGAGAAGCTGTAAGCTGGAATAAATTAAAAGAAAAGAAGAACTCGGTTTTTGTTGAAGCAGAAGCGACGCTTGCATTTCCGTTGCTGGCGCTGAAACTTCTATAATGGTCTGCTTCTACGTGCTCCTCTTGCCCAGAAAGTTGGGCTGGCCATACCTATTGCCCCGGGAACTACAAAATGCCCAAATCCTGCGGCATTAAATTCGCTTCCCGCTGCATTTGCTTCTCTACGGTGCCACTCTGTCATGAACTTTGCAGCATGTGGCTCAGCTATTTCAATTAGCATTTCACTATGAGTGCCTCGTCTTTTAGCTGCAATCCATGCGCTGCCTATTGGCAAATGTGCTGAATCGCTTATAGCTAGGTCACTATGTAATTTCGGCGCAACCATTTGCCTAAATTTCCTTCTGTTTGCATCAGTTGAGTTGCGCAAAGCTATTGTTATGCGTATTTTGCCCCCGTCTTTTTGGCATTTTGCTCTAGTTGAAATGCCATGCTGCGCTTGCGCGAATTCAACTACGTGGCGGATATATTGTTCAGTTAACTGCTCGCCGGTTGTTTGTCTTTTAGTTTTTGGCATTAGTTATATTCTCTCCTGTTCTCGCCTCTCTTTCCAAGCTACTGTGAAAGCTTGCCTATCGTGTTTTGGCATTCTTATAATGGCACTGGCCTTTTTTACATAGGCGGATGGCGTTTGGTAGAGTATAGTTACGCCTGGTAACCGTTCCAAGTTCCTTAGCCATTTGCGTAGTTCTAGCTGCCTGCGGTTGTTATAAAGCATAATGCGTATTCCGCCTTCGCCAGTGTGGCTACCGCGGCCTAAACTAAACTCAGAAGAGCGCCGATTCAAAGTTTCAACTATTTCCTTGATGTGTGGCTGTATTTCAACTGGTTCAGTGCCTTTTCTTTTTCTTGCCTCGCGGTATAGCTGCATGAAAGTTGCAGCGTGTTTAGGATGTATGTCTAAAGTGATTGAACTTAGCAAGCTGGTTTTGCGAAATGCAATTCTTCCCCACTGCGCTTCTATTTCAGGTGCCTTTATTTGTGATGGCTTGCCATGTAGCTGAACCGCTTTTTGCCTATATCTATTCCAGTCGTCCCAAGGGACCATTTTAAGTTCCATTCTAAAAGAAGGCGCGGTTGGCGTTCCAGTTTCTCGCACAGTAACTATTTTGGTGTTGGGCCCGGTTACATATTCCGCGACTCTCTTGAGTTGTTCTCTTACCACTGGCGTTTTTGGCATATATGCTGCTAGCTCCAATTAAATTTTCAACTTCCCTTGTTTTTCTTCCCACGCTCTGCGAAAAGCTGCAATGTGTTTTCTTTTAATTTCTATGAGTAAATCTGGCTTGTTTTCCTCAATGCCTGCCCTATAGCGCAGTTCGCCAATTGCAAAGCTGTGTTTGTATGGATTTATTTGACTTGGGTGTAATAGCCGGGATGCTAAATCTTGTAGCCGCCTTCGGTTGCCTGAAGTTGAGTTGGTTAATGTAATGAACAGCCTTGCTTTTCCACCTGCAAAAGTGCAAACGTGGCTAGCCATAAACCCATGCTCTCCAGTAGCTAAATGAATTACATTTGAAATGTGGTGGTCAACATCGGTTAGTTTTCGCGCCATTTGTTTCGGTACCTGGTTAGTTGTTTGCCTTTTTTTTAATATGCCCTATTTACAGTTATGCCACCTTAGTTTTTTAAGCGTAGTTGCAGCAATAACTTTAGATATTTATGCAATCTAACCAGCATTCTTTGCACTGGGCTGACCAGTTGGCTGAAAAAATAATTGAAAGGGCACACCGCGAGAAACGCGTACCTAATGTAAAGTGCCAGCAAACTCCTTCAGGCGGAAAGCATATTGGCAATCTAAATGACGTGATGCGTGCCTACTTTCCATACAAATCAGTTGTAGAAAAAGGAGAAAAGTGTACTTTTGTACATACTATTGATGACCGCGACCCATTGAAAGACATTCCTGCCAAGTTTGCCGATTTAGATGCCAAGTGGCACGATTCTTCGCAATTTGCAGAATTGAAAAAATACTTAGGCAGGCCGCTGGTGAGGGTTCCGGATCCATTTGGCTGCTGTTCAAGCTACGCTGCGCACTTTACGACTGTGTGGATGGCTGGGCTAAAAATGATCGGAGTAGAGCCTGAACTACACAGCGTTGATACACTTTACAAAGCTGGAAAATTTGACCCGTACATAAAGTTGGTTTTTGAAAATCGAGAAAAAGCTGGAAAAATAGTTTCAGATTTACAAACAACTAAAGATGCAACCTATGTTCCATTTGACGCCATTTGTCCACAGTGCGGTGTACTTTCAAACATAGATGATTTTGACCTTAAAGGCAGAAAAGTTCACTTTGTGTGCGGTGGCAAGGCGATTAAAAAGAAAAAAGCCGAAGGCTGCGGCTATGAAGGCTGGATTGCTTGGGGTGAAGGTAAGTTACAGTGGCGTTTTGAATGGCCCGCGCTGATGTGCATTTTCAACACTACGTTTGAGCCTTTTGGCAAAGACCATGCTGAAGGTTCATGGAAAAGCGTGTTGCGCATAATGCCTGAAATTTTCAAGCGCGAACCGCCGATTCCCTTTATGTATGAGTTTTTCCTTGTCAACGGAGAGAAAATGTCCGCTTCAAAAGGCAACGTTTACATAGTGCAAGACATGCTGAAGATAATGGAGCCAGAACCTTTCAAATTCTACTATGTGAAGCGGCCTGAAAAGCAGCGTGACTTGGACTTATCTAAAGTTTTTCAGCTTGTTGACGAGTTTGACGAGTCAGAAAAAGCGTATTTTGGCAAAGGTGAAGAAAAAAGCGAAAACAGGGAAGAAAATGCAAAGAGAATGTACGATTTGGCAATGTCGGAAATTCCAAAGAAATGCCCTAATAGGGTTTCATTTTCATTCGCAGCGCAACTCGCGCAATTGCTTACAGTTGACAAGGCAGTTAAAACCTTGAAGGAATTGGGGCACATTTCAACATCTGGTGACGTGGCGCTTGCAAAACGCCGGCTAGCAGTTGCAAAAGTGTGGATTGAACTATATGGAAAAGAACACAGGCTAAATGTTTCAACAGTGGCTGAAGCAAATCAGCACAAAAGTTTACTTAGCTCCAATCAGCAGGGGGCCTTGTCTGATTTTGCAACTGCATTGGCTAGTGCAATGAATGAAAGCGCACAAATGGAACAAATTAGAAACATATGCAAAAAACATAATTTGCCAGTGAGTGATTTTTTCTCAGCAGTTTATTCTACGTTGATAAATAAACCGCGCGGGCCGAAACTGCACACGCTAGTATCGGTTTTAGGGAGAGAAAAAGTAGCGAGTCTACTTGCTTGAAAAAAGGGGCGTGGCAAGCCAAGCGTGTGATCACAAAGGCTTTGCCTTTGTGCATCAGACAAAAACGCCTATAGCGTTTTTGCTGAGCCAAAGAAAAAGGGGCATGGCAAGACAAGCGTTTTAAACTGCTTTTGTACCTAATAGTTTAGGAATTCTAATTCTCTAATTGAGGGATTTATTTTGAAAGGGCAAGCAGAGCTTAACATTGGAGTTGTAGGCCACGTTGACCATGGCAAGACTAGCTTAGTCTACGCCATTACTGGCGTAACTACGGATACGCATAGTGAAGAGCAGAAGCGTGGAATTACAATAAAACTTGGTTACGCTGATGCAATTGTGCATAAATGCGAAAAATGTGGAGAGATGGGTACAAAGGAAGGGAAGTGCACCAAATGCGGCTCTCCAGTAAAAGAGTTGAAAAAAATTTCTTTTCTCGACGCTCCAGGCCATGAAACTTTAATGGCAACTGTAATCGCCGCAAGCAGCGTTATGGATGGCGCGCTTTTTGTTATATCTGCTTCAGAAAAGTGCCCGCAGCCGCAAACTCTAGAGCATTTAATGGTGCTCGAAGCTGCTGGAATAAAAGAAGTTGTAATTGCCCAGAATAAAGTTGATTTAGTTACAAAAGAACAAGCCAAGCAAAACTACAAAGAGATAAAAGAATTAGTAAAAGGCTCGCCTTATGAAAACGCGCCGGTTATTCCAGTAAGCGCAAGCACTGGCTCAAATGTAAATGTGCTGCTGTCGACGTTAGTAACTAACTTAAAGCAAAAACACTCAACAGCAGGCGAGCCACTTATGTATGTTGCCCGCAGCTTTGACATAAACAAGCCAGGCACAACTCCGAATAAATTAATTGGCGGGGTAATTGGCGGCTCAATTGTACGTGGAACAATTAAAGTTGGCGATGAAATTGAAATTCTTCCAGGTGCGCTGCGCATAAAAAAAGAAAAAGAAACTATAATCCCATTGAAAACAAAAGTGGTTGCACTTCGCGCAGGTAGCGATTCACTTTCCTCTGCAACGTGCGGGGGTTTAATTGGCATTTCAACCCAACTTGACCCTTCTCTTACAAGGGCAGATGGCTTAGTTGGATGTGTTGTTGGCGTGCCTGGAAAACTGCCAAAAGTTTACAGCGAAGTTACAATTGAGTTAACTCCACTTAAGCGGCAAGTTGAAAGATTTTCAGATGCACTGGTTCCAAATGAACCTCTTGTTTTAGGCGTGGGAACCGCAACTACTGTTGGCTTTGTGCTATCCACTAAAAAGGGCAAAGCGCAACTAAAGCTAAAGAAACCAGTTTGCGTAGACAGCGGGCAAACAATCGCAGTAATGCGCCGAGCGAAAAACAGATGGCATTTATACGCGACGGCTAAACTGATTAGTTAGCGATGTATGGGCATAGTCCGCTTGGGCAATCTCCGCGAGCAGGTAACCTAATATTTGCATCAGCTAAAGGCCTAATTCCAATTGCACTGCAGCTGCAGCTTTCAACGCCGCCGCTTTTGCTAGCTATTCCGATTTGATTTCCGGGGCAGTTTAAAACTGCACATGTAGAAATTAAAGGAACGCCAAGTGCGCGATTAGTTCCAAAACAATTTGCACCTATTCCTTGAAATGCTCCGTTGCCTGCAGTGCCAATATCTTCTCCAGTGGGGTCGCGAATTGGTCCACCTTCCCTGCCAGTAACCCTTCCGCTGCGTTGTTGGCTATACGACGGTAGACAGCGGCCTATTCGTTCAATCAACGCTCTTTCAGGCCCGCATGAGCAAGATTCCCCTTCACACATCCAAATGCCAGGCCTATGCCCGAAATTTACATTTTCTGGCCCGTAATATGCCTCGTCAACCCGTTTCATCCAAGAGTGTTCTATAGCTCCTTCTACACTTATTTTATTCCCAAAATTATCAAACACTGGATTCCTACTTTGCTCGCCACCTTGATGCCCTGATTCATGCAGCATGACTTTGGCAAGTATGCTTATAACAGTAGTTGGGTCAACCTCATTTGTCCATTCAGAAAAAGTTGCTGCCCATGCAACAACCTTTTCTATGATTGCATATCTTGTTATAGTCCCATCATCATTAGTAACCGTACACCCAGCTGCTGCTGCCCCACACCCGTTAAATTCATCTTCATGTACAATTAATACTCCGTCTATGTTAACTGGTATAGCAGCAACTCTTTGCTCTGCATTTGAAAGTCCCATAGCATTAGCTGCTTCTCGCATCGCTGGAGCCATCCTCTGAGCAGCTCTCTGAGCAATTTCTCTTGCGCGGTTATATTCTGGCAGATCCTGTGGGTCTCGTGTTTCATCTGCATTTTTTGGCGCATTTTTTGGCGCGTCTTTTCCTTCGTTTTGATTTTGCATTGATTTTTTGTCGCCTTCTGCTCCAACTTTGCACGTTACGTCGTTTCCTATTCCTGCGTAGGTTTTTTGCGTTCCGTCTTTCAAGCAGCTGAAAGTTTGTCCAGCTAAAGAGTTTTGGCCAATGCAAGCGCCTCTCTGTGCATCATTTCCTTGCCTGCCTTGTGCTCTACGCTTTCCGCAGATGTCGCGAGCTTCAGCAATAGAAATGCCAAATTGCGTTTTGTCGTTAATTTTTTGGATACGTTCAGGGTTCCAGCTACTTTGTTGGCTTAAAGGCGTTCCTCCCTTTA
>OBEQ012147883.1_pt1 | contig 28172 bp, 21 predicted proteins | sample 1670901 | NCBI WGS metagenome assembly OBEQ01 (sample SAMEA104232315, study PRJEB22302) | groundwater metagenome | biome: forest; feature: aquifer; material: groundwater | place: USA | collected 2011-08-07 | depth 5.4 m
GGGTCGGGCCTCGGGGCGGGGGGCTACGGCTCGGGTTGCACCACGCTGACGTTCGCTGTATTCGTGGATGCGGCCGGTGCCGCCATAAGCCCCATTGAGGTCCGGCCGGCATTCGTTCCTAAACGGACGCATGTGCTTGTAACATTATGAAATTAATAGATATTAGTGGTAATAAATTTCCTTATTTACACTATTTCTGATTATTATTAATTCACCTTGCGTCGTTTTCCGCTTTCCGCACGCCTCTTATTTTCAGTCTGAATGTACACCGTATCAGTTGTTGCCATACTGGCATGCCCAAGATCTTCGGATAAATCTTTTAGTGCACGACCGCGTTCTATTTCCATACTAGCGCCGGTATGTCGAAGCCAATGCGTCGAGGCTTCTTTTAATTTTTTCGCTTTATTTTCACCTTCATTCTTACTCATTTTTTTATAGGCGTTGTCGAAAACCTCTTGTACTAAGCGAGTGAGATGACGTGATGTCATACCACCCTGGCCCCGAATCTTTTCAACAAGTACTGTATTTTCGCCCTGATCGGGTAATGAGGAAAGATCTCTTGTTACTCGATAGCGTTCCAAATAAGGGAGAAAATCGGGTGGTACAGTGATATCTCGAATTTTTCGGCCTTTTCCGTAAACTTTAAGCCACCAATTTTCGTTCTCATCTTCCCAGAAGTGGCCCATGGTTGGAGACCAATTCTCTCGCTCAGAGAGTTCAGATATTCTTAAAAACAACGTTTTTAATGCGGCAACAATAAAAAGATTTCTTTCATAACGAATATCACTGTTAGCCATTTCGACAGCTGTTTCCAGCGCGTATTGCCACTGGTCTTTAGTGAGTCGCTTTACCTCTTTAAACTGAGCGTCAGCCACAAAATATTTACAATCTTTTTTGGCGATCTGCGCGGGATTGCCATAACATATCTCTTCGTCCATTAAATATTTGTAGAATGCTATTACCGCTGTAAATATTGACGTTAACGTTTGTTGTGATGGCCGGTATTTTTTCTTATCCGTCTCTTTGTTTGTTTGGCTCTTTGGCGCCTGTATTTTGTAGGGTCGCCATAAAGGGTTTGATTTGAAAAAACCTTCCGCGCGAATAAATCTATCTTCGTTTGACGTACCGATCCAGGATACGGGTGGTTTCCAGCAGAAATCAGCGTATTCTAGGATGTCTATTTTTCGATAGTCGCCAACGGGATTTTCTTTGATGAAAAAAGCCCAAAGCAAGAAACGCTCGACGTCGTTACGAAATCGACTGTAAGTATGCTCCGACTTATTCCGACCAATATAGTCGAGGAAATCTTTTCCCCATTGCCAATGAACTGCCACCCATTTTTCTTTGGATGAAATCATTTCTGCTAAATTTGGATAGTCCGGCAGCGAGAGTTCACACAATTCGGGGTAAGTTGGATATAAAGGTGTCGGTTTGGTGATGACCATTCCCATAATTCTCGTTGAGGGGGTTTTGAGAATCAGTATGGCCGATGATAAACACTATGTCCAATACTAAACTGTATTGGACATAGTGAAGCGTGAGCAGGGAAATATTGTCCTTAATATGTCTAGTTTATTGTATTCAGAGTCTTTTGTTCTCTATTTTTAGTATGCAAAACCATCATAGTTCCGATTAACAGATCTAATTTTCGAAGGTGTAAAACCTAAGGCACAGCACTAATGGCCCTGCAACGATTAAATTTACCGAGTCCCATCTTCGATAATCTGGATTATCTGGGTAATCCATTTCAGCTTCATCTTTTTGATGCGGACCGATTCTTTTTGGAATCCAATCCCGTTAACAATGCCAATAAAGATTATGAATACGCGTGGAAATTTATTTACAGTTACAACGGCAGTTCGGCAACTTTTAGTGTCTATCGCCGTGAGATCGAACGACTACTGCAATGGTCCTGGTTCATCAACCAAAAATCCATTCTCGACATTAAACGACATGATATTGAGGAATTTATTCGGTTTTGCCAAAAGCCTCCGACGCAATGGATCGGAACTAAAAATGTTGCGCGCTTTAAAAATAAAGATGGCTTTAGACTGCCGAATCCAGATTGGCGACCATTTGTTGTGTCGGTTACTAAATCTGAACATAAACGCGGTATCGAGGCTGTCAAAAAAGACTTCTCTCTATCACAACCGGCCATTCAAGCAATATTTTCTGTATTGTCTTCCTTTTATAATTTTCTTGTGCAAGAAGAAACGACGGAATCTAATCCGGTCCTGCTTATTCGGCAGAAATCTAAATTTCTCCAGAAGCAACAACATAAGGCACCGGTTCGCAGAGTGAGTAATTTACAGTGGGATTATGTGATTGAAACTGCGGAGTTACTAGCGAAAGAAAATCCGGAATTCCATGAGCGCACGCTATTTATCATGAATTGTTTAATTGGTATGTATCTGCGAATTTCAGAACTCGTTGCTGACGAGCGCTCAACGCCTATCATGGGCGATTTTCAAAAAGATATGGATGGCAACTGGTGGTTTCATGTAACCGGCAAAGGCAATAAAAGTCGTATTATCACTGTCTCCGATGAAATGATGAATGCGGTTAAACGTTATCGTCGATTTTTGGGCCTCACAGCAATTCCTACACCTGACGATCAAACCCCCTTAATCCCGAAGAATTTAGGCAAAGGTCCTGTTACCAGCACGCGGCAAGTTCGTTCGCTGGTGCAACATTGTTTTGATCTAGCCTACGAAAGAATGCGCGAAGAAGGCTTAGAAGAAGACGCCGCAGAACTTAAATCTGCCACTGTGCATTGGTTGCGGCACACTGGCATCTCTGAAGATGTGAAGATTCGTCCCCGTGAGCATGTGCGTGATGACGCGGGACACGCTTCAATGCAAACCACCGATCGGTATATAGAGAGCGATCTTCGGGAGCGACATGCGTCAGGACGTAAGAAAAAACTGCGGCAGTAACGGCTTGATTAGTTTAATCGCGTTTATAATTGGCCGATAAATTGCTACGCGGGATATTGTTAAGTGGAATATTGCTAAAAAACGATGAGTGCAAAATTGGCAGAAATCGCTACAATGAGCCGCTTTTAGGGACTAATTATAATAGAGAGGGATACACAGTGATAAATTATGAAGAAATGTTGGTGGACTCCAAAAAGGCCGTATTTAAAGACCCCAAAGCCCTGGGGCTGTGTCTTGTCACAGGAGCGGCTGGTTTTCTTGGCAGTAATATCGTCAAGAGCTTGTTAGCTCAAGGTTGCAAGGTACGAGCGCTCGTTAACCGCTCTCCGCTGAATTTTACCCATGATAATCTCGACATATTTGCCGGCTCCATTACTGACAAAGCGCAAATGGAAAAAGCCTGCGAAGGTGTAGGTACAATATTCCATGCTGCGGCATTGATCGCTTTGATGGGCGGCCCCTTTGTCGCCAGAGAATATTATGACAAAGCCTATCAAACCAATGTGGTTGGTACCAAAAATCTGTTGGATGCTGCCGTGAAGAATGGCATTGCCCGGTTTGTGTATACCAGTTCGGTCGATGTTTGTTTCGAATATGGCAATCAGTCAAATATGACGGAAGATATGCCTTATTCTGTTTCCCAGCGCAGTGTGTACCAGCAAACTAAGATCCTTGCAGAAAAATCGGTATTGGAAGCCAATGGCAAAAACGGCCTTTTTACCTGTGCGATTCGTCCGGGTGGAATTTATGGGCCGGAGAAAAACGAAATGCTTGATCGTTTTCTCGATCAATTACTCAAGGGTATGCTAGTGATGCGTATTGGTGATGGCTCTTCCAAGCTGGATGTCAGCCAGGTGGATAGCTTAGTACACAGTGAAATCCTTGCTGCGCTGCATCTCGGTGACAAGGGTACCGCCAATGGCCAGGCCTATTTCATCAATGATGGCGAACCCACTAACTCATTCGAGTTTTATCGCCCAATCATAGAAGACCTGGGTTACAAGATGCCCAAGCTGTATTTGCCCGGCGGGTTTTTGATTCCATTCATGTTGATGCTTGAATTTGTGGTGCTGAAGCTTGGCTTGGGTGAACCACCCCTTTGCGTACACGCGATCAAAAAAGTGGCGTGTACACACTGGAGCAGTATTGCGAAAGCCGAACGTGATCTTGATTTCAAACCGCTGAAAACAGTGAAGCAATCTGTCGCAGACTGTATGGAGTATTGCCGGAAATCGGTTCTATCTGTTTACGACAAAACCCCAGAAACTCGATCGGTTTAAAATTTATTACAATGAACAGGGAGTTCGGGGTGTAGATGCCACAGATTGGCATCTACACCTGCAATATTCATAAGAATTCTTTCCTTATTTCCATCACAAACGCCCGCTACGTTTCATTTTCAGATACTCATTAACAAGTTCAATATGGAGTTGTTGGGGCGCTGAATCCACTATCATGACACCGGCCATTTTGAGCTTTTGCAATAGCAAGCGTCGGTTTTGCAAAAATTGCTGAGTTCCGCAATAAATCAGCGCATCGTTAAAGTTTTCAACATCTCGCTTAATATTATCGAGCAAGAAATCTTCGCGTAGACTGGCGACCATCACAATATGTTGTTTCGATAAGAGTCGGTACATCGCAATCAAGTCTTCGCTGTCTTCATCGCGAATATTGCTGATGACGACAATAAGCGAGCGCTTGCGATGACGTTTCATGAGTTGTTGCGCGGCCTGTAAAAAATCACTGCTCTGGGTACTGCTGTGAAGATCATATAATTGATTTAAGAGTGTGTTAATGGCAGTTTTACCTTTTAGCGGGCTGAGCCAGCGCTGTTCGCCCGCAAAACTTAATAACCCTGTGGAATCTCCCTGCCGCAATGCAACATAGGCAGTCATCAATAATGCATTGAGTGCATGATCGAAATGACTGTAACTTTTTTGGTGATAACCGCCCTCATCCTTCGTTCGCAGGCGTCTACCACAGTCCAATAAAAATATGATGTCCTGGTCGCGCTCATCTTGGTATTCGCGCGAGATGGGTTTTCGCTGACGCGCCGTTGCCTTCCAATCAATCTGGCGCAAGGCATCGCCTTCACGAAATTCTCTGAGTTGATGAAACTCTAATCCTTCGCCTCGGCGCTTGGCAAGGTGTATCCCCATCTGTTGAATATTCTGTTCCATATTCATCGTGGCATAATGCGCGAGCGGAGAAAAGTTAGGATATATTTTTAACTTGCTCGCCTCGCCGCATCGCGTCATTCTTTGCCACAATCCCCAACGCGAGTTAATCAGCAATTCAGTTTGCCCAAATTCTGCATTGCCACGAACAACCGGCACAATAAAATATTGAATAACGCCGCTGGTGTTTGCCGCAATCACAATCTCTTGTGGTAAGCCAGTAATCTGTATCATGTCCGGTGACAATTCAGTTAGCTTAAGATGTAGATCAAATGGGTAAGGGTTGCTGATATCGAGGTGGATTTCTGTTTTTACACCAAGCGCTAAATTATTTGCCAGCCTACGAGTGACGTTTACAGCAGAGAGATTTTGATTTCGCCTTGCATCGTAAATTGCCGCGACGATCAACAAAATTCCGCTCGTTAACCAAATCAAGTTGAGTTGGAAAATCTCTGAGGCGGCGAATACTCTAAAATGTGGTAACAAGAGAAAAACGCATGCCAACGCATTCCAGGCGATGGCGAACTGTAAAAAGCGTTTGCTTGGTCTCATTGAACGGTCCGTTAAGAGTGTCCGATTAGCACGCGATTAAAATCGTGGTGCTTCAACCGTGCTAAAGAGTTGCGTCAATACTTGATCGTGAGTTAAGCCATCGATCTCCATCTCGGGCATTAAGGCGATACGGTGGCGCATCACAGGTAGAGCCATGCTTTTTATGTCATCTGGCACGACAAAATCAGATCCTCTCAGCAATGCATGAGCGCGGGCAGAGCGCACAAGCGCAATACAAGCACGAGGACCAGCTCCACGCAGAATAGAACTATTTTCACGCGTAGATCTTACCAGGCGCACGGCGTATTCCAAGACTTGTTGATCGATGGCGATATTAGCTGTCATCTGTTGTAATTGGAAAACTTCTGATGAATTCAATACGGCTTCTTGTTTCTGAAAGGCGTCTTTGTCATCCACAAAACCAGTGGTTATCTTGCGCGTTAATGTTGTTTCATCTGCATGACTTGGATAGCCGATAAGTATTTTCATGAGGAAGCGATCGAGTTCTGCTTCTGGAAGCGGATAAGTGCCCTCTTGTTCTATAGGATTTTGCGTCGCCATCACCATAAATGGCGATGGCACGGCGTGAGACTCTCCTTCAATGGTGACTTGTTTTTCTTGCATTACCTCCAATAACGCGGACTGTGTTTTCGCAGGTGAGCGATTGATTTCATCCGCCAATAAAAGATTGGTGTAGACCGGCCCTTTGCGAAGGCGAAATTGGCTGTCCTTCATGTCATACATGACATGACCCGTGATGTCGGCTGGCATTAAGTCGGGGGTAAATTGAATGCGTTTAAATTCGCCGTTGAAACAGCTGGCCAATACTCTAACCAGCAAGGTTTTGCCCAATCCAGGAACACCTTCTACCAGCACATGACCATTAGCGAGAAACGCAGTTAATACCTGGTCAACAACTTGGGTTTGTCCTATGAGATCTGCATTGATACGTTCCCGCAGCTGACTGATCCAATAAGTTGCCTGACTCAAACCCATCGGTTCTATTTGATTATTCATAAAGATTTCCTGATATTCTGTAGGCATTGAACAATCTGCAAGAAGTTGTCTTCACTCATGTTCACTTTGTTTTTCTGCACATCTGTTTTTTTTGTTTGCGTTTCTTCGGCCGTGGTCGTCATCGCATATTCAACGGCTGCTAGCGGAATACCACTCTTATCACTTAAGCTGTTGAGTTTTTCCTGTTGATCGAGCAGCTCATAATTGGCGACTTTGCAAAATACTTGATGTTCAATATCAGCGCGAAGAGCTGCAAGCAATTCATCTATTTCGTTTTCACGCCACAAATAATTTGCGCTGGCATTGATATGCTCTGCGAGGGAGCGGCGCACAGTGATTTTTGCTGATTGGATGGGTCCAAATCGTCGACTTCGATACGCTAGCCAAATCAATAATAAGAATCCAGCGGACACGAGGATCTGATACCCATTCTTCCATAATAATACGAATATCGAAGGCATTTCGGCACCATAAAAAAGTCTCACACCGTTACTATTTTGACTGAGTATTTTTAACAGAAACGCGTGATCCAATTGAGCTATGTGTTCGGACCGCCATATGTCAGCGTCTGATAAAACACTTAACATCCCCTCACCTATTTCAAATTGCATAAAATGGACGCCTTGTTGACTGCCATCCCAGTAAAATGGATGAACGTCTTCATATTTCTCACCCTCTTTTATGTCAAAGTATGGGTGGTGAAGTTGATGGTAAGGTGAGAAATGTATTTTGACCGGCTCTTTCATTTCGTCAAACGTTAGAGTTGTCAGTTCGGCCTCTGGTAGAGGTTCTTCTTTGTCGTAATCTATTGGGAGGCTTTTTTGTTTTTCTTGTGCAGCTTGTTGTTTAACAATGTGCTCATTTCTTTCGTGTAAAAGCTCGCTCAGCTTTTTATGTTTATCTTTAGCTTTATTCTTATTCGCTTTTTCATCATTCTCGGTGTTCTGCTCTGGGCTATTTCGCTCCTTTGGAATTTTTTCAAGGAATTCTTTTATCTCTTCATTGTTCTCCACGCCCGTTTGTTTTTTATAATCAGTAGGCAATACTTCGATAGAGAAACGATCCAACAATTTGTCATTGGCATCAGACTCAGATGATTCTGCGGCGACAATAAGGTGACCACCATCTTTAATCCAATCGAGCAGTTTGTCCACACGTTTCATCGTCAATACGCTGCCGCTACTACTAATAAATATTGTGCCACCTTTCGGCAATTGCTCTAGTTTTTCAAAACTATCATAACTTGCAACATCAGCCTGCAAATGACGTAGAAATTGCTCTGCCGCTAAATAGGGATTACGTTTTGCAGCGGTATCCCAGCCTAAATCTTTTGTCTCTTCATAGGATTCGAATAGCTGAAAAAAGCCGAAGATTGCTAAGCTGAGAATAAGCGCCGTTAAGAGGAAGCCAAGCTTATTATTCATGCGCTTCTTCATCGTCAAATAGTTCGCGCCAATGCTGACACAACAGATCTATTTGTTGTGAATCAGGCAGACGATGGCCGTAGGCCAGCTGTTGCCAACAGTAGGTGAGTTGCGTCATAAACCCTCCCAGTTGATCGTCCCCCGCTTGTTTGACAACAGCCTGACATTCACTTTCGGTGTAACCATCGTAGAAGGTGAATCCTTTTTTATGGATAAGTGTTGATAGTGTTGCTCGGTATAACAAGCTTAAAGCCGCTCGGTATTCGTTACCGTACCATAAGCGTTGGACTTGCTCTGGAATATTAGCCGGTAAACTTTCATGACTGACATCAAGTCCGAACAACGCAGAGGGATTGGATATCAATTCTTTTGCGTTTGATTGATAAGGGATAAACTGACGTAAATAGTCTCTATAGCGGTAAATAAAATAAATCGTCAGAGAAATCGCCAGTACCCAGAGTATAAATGCTATCAATCTGGCACTATCAGACGCGATACTTTTGATTAAATCAAAAACGCTTTGGTGATTTTCAAAAAACTCAATTATTTTTATGATCCACTCAGGTAATAGTTCAGCTTCTGGATCGTCGGAGTTACGTTTTTTTAAACGCCAGCTTTTTGATGAATCATTTTTATGGAAGTCATCACCGGTAAGAATATTATCGATAAGCGCCTTGGCTTGCAGTGGAGTCTCAACATCACTATGTTTGTCTAGTGTATTGCTATCTATTGAGGCTGGAAGCGATTCTTTCGAGGAATCAATTGAGTGTTCAGCATAACTAGACAACGGCATCAGCAGCGTGACGAAAAAACATAGCGATAAAATAATTGTCAGCAAATTTGTCGCAATTTTTCTGCCGTTGTTTTCGGCCTTAACAGGTGATGGGTTATGTTGACTCGCTAAATGGCGGAAGCGAATTTCAATATCCCATGCTTCCAGTTCAATACGACGACTGATATATAAAGTGAATCCGGCTATCGTATAAAAGGGAGCAATGAGAGACATGGCGATAAAAGATAGTAAGTTACTGATGTGAGTGACAACATCATTTTCATCCATTAATAGGCCGAGAAAATCAATATTCAGCTCTTCAGGAATCATCAATCCAAACAACGCGATGGCACCAATTGATATCAACGCTTCAAGATGGGTGCACACCAGCGAAAGACCGGTAGCTGCGTTGGCTGAGGTATGATGTAAAACACGGAGTCTTGCTTGTCGTTGATGGCCATTTAATTTTTCAAGAACTGTCACCGGCATGTCGAAGGAGCGGGTTAAACTGAAGCGGCGCCAAGTGAGCCAGGGGAAAATCTCCCGGTTATAAAGACTGGGGAGAATACGCAACAAATCACGCCAAGGGGTGCTTTCACCAAATAATGCTCGACTGGCGATGTACAGTGGCGCGCGATCCCACAGTGGTTTTAACCACCATACAATAAGGATGGCAAGCCAATTGTACTGATACAGCACTATACTCAACACGCTGTATAAAATGGCGCTTGGAATAAACCAACTTAAGAAAAGTGGTTTCCACCATTGTCTTGCTAACACAAATCCGAGATCGACCGCTTCCCAGGGCGTGCGCAATCGAGCTTCGATGCTAATACGGCTGAGATTCATTACGTCTGCCCGCAAAAAAACAATAACTCAGAACGATCAGCCAAAAAAGGCCGCCGACTGCAAACTTAATCGCAATCGGTATAGCTGTATTGGAAGACCAGAATGCCTCTAAAAACGCCGCATTCACTAACATTAAAATAGCGCCATACACAATTTGTATGGCGTCTCTGCCGGCCAACCGCAGCGCGTCTACACGGCGATAGGGTCCAGGGTCTATCAGTGCAAATCCCAATTTTAAGCCCGCCGCTCCGCTAAAAACGATAGCCGTCAATTCAAAAGCCCCATGACCCACAACAAATGGATAAAATGTTTCATTAAAACCAAGTCGGGTGAGATGACCTGCAACTGCACCCAGGGCGAGTCCATTATAGAAAAGAAAAAATAATGATCCCGCGCCACATAGAATGCCACTGGCAAAGGTTCTAAAACTGATCCCAATGTTGTTTTTAATATAAAAACCAAACATCATTAAATCAGTATCTGATGGCCTTTCACGGCCAATAACCCGTACTTCAGGATCATACATGGCTTCCATGTTTCGCACTTCAGTCGGCGGCATGAGGCTATAGATTAATTCATCATTGAGATAACAGCCCGCCCCCATAACTAAACTGGGTAAGACAAACACTAGTACAGCAAGCCACAGATAATTGGCGTTTACCCGCAAGGCTTGGGGAAAATCAAGCACCAGAAATTTTATGAGTTGATATTGGTGGCGCTCATTGTGTTGATAAAGTCGATGATGACAAAGCAGTACCAGACGATTTAATCTGCTGATGAGTTGTGAGGTGTAGCGTCGATGCTTAGCGAGTGCCAATTGATGGCACAGGTTACGATAACGCTGCGGAAAATCTATTGGCATTGTTTTTTTCGAATCTGTTAGCCCTGCCTCTAGTACCTGCCAAGCCTCTTGATAGCGGTGTTCAAAGAGAGTTTGTTTCATTGGCCCCGCCTCCTAACAACCAACAACCTATTCCTTGCAGGCGCGCTACTGCCTGTTCACCATCAGTGTGCAATACTTCCTTAATGATGCTGGTAAGCTCTTCTTGTCTACCAAGTGATAATTGATTGTGGCGTTGCGTGAAATCGATAATGGCGATTTGATCTTCGAGCAAAAGCGGAATCATGGGCGCTCTGGGCAATACATCGGGCAGAGTTAATGGAGCTTTTGCAGATTCTTGATGAATGACGATGGTGCCTGCGGCTAAATCGCCCATGCGTTGGAAGCGACTGCTTACCACCATACAGAGCAATCCGCCTAAATAGAATACCGGAAAGAAGTCGGCAAATCGGAGTAGATTGCGAATCAAGGAGGTGCCAAAGTTAACAGGAGTGAGGTCGTCGTTCACTACCGTGAGTTTCATCTGTTTTTTCCCTGGTGTTTGTCCTTGGCGGTATACTTCAAAAAACACCGGATAAAACCATTCCAATAAAAAAGAGATTAGCAGTATTAATCCAATACCTGTGTTACCCGTAAACGCCAAGATAATCGAAACCACTAAAATCACTAACAAGCGGATCGTGATATCAATTGCATAGGCAACAATGCGCGGCACCGGTCCCGCAAGCTGGGCATGAAGATCTATTCCCTCTGGCGTTTCAACTTGATATAGCGTATCTAACAACATTTTATCTCAAACTATTAAACTGCAAATTTTTATCTGAAGTAGATCACAGCGGAACATTATATTAGTGATTGATTGTAACAGATTCACAGCCAAACATATTTCTGTAGACAATACCAAACGCGATTATTGAAAAAGGTATGGTCCAGATCAAGCCAAGTCCCAGCGAAAGCAATCCTCCTAGATTGATGAGAAAAATCACGATGCCGAATCCCAAAAATGAAAACCAGCGCTTGCCAACGGCTTTGCGTGAGGTCTCTAACGCCTGCCACGGGCTTAACCCCTTCTCTACCACCAGAGGCATAGCCATGTAATAGGCAATACTCAGATAAATTCCAGGAATGATGAATAACAGAAAACCAAGAATGATCATGATGTACATCAGCACTGTAGTGAAAAATAGCGCGAACATTCGATTAAAATAATGGAAGATACTGGTCGCCGACAATGGTGCGTCGACAGCGCGTTTTAATCCCAGCATAAAAATGCCCATGATCATCGGCATAGAAACAAGATTAAAAACTATTTGCCATACAAGCATCACCGCTGAATTTTCGGGAGTTGATTCAGCGCTTGTATCAGGTGAAAGGCCCAGCGCTTGCTCGATAAAAAAAAGCGCGATCGCTAGCAGCATAAATACGATAAGGTACAACCCAAACGCCAGATGTATGCGCCATTTAGCTCCTTTGGTTTTTTGCCAAGCTTCTTTTATTACATCGCCGATCGCTAACTGATATTCGCCGATGACTGCGCGATCCAAGGAACCATATTCGTCGGTAGCCTGCAAGGTGCTTAATTCAGCTTCGGGGGCTGAGTATATGTCATTCATCTATTGATTTTCCTACGTAGAATTTGGAGCCGCTTTTTTCGCGTGATCATAGCATGTTAAGCATCCGGCTTATATATTACCTTTGGCATACATTGACAAAATATGATTTCTTCGTAGTTTGAATTCTGCTCGATTAAATGCTGAGATAATACAGCGATAGCTGCATAAAGGTATTACACGGCCGATTTTAGGTGCTTGTAATCGGCCGATTTATTCACGAGGATTTCAGGCTTATTCCCAAAGCTGAATATTCAATTCTTCAATGCGCCGAATCATGTAGTGCTGACCATATTTAATGTCACCGATAATTTTGGCTTGTGGAAATTTTGTCAGAAATTCTTTCGCTAATAAGCGCACTTCTAACCGCGCGAGTCCCGCCCCGATACAAAAGTGAGGACCATAGCCAAACGTAATTGAATCTTTTTGATCGCGTGTGATATCAAATTTTTCAGGGTCGGCAAATACGGTTTCATCCATAATGGCGCTGGGCACATGCAGCCGGACCATCTGGCCTTTTTTCAATTGATGGCCCTTGTACTCGAAATCTTCAACCACAAATCGCATAGCGCCCGCTTTGCCAAAATAGTCGACACGGATCGCCTCCTCTACCGCTTGTTTAAATGCTTCATCAGATTGCAGGGCTTTGGGTATAGACTCGGGATGTGTCAGGAAGGTTTTGACGACGGCGTTCATCACATCCATCGTTGCCTCTTGGCCAGCGCTTAACAGTGCAATGACCAGCGTAATCATTTCCTGAGTTGTTAGGCGATTATTCTGTTCTTCGGCACGGATTAAAGTCCCTAAAAAATCATCTTTAGCGGGCTGATGGCGGCGTTCTTCGATCAACTCTTTTAATAACGCAACACCAGCGGGGATTCGCTCAGCGGCTTTTTCACGCTGTTCAAACGTCAGCATAAAATCAGCACAATCAATCACTGCGGTTGCCATATCTTTAAAGATAGAATTATTTTTTGTCGGCACACCGACAAGACGCGACACTACTTCGCGGGGGATATCAAACGAAACTTCTTTGGCAAAATTTATAATTTGTTTGCCCTCAAATACGGCAAAGGTTTCGTTGATGACATCTAGAATCATTGGTGTCGCAATTTCGATGATTCGCGGGGCTAACGAAGGAGTCGCAAGCGCCCGTATACGATGATGATCTTTTGGCGCTAAACCAAATAAACCGGATTCCATCAGCTCATCAAACACGGTTCGATGAGTGGGATCATAATATTCGAACTGGCGAAAGTCAGGGGTTAATCGTTCGTCTTTTAGCAATGGTTTGACATCACAGTGCTTCATGAAAACCCAGCAAAAGCCTTCATTCCAAAAGAAAATGGGATGTTCATTGCGTAGTTGTTGATACGTAGAAAACGGATAGCGAATAAAATCGGGATCATCCAACGGGAGCGACGGCATAACGAACTAACCTTTTATAGGGCGAGATATTAATTTAGTCTTCTAATCACACAGGCAAGGAACGCCGATGATGCCAATTAGATTAGGTCGCATTGTTTAATGTTGCAATAATTTCTTGGGAATTGATTAATTCATCATGTATCGGTTTTATTGTTTTTCTTAGTGGGGTTTTTAAATGTGTTGGGATTCACAAAAAGATTTATGTACTTGCGCCAATTTCGCAGGTATTGATTCTCTGGAACCGCGTCAACAGTTTGCTGGATTGCAGCATCCAGGTGGCCAGTTTCATACTGCAACAATTGTTGCGATTCGGTGGGGTCATAAAATCCCTCCGTTAACACTAAGCGCGGTAACTCCGCCGTATCAAGGCCGGACTGCTCGCCCATAAGATCCTGTAGCATATGTCCTGTTTTGGTGAGTTGGCGAAACATGCTGTCTGAAACAATATTGATATTTTTGTCTTTGCGCCGCGTACAGTCACACATCTTTTCCAATAATTCTTTCCATGTCATGTTGGTATCACCAATCGGCAATGTGGTGCTCGATTTGGGATAGGTCAAGCCACCATATACTGCTTGGGCAACGCTGGTGACGGATATCATATTAGCACCGCCACCTGTTACTAATATTGGAACTGCGCCGCGCACATAATTGACTAAAGTTGACCACATAGGAATTTCACGATGTGATCGACCAAATACCCAGGGAACTTCTAACACAGTCACGATAAAATGACCTTTCGCCACGCGATGCGCCATTTGACTTTGTTCGACACGCGAGGCTATATAGGGGTGGTGTTGGGTCAGATTTAATTCCGGATATTTGCGGTCGATGAAAGAAAAGATTGAATTTAGCAGTACGACGTGTGAAATGTTGGTTTTTCTCGCAGCCATTAGTAGGCGTTCCAATGGCGCTACATTGGCATCATGAAAAAATTTGAACGCATCGCCTTTTGGTTTAGCTCGCTCATCAACACCGGCTGCGAATACCAAGCCATCAAATGGCTGGAGTAGTTTCTCCCAATCTTCGGTATTCAATTGCTCAAGGTCACCCTGCAGCAGATTTATTGTGTCGGGGATTATTTCTTTGGCTTTTTCCGGTGAGCGGCATAAAACACTGACCTGATGACCGCGCTTTGATAGTTCATCTACGATATGCAGCCCCAAAAATCCAGTACCGCCTACTACTAATGTATGCAATTTTTGCTCTCCTTTATTAACCGATTGCCTCATGCGAAACAGTCATTCTCAACAGCTATACAAAACCAGCCATAAATGTGAAGAAAAACTCTGGTCGATGGCTTAATCAGTCAAAGGTTAGTGTACCGATTAATTCAACACGGGCGTAATTTAAAGTCTACGACTGAATGGAGGCTGAATCACTCGAATTCAACTAAATTGATGGAAAAGTTTTCTAGAACCTTGAGTGTAATATCCTTTGCTGTGCTTTTATCTAGCAATTGTATGTGCTCTTCCATAGGTGAAACTTTTTTATTGCACGTTTTGTAGCATGTTCAAAGTACAATTCATGTCAATAAAGTCATGTATGCTGCCTATCTCCTGAACACGAATATATATCTTAAAAATTTCCTCATTTACATTAGATATTCGTCAAGTGAGAGTTAATTACGACTTATATCACAGCCATAGGATCTGCTTCATATGAACACATTAACCGAGAAATCGGTTATCCTAATGCAACAAACTTTTTTATTCGGAATTAACCTCAAATGACCGATAAACCAAAAAATAAAACCATCGACCATATTGCTACTGGACGCCTCCATCGCCGCATGCTGATGACCAAAGCCGGTGTGACAGCTGGAGCTAAAATGGCAACTGATATGTACACCAATTTTTTATCTGGCATGTGGACCGATAAAGCGCAGCGTGAAATTAAACGCAAAGAGTCATTCACTAAACAAACTCATTATCTTATCGATGAGATGGGAAAGCTAAAAGGCAGCGTCGTCAAGGTCGGCCAAATGATGGCGCTTTATGGCGAGCATTTTCTTCCTCCCGAGGTCACTGAAGCCCTACACCGATTTGAAGACCAAACTACTTCACTGGATTGGAGCGTGATCGAGCCAGTGCTGCGTAAAGAACTCGGTGCTCGATTTGCAGAGCTGGATATTAATCCGGAACCCATGGCGGCGGCTTCACTTGGGCAAGTGCATAGAGCAATAAGAATCAGTGATGGCACTGAGATCTGCCTTAAGGTTCAGTACCCAGGTGTAGCCGAGTCGATTGATAGCGATATCGGTGATGTGGTGAGCCTGATGAAACTAGCCAAGCTCATCACCACAGGTAAGGATTTTGACAACTGGTTAGATGACGTGAGGCAGATGATGCATCGCGAGACAGACTATTGTCTCGAGGCTGAAACAACTCAGTATTTCCACGATTTATTAGCTAGCAACCCATCCATTATAGTACCCAATGTGTATTCTGAGTATTCCACTAAATGCGTACTTGCGACCTCTTATGAAGATGGGCTCTCTCCTACCCACAAAGATGTTTTGAGTTTATCTCTGGAGCGCAGGAATAAAATCTGTTGGACCTTTCTCGATGTATTTTTTAAAGAGATTTATTGCTGGAATCGAATGCAGGGTGATCCTAATTTTGGTAACTATCGGGTGCGTATACACGATGATGGTATGGATCAACTGGTGCTACTCGACTTTGGCGCAGTCCAGGTTTACCCAGAGAGTTTTATGGAACCCCTCAAAATGATGATAAAAGGCGCCTTTTATGACGACCTTGAGCAAGTCAAACAGGGTGCCATTGAGCTGCATATGCTGGAGGAAAGTTTTCCGGATGATGTCAAAACCAGTTTTGCCGAAGTCTGTTGCAGTATTATTGAACCGTTTCGTTACGATGAAATGGATGTGCCAGAAAATGCGGTCACCGAATTCGGTTATCACTGGAAAGAGAGCGATCTTCCTTCACGTGTTATAAAAGAAGCCATCAAAAAAGCGGTCAGCCTCTACTTTTCAGTTCCGCCCAAAGAGTTTATGTTTCTCTACCGAAAACTCTTGGGGGTTTACACCTTCGTCGCCGTACTTGACGGGCAATTCAATGGCAGAAAACTGATCGAGGAATACGTTAAAGGTTAAGCGACGGTCGCAATTCACTAAAGAATTGGCTGGTGAGATCTCTGTTATGAATGGACCGTTTTAATCTTTTTTTTTGCTGGAGCCTTCTCATTCACCGCAGCTATTTTGTCGCTGAGCAATTTATTGTTCTTGATGGTAATGCTCTCGATCAACTGTTTATAAAGATTGATGCTTTCGTCAAAAAAGTATTGTGTTTCAGGCGTTAAATATGGCGCGATTAAACTCATCACCTGATAAACACCTTTATGCAATACAAGTTCAGAATCCTTATTGCCTGTTTGCAAATAATTGTAACTCATCCAATAAGTAATGGTTAATACAATGCTATTGGCGAGAACTTCTAACTGAGAGTCTGTAGCCTTAAGAATACCGGCATCAACTAAAGAACGACAAAGTGCTTTCGCCGACTGCAGTTTGAGGTGCAGCAATTGTTTAAAGCGTTTACCAATGACGTCGTAGCGTTGGGTGATGTCCGTTAGGTTGTAATACAGAAAACGGTAATTGTAGATCTCTTCAAATACCACAAAGAGATAGAACCAATTATCCTCGACTTTTAACGTCTTTTTTATCGGCGCACTATAGATATCCGTCATGCTATGTTCAAAGCGGCCAAATATTTCTTCGATTATTTGTTCTTTGCCGCGAAAATGATAATAGAGGTTGCCAGGACTGATATCCATCTCGTTAGCAATATCTAAGGTGGTGACATGCGACTCACCTTCCTGATTGAACAGGTATAGACTGGTTTGAACTATTCTCTCTCGTGTCTTCAACGCTGAGCTTCCATGTTAATGTTTAGCTTTTCCTGTCACCATTAATCTGTTGTGCCATATATGGGGGCTTATCAAACATATGCAATGCTAGAAATAAACAGATTCTATTCATTACCGAGACGATTTTTTATGGTTCCGCTTATCGTTCCATTTAGTGTTCTTTTAATTGCCACATGTTATCTTCACTTTACTGACCGTCTCGTACTCCTTATCGGTTGAAGCAAAGGCGATGATTTGCTCTCTCAGGTAATACAATTTATTTCATACAAATGTGTAAAGTATCAATAAATAACTGCTCCTGTCAGCGGCAAATGGTTGACGAAGATCTTGGTCGATGTATCATACGCGCTTCGATATTAATCAGCTGACATTTCGGTGAATTCCTTCAAAGCTCTTTAAGTCAGCACGTTAAGACAGAGCTTCAAGCAGGATTCATTGAAAGCACTTTTTATTCTTCTTAAATAAAAAACAAGATCTATTTGGGATTTGTGAAGTTCTACAGAGCGTCCAAATAGTTACTGCAGCAGTTGGTTGAATAATGTTAATATTGAGTTACTAACACTTAACCACCTCTTTACTCCAACCAGTATGGAAACTGCCGATTTATAGGGACGCTAATCTTATGGCAACTTACCAATTTGCGCATGATGTAGACGAAGTTTTTTCTCGCTTAACTGATCCGGATTTTCTTGTTCAACGCTGTATTGATCTCGGCGATCTTGATGCCGAGAGCAGTGTAGAACCCAATGGGCGAAAAACTATTGTAATGTTAACTCGCAGAGTAAAGCGCGAATTACCAAAAATTCTCGCCAAGTTGTTTGGCGACGAAAATACCATTTCAATTGTTGAGACCTGGGAAGAAATTGGCTCAACTAAAATGGGCAGCTTCACAGCAGATATTGAAGGCCAGCCTGTTTCTCTCACAGCAAAATTTAAACTAAAGCCCACTGAATCAGGTTGTGAATACACTGCGGATTATAAATGTAAGGCAAGTATTCCTTTGGTAGGCAAAAAAGTTGAAGAATTTGCGCTTTCACAAACAGAGGGTGATCTTAGAAAAGAGATGGATTACCTCACTAAAAATCTCGCTGCAGTTGCATTGAGTTAATCGATCATAAAATTGTTTGCAAGGTTTTTAAGTCTATTGGCCTATGCGTTGCACTGATCTTATAGAGAATCTTATCGAACTGACACGGTATAATCAGTAACTAAAGTAGATAAGCAGCAAATAACCAACGAATAAAGAGACGAATAATAAAACAATCAGTTAAACAACAATTAAAACGACAGCACCGGCACGTTTTATTGGGTTTTGTAATTTGGCCCGCAAAGGAAATGCGCTACTACAACAAAAATGCAACGAGGTACTTGCAGTGGAACAGTTATCAGGTCTTGACACGTTTTTTATTTCAGCCGAAATGCATGGCATGCCCATGCATATTTCATCACTCTCAATCTATGATCCATCAACTTCTGAGAACGGCGTTGTAGAATTTACTGACATTCTGCAGCTATTTGAAGAAAAGATTCAAAACAATGTACCGGCACTTCGCAAAAAATTGGTTCAGGTTCCTTACAATCTGGATCAACCCTATTGGGAAGAAGACCCCCATTTTGATTTGGTCTATAACATCCGCCACATCGCGTTACCCAAACCAGGAACTTGGCAAAAACTCTGTTCAATGGTTGCAAATCTGCATGCCCAACCACTTAATAGAAACCGTCCTCTATGGGAAATGTATGTTATTGATGGGCTTGATTCTATCGAGGGTATACCTACCAATGCTTTTGCCATCATGCTTAAAGTTCACCACGCTATTATGGATGGACGTACTGGAATGGCGATTTATTCAAATCTTCATACGCTATCGCCTAAAAAGGAGTTACGTGACAAAGCAGCCAATGTGAAGATCCAAAAAATTGAGAAGGCTGCTAAACCTGAAGCTGATAAATTGCCTGCGGTTAAAAATGAAGGGCATCTTTCCAGCGCGGGTATGTTCCGCAAAGCGTACACTAACAATTTAAGAAAAACCGGCAGCTTATTTAAAATGGCGGGGAAAACTATTTCCTTGTATACCAAGGTGCAGCTGGGTTTAAAAACCAAAGAACTTAAGTCACTCGAAAAACCCAAAACACGTTTTAATGGTGCAATTTCACCTCGACGCGTTGTTGATCGAGTACGATTCTCCATGGAAGGTATCAATACTATCAAGAGTGTATTCCCGACTGAAACACTTAATGATGTTGCATTGACCATTATTGGCGGCGCGCTTCGCACCTACCTTTTATCCAAAGGCGAACTCCCTGAAGAAGATTCGTTGGTTGCTGGCGTACCGATTGATGTTCGCACACCAGATGATGAGCATAAAAACGGCAATATGATTAATTTTATGAACGTTTCTTTGCGTACTGATATTAGTGAACCGCTAGAGCGTTTACATGTAGTCCACAAAGAAGCTGAAGCTGGTAAAGCTTATGCAAAAACATTAGGCGACGATATTGTGACCGATGTGTTAGATAATCTTTATTCTGGCCTTGTATCCTGGGGAGTGAGAACAGCGGTCGATTCTGGAATTATGGGGAAATTTCCTCCGGTTAATAACACTATCGTCACTAACGTTCCAGGTTACCCCTGTCCAGTCTATATGTGTGGAGCTCAGCTGATTGAATCGTTTGGCATGGGGCCGCTCATACCCAACACAGGGCTTTTCCATACGGTCGCTACTACCTATGATTTCCTCACCATCGGTGTCACTGCGTGCCGTCAGATGATGGAAGATCCTTCGTTCTATATTCAATGCTTGCAAGAGTCTTATGACGAGCTTTACGAAGCCTCCATAGCGTATAGAGAAGAGCAAGCGAGCGAGCAAAAGGAAAACATGAAGCGAGCAAAACCACATCTGGTAAAATCATCTTCTTCGGCTAAAAAATCGCCCAAAAGAAAAGTAGAGGCAAGTAAAATCCAGATCGATGACGAAAGTATTGAAACAGTGGAAGATATTAAAAATCAGGCAAATTAATAATATAATTTGAATGACAAATAAAAATGGCGGAATTTTCCGCCATTTTTATTATGAGTTAGTTAAAACTTTCCTACTCATCACGCATCCAGTTTATGAAGATGGCGATAAATAAACTGCCCTGCACTTTTTATGGCTTCTTGTCCCTCTGGGATAATCATAGCCATCGCTTGCCAAACATGCGGTAGGCCATCCCAAAGTTCGATGTCTGCTGACACGCCGGCATTTTTGTATTTGTCTGCCAAGCGGCGTGCATCGTCCAGCAGTACCTCATCAGTACTTACTTGTATTAAGGTTGGAGGCAAACCTTCTGGGTCGCCGTAAAGTGGCGACGCGTAAGGATCTCTAGGATCTGCGCCATTTAAATAATACTCAGCTCCTTCGCTTAATCCATCACCGGGTATCAGAAAATCACGTTTTAAATTTTTCATCACAGATTCGCCAGTTACTGCTAAGTCTGTCCATGGTGACATTCCTACAGTAGCCGCCGGAACGGGTAATCCCATATCACGTATCTTTAAAACAGAGCTATAGGTCAATCCCCCACCAGCAGAGTCTCCGGCAATAGCGATATTTTCTGGTTTATAGCCTTGGGAAAGCAACCACTGATAAATCTTTACAGCATCATCTAACGCCGCGGGAAATGGGTTTTCTGGAGCTAAACGGTAATCTACCGCTAAGACACGGCATTTTGAGGCGGAAGACATTCGCCACAAGATATCTTTGTGCGTGGTGTGTGCTGAGCAAAAAATAAACCCGCCACCGTGAAGATAAAGTATTATTTTGTCTTTATGAGCTCTGACATCTCGAACCCATAGGCAGGAAAGATCCTCTATATGGTCTTCGACAAATTCAATGTGTGCAGGTGGTCTTGGCGATCGCTTGGAAGCATTAGCTACCATTTCTCGAAGTGCGATGTGGTCTGTATCAGTAAACATTTTACGCTTAAGAAAGCGCAACCCCATATTCACAGCCTTTGCTTGGAAGCTCATAGAAAGTTTATTCTCTCCATTGATTTGTCTTATCGAATCGTTCTAAACATACCTTTCTAAACGAGTGTTTCCAAACGCATCTTTCTATACCCGCTAATGCACAGCTCTCGCGATAAGATCCGATGCACAACAGGGCTTGGGAAACAGTACTCTATGTATAGTCTTAGATTCGAAAGGTTGCCAATCATTTTCTAATTGCGAGAGCCTTTCTGCTATAGCATATAATACGACTGGGTTATGCGTCATACCAGTATGGCTTCCCGAGACGCGAAGATTTTCAGTCTGCACTCCTACTGGATCAATACAATAATGCCATGAAGCTATGCCATCGCTTTCACTGTAAATCGAGGTTGATGGGACTGGCGGAGGCATCTCCCAAACAGGAACACCCTGCAATAACTTGTCTGTATCGAGATCTGGATTTAAACGTTCGTATAATCTCAATATGGGTCCTGAGACTTGGACTTTTTCAGAAGTTTTCATCTGCGATGCGCCGAAGGGAGATGCTACGGTAACAACCTGTCTCACATGGTCTGGTATTTTATGGGCCAGCGTTCGAGCGTAGAGTCCACCGAGGCTCCAACCGACGATACTAACCTTTTGTCCAAACTCCTCATGCAGGGCTATTACTCTCTTTTCAAGCTTTTTATAAATCACATCTTGTAACCCTGGCGCACGACCGAGCTCCCAGGGAAACGCACGAAAATTTTGTTTATTGAGATACCGTCTCAGAACATGAGTACTGTTATCGGTTGCAAGAAATCCGGGCAAGACAAGTACTGGCTGGAATTCTCCTTTCGGAGAATACTTTAAGAAAGGCAGGGTTGGTATAAGTGTCAGTGCTTCTAGAGGAGCGCGTAACTCCATCAAAGCACCGCGAAAACTTGGCTTGTGATTATTCTCGCTCATTTGAGTACTCCCTTCCAAATAATCCCTACTTCATTATTGTTATCTGGCGGCATATAAACCTCGATACCGTAAAGCTTATTGGAGGTATCAGGCTCTCTGCTCAGTTACTTAGCGCACTAAACTTAATTTAACTTCACTTAGCCTAGCACAAGTTAATCATTTGCCACGGAGAAGTGCAGTCATATTACTAATTAGTCTTCTCGGCACTGACACCCGATTCTTCAGTCATATCAGCTTGCACATCATGGTCTTGCATCATTTCCTGATACAACTTTATGCGTGAACTATAGGGCTCTGATATTTGATCTCGTGAGCGTCGTAAAATGACGCTAACTTCAGTGACGCATTCTGCATAAGTATCAAATCCATTTAGCATGCAATCGATAGATAAATTAAAATAATCCTTCACCTTACGATTACGTGCTTTCCACAAACGCTTGTATGCAGCCGTATCATTTTTCATTTCTTTTCTAGCTTTTTCTGCCACTAAATCTTTAATAGTCGATGCAGTTTTGGAAACCGTCCCAACAATCTCAGTAAAGGCAGTCAATCCGATAAATTGCGCTAAAGTAAAATCCTCAGCCGCGTCTTCCACTCGATTCGATAGATAGTCATATAAATTTTGATAGCGATGTTCTACTTTTTTACCAAACAAAGGATCATTATTTGGTTGAATATCGGAAATAATATCGGTCCATTCTTCTTCATTGAATAATTCGAGGACACGCGGGAAGATTTTTCTTTCTTCAACATCCATATGACCGTGAAGAGTGCTCAAGTAATCTTCGCAATGGAATTTGACACTTTCGATGTTTTCCACAGACTCGTCTGCGATAACTTTCTTGAGGCTCTGCAGGAGTACAGTAGTTTTTTGCGCTATGGTTTCATGCCCGATGAATAAACTTTCAATATCTGTGCGGTAACTCTCGTCTACCTCCACCAGGCGCTTATAGATAATGTCTTCGCGAGGATGGTGTGATCGATCGGATATGTTTTCCAAGTAAAATACTACATCTGACATAATACTGTAGTCGGGTGTAAGGCCTTGTTGGAGCGCATCGAGCTGTTCACTCACAACATCCAACAATTTGCTCATGTACTTGTGCTCGTTGTGCAGGTTGAGAATTACCTGAGGTCCTTTCATGAGCTTTTCATCCTTTTCATGTATTGCATTGATCTTCCGCTTAGCTTTGACGGTTTTATTAATTGATGATGAATTGCTAGAAGCGGTTTCTCCTTCATCAGTATACGCTTGTTCTTGTGATTCGGTTGGCAATCGGGATAGATCAACTTTTACAGAAGCTTGCTTCAGTTCACTATGAGCAACATTACTGTCGCTCGGATTGTTTTCTTCTGACATGAGTCCCAACTCCTTTGATAACTCTGACATTGTAATACCATCTCGCCAATAGAGATTTTTAATTAAACGTTTTTTAAGTTTGCCAGTGTCTTCTCGGGGTAATTCTGCTGCAAAATGAATTGATTTTGGGCATTTGATGCTACTCAATCGCTCTTTACAGTATGCGATTAACATTTTTTCCATATCTTTGCTTGCTTCATTTTTATCAGCAAGTTGGATAACCGCGTGTACTTTTTCTCCGAGGTCTTCGTCCGGAATTCCAAAAACAGCAAGATCATAAATCTTCGGATGAGAAATCAAGGTATCCTCGACTTCTTGAGGATAAACATTCACTCCGCCAGAAATGATCATGTAATCTTTTCGATCTGTGAGATACAGATAGCCTTCACTATCTACGTAGCCAAGATCTCCAATGGTTGTCCAACCCATATGGTTGCGCGATGAGGCCGTCTTATCCGGTGCATTGTGATACTCGAACTTATTGTTACTCTCACAATAGACAGTACCTACTTGTCCGATCGGCATTTCTTGCTCGACATTTTGTCCAGTGCGATCATCCACAATATGGACTTTGGCATCCATGCAGCGCCCCACAGAACCTTTATGCGCTAGCCATTCCTCAGAGGTAATCATGAAGATGCCATTTTTTTCGCTACCGCTATAAAACTCAATGAGGATAGGTCCCCACCAATCGATCATGCCTTCTTTCACAGAAATTGCGCAGGGAGCTGCACCATGAATGGCACACTTCAAGCTTGAAACATCATATTTTCTTCGAACATCACTTGGCAGTTTCAACAGCCTAGTGAACATAGTAGGAACCCATTGACTGAGCGAGATCTGGTATTTTTCGATTAAACGAAGAGATTCTTCGGCATCGAATTTCTCCATAATGATACTCGTGGCACCAATACGGAAATTATTCATGTTATAGCCAAAAGGAGCCGAGTGATACAGCGGAGAGGTTGAAAGAAAAACTGTATTCTGAGTTGTGCCTAGAAACTTTGCATACTCTGCAGCTAACAGCACATCTTTTGTCTGACCAATCTCGCCATCTGCAAGCGGAACCTTTATGCCCTTAGGTTGACCCGTTGTGCCAGAAGAATACAACATTTCACGACCTTCAGACTGATCTGAAATGGGTCCCATTGGAAATGTCGCTATCGATTGTTCCCAACTGTGAATCCGTTTAAGCCCATATTTCAGCGTATTTTCTAGCGGCGCTTGATCCAAATCCAATGCGGATTGTTTGGAATTTCGCACACTACTTTTGTTTCCTTCGATGCATTCAACCGTATAGCAAGCAATCAAAGAATTCAATTTACCTAATATGGGTTGAATCTTATTGAGTTGATTAACCGAGGTAATTAAAACCTTGGCATTACAATCGTTAAGGATGTATTCAATTTCATTCGACTTAAGGGAATAGCTGATAGGTGTATAGTATAAACCAGCTCGCTGCGCGGACCAGACTATCTCAAAAAATCGGGCGTTGTTTTCCATCATTATTGCAATATGGTCGCCACGCTTTACGTCGAGATTTCGAAACAAGTGCGACCCTTGATTAGATCGAGAGTCTAACTGTTTGTAAGTAACAACCTCACCACTGAATGCCATAATATAGGCAGGTTGTTCGGGACGATGCAGGGCGTGATAACAAGGATGGAGTAACATGACGGCCCCCAGAAAATAAGTGGTCCACAAATTGTGGACCACTTACAGGACAGCTATTAGAAATATGCCTAATGTACTGCGTTAGCCTATTGACCTATCTAGATTATACTGCCTAGATTATTCTAGCTAAATTACGCTACTTCAACTTTATTTGGCTGGCGTAGCTTACTTGTCTTTTTTAGGTCAATCTTGCTGGGATCTTTTTTAACTTCTCCGCCAACTAGTTCGATAAGTGCGTCAACTTTATCTGACAACAAATCAACTTTTTCGCTCAGTTCAGAGAGTTCTGAATTGCTTTCAAACGCACCAAACAGTGAACTACGCACTTTGGCAATACGCTCTTCGATAGAAGTTGGGATTTTTTCTTTCGCTTCAGAAAGTTTTTCCTGACCTTGTGAATCAAGTACTTTACCTTTTGACACAAGTTCTTCGAAGAATTTGCTGGTTTCTTTGCTGTACTTGTCGTACTGCTCAGAAGCGCCATCAAATGCTTTACCGTATGCACCTAGGCCAGCTAACCAAATTTTTCTTGCTACTTCGCTAGCTTTTTCAGTAGCTTTAACTTCTTTGTTTTCTTCTGCAGACATTGCCATTTCCTCTTTAGCTGAGTGTTTAGTACCTGTGTTTAGTACTTGTGTATTGTACGATGACCGAAGGAATACACCCTCTTAATTTAGTGGCCATGCTATCCATTTAAATTAGAATAAACATACTAAAGTTCCGGCAAAAAAATTGTAATGACAAACACATCCTCATGATTATAAAACAACCCATATCATTGCTATGCAAACTACTTATCTCTGGTAATCAGTATTTCTAGTAGAATTAGCGACTCATTTTTGACTCACACAATTAATAAAGGAAGAACCTGCTCATGTCCTTTGTACTGATCGACAAGCCTCGTCCACAAATTACCCGTATAACACTTAATCGCCCTGAACGTATGAACGCCATGGCGTTTGATGTCATGGTTCCACTTAAAGAAGCACTTGAAGAAGTGAGTTTCGATAATGAGACTCGGGTGGTAATTCTGACCGGCGCTGGTGACGGGTTTTGCTCAGGGGCAGACTTAGTAGACCCAGGTTACCTGCCTATTTTTGATGGTTTGACAATGCCCGGAATATCGCGCCGCGCAATGAAAGTTCTGGATGATGTCATCCTAGCATTCCGCGACATGCATCAACCGGTGATTGCCGCAATCAACGGCCCTGCTATCGGCGGCGGGTTCTGTTTGAGCATGGCGACAGATATCCGTATTGCCTCAACTACCGCTTACTTTCGTGCAGCGGGAATCAACAATGGTTTGACTGCAGCTGAACTTGGCATTAGCTACCTGTTACCCAGAGCAATCGGTTCATCCCGTGCTTTCGAAATAATGCTCAGTGGCAGAGATGTCAGCGCAGAAGAAGCAGAACGAATCGGCTTAGTATCACGTACGGTAGCGCCGGATAGATTACTCGATGAATGCATCGAATTAGCGGAAAAAATTATTGGCTATAGTCATATTGGAGTTGAACTAACCAAGCAGATGTTATGGTCCGGCTTAGAGGCTGGCAGTATGCATTCTCATATGAACCATGAAGGACATGCCCAATTATTTGTTAGGATGACAACGAAAAATTTTGAAGAGGCAATCAGAGCTCGCAAAGAAAAACGTAAGCCCAATTTTAAAGATTAAGAGTCAAAGATTGATTATTCTCGTTCCGATCTGAATATAAAAATAAATCTCAATACCTGGCACTCAGTTAATTTTTCTGAGTGCCTCTAATCTTGATTAACATACTGCATTTAAACTATTGAAATCATTAATTTGATTAAATACCATCATAGAAATCGAAACGGTGCGACTCGTAAAGATTATTATTTTGACATCTCACCTGAGAGTTAGAGAATATCTAATTGAAAGTAAAACTATTGTTGCTATTTTTGTTGTCTACAAAGGGATTCATTAATGACCGCTTTTAAAAAATTATTCACCCCAATCAAGATCGGTTCGATGGAATTGAAAAACCGCATAGCAATGGCGCCAATGACCACTGACTATGCAAACCCTGACGAAACACCTTCGGATCGGCAGATCGCCTATTACAGCGAACGTGCCAAAGGCGGGGCCGGCTTAATTGGATTAGAAGTAGTTACTGTTGATCCCAAACACCGCTATCAACAACACTCACTAGGGCTCTACAGCGATGAACAAATTAATGGTCATAAAAAGTTAGTCGACGCCATTCATGCTCATGGCGCAAAAGTGCAACCACAAATTAGCCATACTGGTCCAGAGTCACTCTCCCCTTTTTATCAAAATCTGCAGCCAGTCGGTCCATCAATAATTCGGACCCAGACTACTATGCAGGTCTGCCGCGAGATTAGTGTGGAAGAATTGGAAGTTATCATTGAGATGTACGGTGACACCGCCAGACGAGCACGGGAAGCGGGTTATGATGGCATTGAGTTACACGCCGCACACAGCTACATGTTACTCGGATCATTCTTGTCACCCCTGCGCAACCATCGCCAAGATGAATATGCTGGCCGAAAAATTGAAGGCCGCATGAAACTACTGTTGCAGGTGTTGGCCAATATTCGCAAAAAGGTAGGGGACGATTTTCCTATTACCATGCAAATGTCAGGTTATGAGCGTGAGTCCGGGGGACGGGAAATCAATGACACACAACGCATGGCTCCGATATTAGTCGGAGCTGGGGTAAATTGTTTTCATGTAA
>OBEQ013003424.1_pt1 | contig 28146 bp, 37 predicted proteins | sample 1670901 | NCBI WGS metagenome assembly OBEQ01 (sample SAMEA104232315, study PRJEB22302) | groundwater metagenome | biome: forest; feature: aquifer; material: groundwater | place: USA | collected 2011-08-07 | depth 5.4 m
AACCAAAACTTTTAAAAAGCAAAAAAAACAGCAGAAAAAATAATGGAATAAAAGGACTAAAAAAGGAAAAAGTAGTAGTTGACTGCCCATCAGTAAATACCGAAGCATGGAGAAAAACTCTTCTAAAATATATAAAGCATCCAGAAAACTTAACAGTGATTTGCGAACATAAAGCTGATGCAAACTACATAGCAGTTTCAGCCGCCTCAATCTTAGCAAAAGTAGCAAGAGAAGACGAAGTAGATTTGCTAAAAAAGAAATACGGAGAAGAAATTGGCTCTGGTTATCCTTCCGACCCCTACACAAAAGAATTTCTAAAGAAAAGTGGAAAGAAATTCGAGAACGATGGTATTTTCAGGAAGAGCTGGGCAACTTGGAAAGCTTTATTCCCAGAAAAAGAACAGAAAAACTTAAAGGATTTTTAATAAATAGTTTGTATTATTTAAGAAAATAAGTATCTTGATATGAAAAGTAGTTAGATTATTAAGTAAAGTAAAGATGTATAATAATAGCTCTGGTTTATATCATTAATTATCTCCATAAAAATAACATTAGCTATTATCCTAATTCACCTTCAAACTCAAAACCTTACTCACATTATCCTGCATAGAAACACCATACAAAACATTTGAATTAAGAATAATAGCATCATTATGTGTAATAACAATGTATTGTCCCGACTTCATATAATGTGTCAAAAGCCCAGCAAGTCTTTCAGAATTTCTCTTGTCTAAAGCAGCATCAATCTCATCAAATATATAGAAATGATATGGCTTATGCTCCTGTATAGCAAATAACAAAGCAAGAGCAACTAAAGTCTTCTCTCCCCCAGACAAGGAAGTAATATCAAAATACTTTCCTTTAGCTAATTTAACAACAATATTTACCCCGCCCGCAAAAATATCTTCTTTATTCTCTATCTCCAAGAAAGCAACACCCTTTGTATATAATCTAGCGAAGTTGCTTGAGAACAATTCACTAATAGCATTAAATGTCCTCATAAAAGTCTTTGTCTTCTTCCTGTCAATCTCTTCAATAATCTTCATTATCTCTTCTTTCTCTTTTCCTAAAGTTGTAACTTTTTCATAAACTGCATCATATTCCTTCTTAACTTCTTCATAAACTTCTAATGCTCTCATGTTAATGCTCCCAATTGTAGAGAGTCCTTCCTGTGCTTTCCTCAATCTTTCTTCTATCACCTGCATACTTCCAGTTATTAATTCAACACCAACAAAATCAGCCATCTCCATTTCCAATCCCTCCGCTTCAGCATCTAATTTCGCTTTCCCAATCCTCAAATAATTTACCTGCTCTTCAATCTGTCTTACTTCACTTTGTATTTGAGAAAGTTTCATATTATCTTCCTGTATCTTCCTTTGTGTTTCCTCCCTATCAGCAAACATTTTCTTGAATCTTTCATTAAGCTCTTTCTCCTTCTCCTCCTGCTCTTCCAGTAATTTCTCTCTGCTCTCAATCTCCCCTAATATTTCTTTTACTTGTGCGCCAACATCTTCAAAATCCTTCTTGCTTCTCTTTACAATATTTATAATATTCTCCAAGTCCCTTTCCTTATACAATAAACTTGTATCAACATTCTCTTCAGTCCTAGAAGAAATCTCCTCAATCTCAAGCATCTTGTTTTCATATCTCTCATCAATTTTTCCAGCATCAATTTCTCTTCCCTCTAAATTTTTTCTCTTCTCCTCAAGATGCTTTATCTCCTTCTCCAATTCCTGCTCCCTCTCAACAGCCTTCTTTAGTTGTTCCTTCTTCTCTTTAATACTGATATGCATTCCCAGTTCCTTCTCCCCTTCAGAAATACTTTTCTCAATATGTCTTATTTCTTCAATAGTCCTTCTCCTTTCTTCCTTAGATTTCTCCAGCTCTTCTTTAGCTCTCTCAATTCTCTTCTCTGCACTCTCTTTCTTCTCTCCAGCTTCTCTAAATACATGCTCCTTGTGGTTTTCAGTAATCTTGCTCTGACACATAGGACACACATCAATCTCCCCAACCTTTTTCTTTATCCTCTCGGACTCCAAAATCTCCGCCTCCCCGACAGAAATTATTTTCTCACTTTCAATCTCTTTCTTCACAAAGCCATCAATTTTTTTCCTCATTTCCCCTAAATTATCAATAAATTCTTTTATTTCTTTATTGCATTCTTCTCCATTCTTATATTTCAAGTCAAGCGAATGTTCCTCTAATTGCTTCAATAAAATCTCTCCATCTGCCTTCGTCCTTCCAATCTGTTCTCTCTTATCCTTCACTCTCTCCTTCAACCCATCCAATTCAGACTTCAAGGACAATAGTTTCTTCCTCTCCTCCTCTATCTTTCCTAATTCCTCTTTCTTCCTCTTCAATTCCTCTGATTTCTTAGCCATCAATGGAGACTTCTCCCTCAAACCTCTAATCTCTTTCTCTAATTCAGGAATCTGATTTCCAATTTCCTCAATTCTTCTTTCAATTTCTCTCTTTCTATTTTCATAATTTTCTTTTTTAACTTCCAAGCCGCTCAATTCAGCTCTTAATGTAACAATTGCATTATGCAAAGAATCCTGCTCAACTCCAGATGCCTTCTGAATATGTTTGCTTATAGCGTTTATTTTTTCAGAAAGTTCATCCAAATTTTTAACAAATTTATCTGCCTTTTCTTTGGTCTTGTCCTTCTCTGTAGTCCTTCCCTCAATTGATTTTGTAATAGTCCCAACTTCCTTCTTTTTATCTTCCAACTTCCTATGTATAATGCTCGCTTTAGCTCTCTTCACAGTATTTTCAAACTCTTTGAATTTCAATGCCTGCGCCCTCTCCCTATCTAAATTATTTAAGTAAGCTGTCCTCTCCCTCAAAATAGTAGAAATCTCTTTCAATCTCTCTTCCGTCTTTTCCAATTCCTTTATACTCTTTTCCTTTCTGCTTTCATATATAGCAATTCCTGCAACTTCCTCAACTATTTTTCTTCTCTCTTCAGGATGCATCCTAATTATAGCATCTATTCCTCCCTGCAATACAATATTAAATCCATGAGGGTCAATTCCCGCCTGCGCCAGCATCTCAACAACTTCTGCCCTCGTCTTTGCCTCTCCATTTATCTTGTATATGCTCTGCCCACTTCTTCTTACAACTCTTTCCAATGTAATCTCATCTCTATCCGTATTAAATGCCCTGTCAGAATTATCAAAAATCATCTCAACACTTGCCTCTTTAGCCGGCTTGATAAATTTGCTTCCCATAAATATCAAATTGCTCGCCTTAGCAGCCCTCATAGACTTAATACTTAAACGCCCCAGCACAAAACATAATGCATCAGATAAATTAGACTTCCCACTACCATTTGGACCGAGCACGACCGTTATTCCTTTATCAAATATTACTTCTGTTTTTCTCGCAAAACTCTTAAATCCAGTTAGCACCAGTTTTTTGATATAAGCCATATACCATAATTTATCGGAGAAGGTATATAAAAATAACTGAATTATTCCAGCTTCCTTATTCTAATATTCTTCTCTGTCACTACAATAAAATTGCCTTCTATTTTATCATAAAAGTTATCCATTAGATAATCTAAATATTTTACTTTAGACAAAAAGCTTTCATCAATTAATCTCAGTAAAATAACTCCAGCAGACTTTAGGTTTAATTTAAAAATCAACTCTCCAAAATCCTTATCGTTAGTAATTATAACTCTATTATTTTTATAAGCATATTCTAATATTAAACTATCACCAGCTCCAACCATTATATCTCCAACATATTCTACACTTATCTCTTTGTCCAATAAGTAATTAAATAATCTTCTTCCAGAACTCTCATCAACAAGAAACTTAACCATTTATTCTTTTACAGGATATACATCTTCCCCTCTAACTAAATCAGCAACATATTCAAGGGCTGCCTTTATATCCTCTTTTTTTAATTGAGGATAATCTTCCAGAATTTCCTTTACACTTATGCCCTGAGCTACAAGTCTGACTATCAAATCTACAGGAATCCTTGTCCCCCTGATTACCGGCTTTCCAGCCATAACAGCAGGGTTCATTACAATTCTATTATTTAGTTCTTTATTCATAATTTTTCTAAAGAAAAGATGTATATAAAATTATCTAGTAACATTAATTATCTTGATAAAATTAAGAAGAGCTTAATTTCTCCTTTGCTCTGACACCTAAAATACCAGAGGCAAGAATTACACCTAATCCACCCATCATAGACACAAAATCTAAGCTTTTAATAATATTATGATAAATTTGATAGGCTTTTACATCAGCGTTATTTTCTCTCATTTCATTGATCTCTTTTTGAATATTTCTTGCATAATCAGCTAATTCAAGAATAGCAGATTTTATTTCGACTGTCCTATAAGGAAATACAGAATAAACCTTATCTCTCTCCAACGAGCCAATATCAATTCTTTCTAATTGAAGATTACTTAAAGTTACACGAGCATCTAAATATTTTTTTACACTAGAGCTATTTACGTAAGGATCAGGACTTAAAAGAGGCGCAAAAATTAAAACTGAACCAATTACACCCCCAATTAATGTATTTCTAATAATTTTTCTTTCTTTCTTTTTTCTTTGTGTTTTTTCCATTCTTTATCCTTCTCATCATCCCCTCTTTTTATTCTTTGTTACAAAGAATAAAAAGTTACTAAAATAAAAAAATAAAAAAATAAATTAAATTTAGTAGTAACTTTCTCCGAATTCTTCTGACTTCTGTGGTTTTCTTGTTAACAAAACAATAAGTACAACAAGTAGAACAATGAACACTATTGCTAAGATTACTGTCAATAAGACAGTAGCATTAGTTCCAGCAACAACATTAGTTGCCTTTGTTCCTTCTACTTTCACACTATATTGCTTGCTTGTTACAAGCTGACCATCAGAGTTAACGTCCACTTTGAAGTTGTAGTCATCAGCTTTATCAGCTTTGACATCAAATTCAACTGTCTTGCTTGTTCCGGCAGGAACAGCAAAAACAGGCTCTGAAACATCCACATTCAAACCAGCGTCATTGCTGACAACAAGTTCGTAAACAGCTACTCTGTCTCCAGAGTTAACAACTGTCAATGTAAACTTTCCAGTTTCGCCAGGAGCGACTGTCTTTGTGCTAGTTGGGGATACAATTAAGCTTCCCTGTCCAGCAGCATCAACAGCAACCTTTCTTTCTAAAGTAGTTATACTGTCTCCATTATATGCTTCAATTTCAACTGTATAAACTCCAGCAGGTGTGTTTGAAGGTATCTTTAACAATACTCTTCCTGGTGCAGCGTCGTTTTTATCTGGGTCGCTCTGATCTTGAGGTGATAAGTCGCCAAAATATCCTCTGTTAGTAACTCCCAATACTGGGATAGTTGCGCTTACAAAAGTATCTGTAGCTTCCTGTCTTCCTCTGTTCTTCAGAACAACATCAATAGGCAAAGTCTCTCCAGCTTTAACATTAGTTGGCATGTTGGCATCAAGAACCTCTACAATGTAGGATTCTCTCTGTCCGCCAAGACTAACGAAAGCATGGTCTGCTTCTCCGTCATTTCTGTCTTCAACGCTTATTTCTAACTTCAAATCCTCTGAAGGATTTAAGTCAAAAGGCACTTTAACAGAAACTAATCTGCTGTAGACCTTTCCAGCATCTACATCAAATCTATCGCTTGAAACAGCATAAGACTTGTCTCCTGAAATCCAGACTTTAACTCTGACATCAGTTGCATCCGCACTAGCTTTGAAAACTATTCTTACCGGCAAAGTTTCGCCAGCAAAAGCAGCAATGTTAGCAACTCCGTTAAGAGCATCTACTTCATTTACTTGAACATTTGAAATCTGTCCAAATGATGTAGCGCTTACATTTGCTACTGCAAAAATAGCTAAAGCAAGTACAGCAACAACGAAAACCATTTGTTTTCCTGATATCATGTTTTCCATTTTAAAATTTAGTTAAAAATCCTACCCAAGAGGGCTATATAAACTTTATGGTAACAACACTTTAACAGTCATTTTTAAGTAACAAACAGAAAGATATTTATAGGTAATCAAGGTATCCCAGAGTATACCAATAGTATAATGGCAGACAAAATAACGACGATAAAGCTATCAGAATCAACAAAAATCCGTTTGTCCCATCTTAAAGTCTATAAAAAAGAGACATTTGAAGAAATCCTCCAAAAGATGCTTGACATCCTCAACACATGCCGTGTCTCTCCAGAAAAAGCAAGAGCAAAATTGATAGCAATTGACAGGCAAAAACGCACAAAATTAGTTAGAGAAAAGAGAAAGTCTTCTTAAATATTAACTTTATCTAAATAAATATTATACAGTTACTTTATCCTTTTCTTATTTGAAAATATCAAACTAATTAGGATAGACAAAAATATTATAGATTCTGCTACTATGCCTCCATATGAGCCAACAAAATAATCATATAAGATCCAGAAAATACTAGCAAACAATGCAATTGTCCTTATCTTACTAACCTTATCCTGCCATTTAGCAATTACTATAATGATTACAGCAAATAAAGCAAATAAACTATAAAATCCCTCCCATGTATAAATAGTTGTCAAAATGAAAATCAAGATGCATGTGTAAATAATTATGTTGCTTTTTGCCCATTTATACTTGTCTTTAAACATAAATAAAATAGTCATCAAACAATTTGGTACGTTTAATGCTACAGCCGTCCAAGCTCCCAACAAATAATAATGGGTCGCCCATACAATTAAACTAATTATTTGAAAAGATAATATGCCTTTCTGGAATTAAAATGAAAGGAGATAGCAAATAAGAAGAGTGCCACAACAGCTAAAGATTGCACAAGTAGCCAGTAAACCATATAATTTAAAGAAAAAGCTATTTAAATAATATATCTTCTAATTTTTAGCAGATTTCCATAGCAAGTTAAAATATTCCATAAAACTATCTGCAACTTTCTTACTTTTAATTTTAAAAGTAATTGGCTCTCCAGAAAATACACATATTAAAATAACATCCTTATAGATATTTATAGAAACTAAAGAAGAATAAGGTAAGTATTTAATATGACAAAATTTAGATTTTTCTTGATATTCTATTGTTTTCCTAGCATCTTCTCCATATAATAAATTTGTCATAATTCCTTTCTTATCTCTTAGATGTTGCAGTTTTTCAAAAAATATTGAAACTGATTCAGAATACTCTCTTTCTGACGCAATTCCAATAACAAATGAGTATTCTCCTTTATTAAGTACTCTTAATTGCTCTCCAAATACTGTGTCAAGTCCGGCAATTCCATAGAACACATCTGCTTCCTGCATTTCTCCAGATTTCTTCTGGTAATTATTAAGCTCAGAGATAATCTTTTTTGTTTCCTTTTTACTTTCTTGAAGCTCTGCCTCTTTTTTTATAATAATATCAATAATTTTTTCTGGCGGAGCCGATTTAAAGTATTTTACTTTATTCTTATAAACATGACTTGCTAATCCTTTTTCTTCAAGTCTAGCTAAAATTTTGTAGGATTTAGAAGTTGTAACTCCTGCTTTTCTTACAATTGGCCCAGTAGTAGTTTGACCTAACCCCAACATTGCAATATATACCTTGCTTTCACCTTGAGTTAAGCCTATCTTTTGAAGCACCTCTATATCCATAACAAAATAAGAAACCAAGAATATATAAAGGTTACCCTAGGGGGAACATCTATTTTAAATAATGACTAATAACCACCTATATAATGACACAAGAACAAGAAAATGATTACTCAAGATATGGGCAGTTCTACGATGATTATAGAACTCTCGCACATAACTTGAGTGCTAAAGGAAGGGCAGAAGAATCTTTAAGAGTCTGGGAGGCTCTTTTTAATCGTGCAACAGGGAGAGACCCATTTAAGAGATACGAGACTCATAGAGGTAGCGGTGGCTATTCTCATTGTTTTATGTGGGAAATACGCTGTGACCCTAAGTTATTAGAAGAGGCGGCAGATAATTTGCGAAAAGGAAAGAAAAAAGCCATTGCTAAAAATATATACACTTATCTCTTGGATGAAAAAGTAATTGAAGATGAGTTCTTAAGTTCATCTAAGCGCGAAAGTCCATTAGTTGCTAAATTGAAAGATAGATGCCGTCTCAGAATAAAGAAAAGTCTTTTTTAATGTAATTTTAAAACTATTGATGATAAATACATCTCCAATCCAAAAACCTTAAAAACTCCGCAAGACAATGTATTACTAAGTAAAACAAGAAAAATCACAGTAAAACATGGAAACAATAAGCATAAGATTAGACAAAGAAATGATAACAGAGCTAGAAGCACTAATGAAAAAACATCGCTTTGCCACTCTAACAGAGCTAGTCAGAGCCGCTTTAAGAGACAAAATGAAAGAACTTGAAAAAGAAGAATTACAGATGCAGATTAAAAGACTCGCGGGCTCTTCAAAAAGAAAAACCACAGATGAGCAGCTACATGAAGCAAGAGAGAAAGTTTTTGAGGAGATAGAAAAAGAACTAAAATCGGGAAAAGAAAAAGTATAAGAAAAACAAGCCCTCCGAAAGTTATTTAAATTAACAAAATACACTATAATCATATACCCCCCAGGGTTGACTTTGCGCAAACCTGGGTTTATATCTAAATATTTATTAAAGTAAAATATATTCTTAACGAGTGGAAAATAAAGAAAGAGTGATGGTATTTATAGATGGGAGTAATTTGTATCATATAACCAAGGCATTAGTTCCTAATAAAAAACCAAATAACTTTAATTTTAACAAGTTTATTAATAAAATACTAAAAGTAAGGAAGCTAATTAGGATATATTATTATAATTGCCCACTTGATATAAGTAAGGATTTTAATGCTTATAAAAAACAGCAAAAATTCTTTGAAAAACTGAAGAAAATTGAAAACTTTAATCTTGTTCTTTGCAGAATGCAAAAAATAAAAATAGATGGCAAAACAATTTACCAAGTAAAAGAAGATGACATCCACCTTGCAGTAGATATGGTCAAATTAGCTTATAATGATGCTTATGACATTGCTATTCTCATAAGTAGTGATGGTGATTTTGTTCCAGCAGTAAAAGCAGTTCAAGAAAAAGGCAAGGAAGTTGAGAATATTGGTTTTGAAAATATATTTTCTTATTACCTAGAGCAAACTTGTGATAAATTTACAAAGCTTAAAAAGAAAGAAGCAGAAGAGTTTTTTGATTAGTACCTACTTCATCCCCTTCAAAACCCTTATCGCCTGCTTCGCATCCTCAAACGGAGAGGGCGCCTCCGAAACAATTCTAATATCTTTATCTTTAGGCAAGTTCTCTAACAACTCACTCCACTCCCCTTCCTCCGTATCTCTATGTTTCTTCTCCCCTTTCTCGCCATACTCAATCCCAGAGAAATGAACATGCCATTCTTTCTGTGGAAATAATCTTTCAACACGCGCATAATCTACTTTCTTATCTCTAGCAAGAATATGCGCAAAATCAATACAGAATGAACATCCAGTTTCATGAACCAAGCGGGAAATCTCTTCAAGCGAGCCAAAAACATTTACTTTTCCCATTGTCTCAACACCAATCTTAATTTTCCATTTCTTCTTAGCCCTCTCTTCCATCAATTCGACAATCCCAGACTTTATAGTATCATAAGCACCTTCCCTATCATCGCCGTAATACCCTGGATGAAAAACAACTATCTTTGCTCCCAATAATTCCCCAATTTCACAGCAATCCAAAATTCTTTTCTTAGTTGATTCCCGAGTCTTAGCTTCAGAAGAATTAAGATTTACAAAAAATGGTGCATGTATACTTAACTCAATTCCCAACTCCTCTGCCTTCTTCCCAATTCTTATAGCATCAGATTTGTTCTTAATATAAATGCTATAAGTAAACGCAATCTCACATGCCTGAAGTCCTGCTTTCGCATATTGCTCCAAAACTGCTTCAGATGTCTTAACAGGCCCAAGAGTTGAAGGTCCTATTTTTATTACCATTATTTGTATATCCTCCCTCTCTTATCTAAAATCTGAACTGTTAAAATCTTTCCTTCGAAGTTGATATCAATCAAAGCCCTATAATCCCCAATCCTTAATTTATAGTATTCTCCTTCATAATGTTCTAAAAAATGAAAAGGATTATCTTTTATTGAATTTACCTTATTAATTATCCTCTCAGAGATGTCCTTAGGTAATTTTTTAAGATAATCTAAAACCTTATCATCCCAGTCTATAGAATAACTCATTTTCCTAAAATAATCCTTCTAACTTCCTCATGAGGTATTTTGGTTTTCCTTTTACGCGCATCTTCCAACTCTGTCTTAGCCCAATCACTTAATTCTCCCTCCTCATCTATACCTTTCCTCTTATCTAAGAGCATCTGTTTTATCTGCTCAACATCCCTGATTAACTTTTTCAAATCTTCTGTTTTAACATTTACCATTTCCATAAGAAACATAAATATTGAAAGTTTAAAAATTGTTCGGTTTCAGCAAGATTTAAATAACCTCCTTTAGCAGATTTCAGATGGTCAGACAAAAAATAAGCGAACTATCAGGAGAAAAGATAGCTGGAATCTTGACAGATTACAATTCTGGTTTGAACAACAGAGGAAAAAGGTATTCTCTCACAGATTTAGAAATAAAATACCAAATATCAAAATCATCTATAAATAAAATTCTTCATTCATTGCAAGAACAGGATTACACGATAAATTGGCGTGGCTCTCCAATTCACCAAAAGCCATCCCAATTAGAAATAGTTGCCCATTCAGAACAACCAATAGCACAGATAGAACCAAATTATACAACTCCAACTCCAAAACCATCAAAAAACTCTTCTTACCCAATAAAACCAATAAAAAGAAATATACTAAAAGTAGCAGCTGCAATAGCTCTATCATTAACTTCTTTAATATCAAATCAGACATCCGACACTCAAGTTTCCAATAATTACCAGCCACAAACAATATCATATAATCAAGAAGAATCTGCACAATCTCCAACAATTCAACCGCAATTAACCCAAGTAAAAGTAGCACCAGAATTAAAAGTTGAATATGCTACCTCAAAAGTAAAAACAAATAAAATAAATCCCAAAGCAGTATTTGCATCATTAAATTTTGGAGTTCAAAGAATTGCTTCAACATTAGAGAATAAATTATTAGAATTAAAAGATTACAGCAGAAAGCATTATGAAGAAATTGCAAAAAGATTACCTAACGGATTAGAAGGAAAATACGATGAAGCACATAGAGCAATTGTTCTCACAGGAGGGTTGGCAGTAAATCCAGACGCAGATTTAAGCAACATGTATGAACTTTCAAAACCAGAAATAGCAAAGACGCATTTATCAGAAAATGAAATTCTAATAAACTATGATATGAAAGATAAAGCCACAATGTTATTCTTTTTCAGAGATACAGCAATAGAAAATTTTAATTTAACTATATCTGAATTAGCAGAGATAGATAATAAAATATCTTCTCAAGATTTTCAGCCCAAAAAGTTATCTTATACTGATGCAGTAAGAAACATGGAAGATAATCACCTTAATCTTTAAACAGCCTTCTTCAATCCCTCATCAATCTTTCCTAAATTCTCAAGTATATGCGTATGCAGTTTCTCAATTATAATTCCCTGCAGTTCTTCCTTCAATCTCCCATGACACGCAGATAAATCTTTTTCAGGATAAGAAGAAACACCAATAGGATAATAACAGCTCATCTCAAAACCCTGTAACTTATCAACTCCTAAATCTCCCTTCTTCGCCTGCAACAATTTAACATTCACCTTGCATCCCTCAGTTGAAATTCCATCTACTTCATATCTCCAATCTGCCTCTGGCTCCGAATTAACATAAACAGCTCCAGTACAACGAGCCATATTTTTCTGGAAGCATTCAAAACTCTCGCATTTTTCTTTATATAAATACAGGTATGCTACAAACGCAATAAGAACAGCAACTATTAAAATAATAATACCAAGAAATATCTTCATCCCCTTTTTCATGTTTAAAACAACTGAATTATCTATATAAATTTTGGTATATGATTATAAAAATATAATATCCAAGATTATCAATAAACATTTGCATTAAAAATACAATCAGTAATAATCTAAGACAAAACAAATTATATCAAAATATCAGGATTGATGTATTAGCATATTTTTAATAAATAATAATTTAATCTTCATTAATAATTCAATATCATTAAGGATAACTCCATTGTCTTCCCTTAAATTCTGTCCTAACCATTCTATCAACTTCTGCCAACTCCTCACTATTAATCATATCCCTATTTTCAGGAGAATTATTTATCATCTTTGTTCTTGCATCCCATGCACTAAGGGCTTTTGTTCTATCGCCATAAGTAATTTTAAATAATTCACTAAAAGTATCAGGATTCTCCAGAATACTTCTTTGGGTATTATAGTCTGCTCTTTTTTGTTGAATAGTTGCTTTAGCAAAATATTTTCCTCCAACTCTCCTAAGCTGTGCCTCATGCATAATAATAAGAAAATTAAGATTCATTGCTCTCCAAAGACTCTCTGGATTTCTCGTATCAAGTGATGCATCTCTTGAGAATATATTAAGTTCTCTCAATCTGTTTTTTAATTGTTTTATGGCATATTCTTTAAATTCAGAATCGTTTCCATTTCTCGCACTTAATTGGCACATTACTTGATAAAAAGGAAAGCTGGGAGTAAAAGGAATACCATTACTTCTGCAAAAGGCCCTATAATTGTCAGGTTCTGTTATCATATTAAAATTATAAACTAATCAAATTTACTTTAGCCCCATCAACAGCAGAAAAGTTTGTTGCACCAAGATGCTTAACTCCATATTGGTCGCAAACTTTTATTATTGTTGCAGTTGCATTTCCATCTATAATAACAGCATAAACTTTTGTTCTTGAGGTCTCAATTCCCTTCAGAACTTCTTTAGCTCCAACTTTTCTTATAACATCAAGATTTGAATCCATAATTAAAGCCATTTTGCTTCCTCTTAATCTTCCATACATTTCTCTTATCTTTTCCTTAGCATCTCCGGAATATTCTGCTGTCTTCTCCTCTGCTGGTTCCTCATAACTAGAAAATCCGTTTCTGTTTAAAAAATCATCTCTTGTAACTTTTCTTCTTAATGAAACAATTATTTCTTTCCCTGTTAATTCCTCAACTTCTTTTCCATCAGGAGCAAAAGCAATATACTTTACATTCGCGTTATCAATAACATTTTTAGCAATTAATTTTCCGCCTCTATCTCCATCAACAAATATTGTAAGTTCTTTAGTCTGTCCAAGCTTTGCAATCTCTCTTGGAAGTTTTGTCCCATTCATTCCTATTACATTATTAACTCTGTTCTTCAATAGATTAACAACATCTGCTCTTCCTTCAACAACTATAACTTCATTTCCTGATAAATCTCCTGCTGGCAGTCTTTCATCTCCATATTCCTGCATCTTTGCAGCTCTGCTTTCCTCAACTAATGTCTTGCTCATGTCTTCAAAACCCTCGTTACCATCAAGACCTCCTAAAAGTTCTTTGGCTCTATTAACTATGAAATCTCTCTTGCTTCCTCTTACATCTTCTATTTTCTTTATTTTTATCTGTGCTTCTGTTGGCCCTATTCTGTCAATTGTTTCCAAAGCAGCAGCAATTAAGGTAGTTTCGCTCTTATCTAAAGCTGAAGGAACTTTAATCTCCCCAACTGTCTTTCCATCAACCATATCAAGTTCAACTTCAATTCTTCCAATTCTACCTTCTTTCTGTAGTTCTCTCATCTCCAAATCAGTACCTAAAAGACCTTCCGTCTGCCCGAATATAGCTCCGATTACGTCTGGTTTTTCCAGAGGACCTTCTGCCCTAAATGAGGCATATATCATGTATTTTATTGACACTGGACTTACTTTTGCCATGTTTTTTCCTTGTTTTCCTATTGAAAGCTATTTCTAGCTCTCTGTTTATTTTATGAAGAAGTCAATTGTAGTACTCAACACGAGCGTGAATATGAATGTCAAAAAGTCTTTTCGACTTCTTTGATGACTTTTGGATGCTCAAGAACCGAAATCTTTCGAGGGTTCTTGACATAATTTCTTATCTGTCTATTATCTTCTTCTTCCAATTCGAGCAGCCGAAGATGCTTTATAAAGCTTTGCCCAAAGCTTTATTGTATTAGGTAAATATCATATAAAATAGCCAATATTATTAGTAATAAGAAATTATTATCTGGATGAGATAATCAAGATTGGTTTCACATATAATTATTCTGTTTGTTTCTTATTTTTTAGATATCAATAGTAAAGTGTTTTCAAAGAAATTTTCTCACAATATCAAGCAATATCTATGCGTAATGGCAAAACATTTATATATCTCAAGGGTTAGCAAGAAATAAGAGTTCAAAATGGTGATAAAAGAGGTGCAGAAGTCAGACGAAGCTTTTGAAGAGCTCGAAGAAGTCGATGATCTCTTCGCGGATTTAACTGCAACGTCTGAACAATAATTTTTTATTTTTTTCTTATTTTTTATTTTTCAATTTAGCCAATAAAATATTATATTATAAAACTTGAAAACATTATTAGCAAAAAACACTTACATTATATTAATTAATATATAAATAAAATGATAAATATAACAATCTCTGGTTTATACATTAATAATATTATTTCAAGAATTCAATCAACTATATGATATCTTGAAGCATGTTCGCTCCTTGTTCTTCTCAATAAATTCTCATCCATCTCTGGCTTTATAGCCTCATAGAATTCTCTTTCCCACCCATCATACTCTTCTTGTGTCTTAAAAAATGGTTCTCCTTTCACAATAACACCATTAACAAGCAATTCAACACCCATATTAAATCCCTAAATTTCTTTTTAAATTAATAAGCTCCCTTACTCTTCCTAACTTTTGATACAAATCAACAAGCTGTGTTTGAACTTCTTTTTTCTCCGTGGCTTCTAAATCCATAGTTAATAATTTTTCATAAGTATCCATCGCATGCTTCCTCTTCTCTCTCTGAAGATATATTTTTGCCTGCGTCTTATAAGCTTCCTTCATTGAACTTTTAATCACATTTTTCTGCATTCCTTCAGCAATAATTAACGCCTTCCCAAATGTATAATCAGCATCTTCAAACTTTCCGGCTGTAACAAAAAATTGTCCTGCTTTAACATAATCATTTATCTTTCCCTGCGTTGTAGAGCTTATATCAGCCATGCTTTTATACAATCTCGCCGCCTCAGGATACATTTTTTTCAGTTCATAAATCCCAGCTAATTTTATCAATACAAACTTCTTCGTATCAAAATCAAGGGGTGTTTTCAAACAATCAGTAAGATACTCCATCTTGATATAATCGCCCATAGTAGTCAACCTCGCCTCAATTTCATGCCTCTTTTGTTCACGAACTTCCATATTTTAATCTATAAACTGCAGTTAATAAGCATTATTGTTGTGAAATTATATAAAATCTTAAAGGTTACGGACATTCCAAAGCATATCAAAAAAAGTTTGCTGTGCTATTTCTCTTAATCCTTCCGTAACAAGACCAGACTCATTAGCAATTCTTTCAGAATGTCTTGCCAATAATCTTTCCGGCGTTCTATCCGGAGTTATATCAAAATGCTCCATTTGAATATCCCTTAATAATCCTTTAAGTTCAGGCTTCCATGCACCCACACTAACCGGGCCAGTAAATACATAAGACAAATAGGAAGTTATTATTCGAGAGGAAGGAGTCTTAGATATTGCTAAATATTTTCTGAAATTTGGGCTCCCATCTGTTGTTCCTCTATTATCATCAGCACTAATTAAAGCCACTCTCGGATCTGGTAACTCCAAAGTAAATGGTCCATCATTAAGATAGCCCCATTCAGGATTTAAATATCTTAATTCATCGCCAGCAACAATAAAAGGCGGATATGTACTTCGACCATTAATCTCATGAGCCATATAATAACTTTACAGCTATTGTTTTAAAAAGATTTGTATACTCTCTATTTATCATTTTCAAAGAAGATTTTTATATTAAGCTAAGTTATATTCTATATGGCTTATGCAGTTTATACCACAAAGAGTTTTGATAAAGAAACAGCCAAGCTGCCAGAAAGCGACAAAGAGATAATACAAAAAATGTTTCCTAAACTTAAGGAATATCCTTACATAGGAGATCAATTACAATATAAGCATTTAAGAGAAAAACGCCTTAGGGAAAAAAGAATTTATTATTTAATATATGAAGATTTGAAAGCAGTTCTTTTTGTTGCAATAAGTGGAAAAAAAGACCAGCAGACAACAATAAATCATATAATTGATAGTTTTGATGAATATAAAGAATACCTGCAGAAATTATTAAATCAAAATTAAGCAACTCTTCTTATTCTTCCAGCTTTCAGATCCTCTAAACTATCTTTAAACTGTCTCAATAAGTCAAAGTCTATCTTTTCCAATTCTTCAAGCTTAGCTATCTGAACCTTCATCCTTTCATATTCTGCTTTTGATATACTTACCATTTCCATAATTAATTAATATAATTGAAGTTTTTAAAATTTTCGGGGCTATTTCATCCCCACAGAATCTTTCCAATAAACTTAGCATATTCAATAAATAATGTAAGATAGTATATCATTGTGATTTTCTCCTATGTAGGAATTTAGAATTTTAAAAAGGCATTTAAGCTTTTTTCTTTGTTATCTCAATGCATACACCAGCGCCGACTGTTGCTCCTGCATCTCTGATAGCGAATCTTGCCATGTGAGGATTGCTTGCCTGCGTTTCCAAAACTAAGTTTCCAATTGGTTTTATCTTTACCTTAGCAACATCTCCAGATTTCAAAAAGTCAGGGTTTGCAGATTTGCTTCCATCAGGGCTTGTCTTTTCCAAAAGCTCAACAAACTGGCATGGAACTTGCGCCGTGTGAACGTGAAATACTGGTGTATATCCTTTAGCAATAACTGTTGGGTGCGATATAATAGCAACTTGAGCTATAAACTCTTCAACTACAGTCGCTGGCTGTGAAGCATCACATATAACATCTCCTCTGGCAACATCCTTCTTTCCAATTCCTCTTATGTTAATTCCAACATTATCTCCTGCCTCTGCAGTCTGCATTTGTTCATGGTGCATTTCAATTGTTCTTACTTCTCCAGGAACTCCTTTACCAGACCTTCCAGGCAATATAATAACTTTCTGTCCAACCTTCATTATTCCCGTTTCAATTTTTCCAACTGGAACAGTTCCAATACCTGTAATTTCATAAACATCCTGCAATGGCATTCTCAAAGGCAATGTAGTTGGTTTTTCTGGTGGCTCAAATAAGTCTAACTGCTCCATTATTGTAGGTCCCTTGTACCATGGCATGTTAGTTGATTTGTTAACAACATTATCTCCCTTAAATCCAGATATAGCCAAGAATGTAACTTTGTCTAATTTGTATCCTGCTTGCTTCAATAGAATTGAAACTTCTTCCTTAACTTTATTGAATGCTTCTTCTTTCCAGTCAACAGTATCCATCTTATTTACTGCAACTGCAATCTGTGAAACTCCCATTGTCTTCAAAAGCCAAACATGCTCTTTTGTCTGCGGCTGAACTCCTTCTTTAGCAGCAACTGTCAAGAAAGCAGCGTCAGATTGTGAAGCTCCTGTAATCATGTTCTTTACAAAGTCCTTGTGCCCTGGCGCGTCAATTATTGTAACTTCATATTTCTTTGTTATTAATTTCTTGTAAGAAAGGTCAATTGTAACTCCTCTTTCTCTTTCCTCTTTGATTGTGTCCATCGCGTAAGCAAATTCAAATCCTACTTTTCCGTGCTTAACTGCTTCTGCCTTAAGCTTGTCTAATTCATTCTGTGAAATCATTCCAGAATCGAACATAAGTCTTCCTATAGTTGTTGATTTTCCATGGTCAACATGCCCAACAAATGCGATGTTAATTATCGGTTTTGTCTTTGCCATTTTGGTATATCTCCTTATTTTTGAGGGTATTTAAATATTACGATTGTTTTTTGTAATATTTAAGCTTGAGATTCTTTTTCTTTAATTTCCAATAGATATAAGAGATTAAGTTATGAAATTAATGTCGACTAAAAAAGATTTATATATCTTATTTGTTATAACTCCAGATGAAGATTTACCAGAAGATAAAAAATCCTTACATCCGTATATCCCTAATCTATGTATCTGCTTTGGTAGTAGCTGTAGTTATTGGAGTTTTTATTATTCTCATTAACCCTTCTGATCCTTCTGGAAAAGTTTCCGTTTCTGTAGATACTGGGCTTGGAACATTTCTTGCCTTTTGGTTTGTCCTCTTTATAAAAAGTCTATTCAGTATAAGAAAGATTACTAAGCAATTTAAACATAAGAAAGCCTAATCAACCCTAACTATCTATTAACTATAAATTAAAGTAAGAAATCCCTAACTTTTACGACCCTTATTTCTTTTTTTAATAGGTCTTCTAAATCCCATCTCTCTTTCACCCCAAGTTTTAGCGGTCTGTCTATCATCTCCAAAAACCCTCACACCAATACTTTTCTTCATAACTTAGATAATGATATAATGTATAAAAGCATTTGTATTCTAGGTATGGATTAAAATTGCCTGTTATGCCATTTTGCAAGCAACCAAATCCTTTTCTATTTCCATAAAAATCATCTGCACTTATTTATATTAATTTCACTGCAGTAATTAAATCCGAAACAGCTATATTGGTCGCTTACACCAAAACTTGCCTTCAATATTCCAAAGCACCTGCAGTTCTGATAAAGACTTGAACACTGTCCAGTCGTTTGATTTTTTTGCTCCTCAACAAAAATAGTATAACTTGTGTTTATAATTCCCATGAGAAAGAAAGCCGTTATAAGAAGAATCACAGATACAACAATAAAAATCTTCATTTTCTTCCCAACATTTTTCTGTTTTATCATTAACAGTATTTGCTGAAACTATGTTCTCCCAATTTTATCGCTCCCTCCTTTGGTTTTTCAACATCAGCTTTCTTTACCTCCTTCATTCTTATCTTCCCCATCTCATCCCGCAGAAAATTTTCAACTTTCCGCGACATGGAAATCCCTTCCTTTTTACAATACTTAGAAAACTCCTTATACACTTCTTCATCCAGATTGAATGTTTTAAGCGCCATTGTAGTATAAATTACCTCTATTAATTATTTGATAAGTCTCAAACCAGCCATTAACAAAGATAGAACCAATCATCTGGTTTTTATCATTAATTAAGTCTTCTTTACTATTATTGAAGCTATTTATCTTTTTCATACGTCCTCTCTCTTTATCCTATTTAATGTTAAATAACATTAATAAACCTTTCTCCTAAAAAACACAACCAGCGTATGTACTGATAGTTAAATAACCTTATTTAACCTTATTTAACTTTATTAAACAAACCACTCCTTAATAAATAACTACTATAAAGTAACATTTATATACTCTCTTTTTGCCCTCTGATTATGACAGACAAGTCCAGATTAGAAGAAATGCTCAGAGCAATTCAAGATTTGAAATCAGAAAAATATGTTGGAACAGCAACTGCTCTAAAGTATATTAAGAAAGTTTCTGCTCTACACACTGCACCTAAAGAGATAGCAGAAGAAGTCAACAATGAAGTAATTGCCAGAGGAAGAAAAAGAATAATTTATCCAGCAACTCCAGAAAGAGTTTTGGGCTTAGGAGACACAATAGAAAAACTTATCGATGACACAGAAAATGAGTATGATGATGAGTTATCTAGGGAAGAAAGAGGAGTCTTTCATTTATTTCAAATTGAAACACCACTTCATATTTTAGGAAATTTCCATAATAGTTTAGCTTATAGACCTTTGGAGATTGCACTTAAACTAGCTCCTTATTTTTTCTCTGTTCAATCTCCAGATACTACAGACAAGCTATTTGGTAAAGATTCGGCCGAATATTTATTATATGATTATAATTTCTTTAATGATGTAATTAAAAATAGAATTATGAAAAAAGCATCAGCAATGAATTGGCAGCATATTTTATCTAAACAACACAGTGCTGAAATAGAAAAACAGAGAAGGATTTTTTATGAAGATACAGAATTGGATTTAATTGAAAGAGGTTGTAAAATGCTGACAGATAAAGTCATTGATAAATTGGAGAATAGAAGAGAGGTAATATCCCAATATTTAAGTGATGGTATAAGAGATGCTCTTTTTTCAACATATGATGGCGCATTGAGTGATGCGGATAAACGTATCAAAATTTGGAGAAAACAAAAAATAAGAGATGAAAAAGTAGGGCAAGAATTTGCTCTCACCAAAGGAGCTATCAATATTTTAGAATTTTATGAAGTAGTAAGAGACTATTTAGTTAAAGATAAAAACTTCGTTGAAAGATTTTTAAAAAGCTAAGATTACTGGTTCTCGCTCAATCCCTTTCTCTCTCTAATCTTTCTGATAACATTATCCTGCAGTTCTCTAGGCATCTTCTGGAATTCCTGATTCATTAATGAGCTAACACCACGCCCTTCCGTAGCAGAACGTAAATCTGAACTCCATCCAATCATCTCTGCAACCGGAATTTTTGCTTTAATAACAACATCAATTCCTTCCTGTTGAACATCAATTAAAACTCCTCTCTTGCTTCCAATTAATTGTGTAACTGCCCCCATAAAATCAACAGGAACTTCAATCTGGTGTGTTTGTATCGGCTCAAGAACTGTCGCCCCCGCCTTCTTCATCGCCTCAAACATACCATTTCTTACAGAAGGATAAATCTGCGCAGGGCCTCTATGCATGTGGTCAACATGCAACTTAGCATCATGAAGTATTAACTTAGATTTCATTAATGGCTCTTTAGCTAATGGTCCTCCATTGACAACTAATCTCCATCCTTCCAAAACAGATTCCAAAACTTCCCCAAGCAAAACAATTCCTCTCGTTCTGTCCTCAAAAACATTTCCCTTGTAAATTTCTTGGTATTGCCTAGCTTCATCATTGCTTATTCCCAACTCTCCAAGTTTCTTCCATACTTCTTCAGCCCTCTTCCTTAACTTTCCCTCTGGTAATTCTCCCCTTTCAATAGCATCATAAACTTCATTTTCCAATGGTTCCATGCTGAAATAAAATATGTTATGTCCATTTGGAGTTCTTGTCTCAATTTCATCGCTTACCTTTGCAACGCTTTCTCTATAAACCACTATAGGCGGTCCTGTCTTAACTTCAAGCCCCTTCTCACTTTTTATTCTCCCTTCTATAATCTCCAAGTGCAGTTCTCCCATTCCTGAAATTAAATTCTCCCCAGTTTCTTCATTAATTTCAATCTTAATACTAGGGTCTTCCTTTCCAACTTTTCTTAAAACTTCAATTAATTTTGGCAAATCAGCTGACCTTACTACTTCAATAGATTTAGTAATAACTGGCTGGAATATATGTTTTATTTCCTCAAACGGCGTCTGTTCATTTACAGTTATGGTTTCACCAACATCAACATTTAATCCTGAAATAGCAAGGACATTTCCAGAAGGAACTTTTTCCAATTGCTCCGGCTTAACCCCATTATAAACAAAAACCTGCTGTATTTTTCCCTTCTTTTTAGCATTATTAGCATAAACTTCCATTCCATTTACAATCGTTCCGGAATATAATCTTCCTGCAAGTATTTCCTTCCCAGATCTCGGATCAATAACAATTCTTGTTACTACATAAGCAACCTCTCCCTTTTCATTGCATTTTAACAAATCTTTTCCAAAATTACTTTCTAATTCTCCTCTCCATATCTTTGGAATTCTATACTTCTGTGCTTCAACCGGATTTGGCAGATGTTTTACAGCCATATCTAAAATAACTTCAAATAAAGGAGCATTATCCCAGAAATATTTTGTCCTTGCAGCTTCATCATCGTGCATATACTGATTATAAATATCTTTGAAGCTGACTCCCTTCTTCTTCATGAACGGAACAGAAACAGCCCAATTTTCACGAGCAGAACCAAAAGCAACGCTTCCATCATTAACGCTTACCTGCCATTTTTCCTTAAATTCCTCTTCAGCAATCTGCATAATCAAATGATTAAAGTCAGTAACTAATTTCAAAAATCTCTGTTGCATCTGCTCTGGCGTTAATTTCAATTCTTTTATTAGTCTGTCAACTTTATTGATAAATAAAACTGGCTTAACTCTTTCTCTCAATGCTTGCTTCAAAACAGTTTCCGTTTGAGGCATTATTCCTTCAACAGCGCAAATCAAAACGAAAGTTCCATCAATAGCTCTCATAGCTCTCGTAACATTTCCTCCGAAGTCAACGTGTCCGGGAGTGTCAATTAAATTAATCAAATATTCCTCTCCAAGATATTCGTGAGCCATAGAAACATTTGCAGCGTCAACAGTCATTAATCTTTCCTGCTCATCAGCATGCTGCCATGTAGCCATTCCCTCTTCTAAATCCCCAGCATTTTTTACAGCCATTAATCCTGCTGCTGCAAGAAGATTGTCAGTAAATGCTGTCTTCCCATGGTGAATATGCGCGCTTGTAGCTACATTTCTAATTGTCTCCTGCTTACTCGTTAATCTTTCAATCTTCCTTAAACTAGATTCTTTTTCTGCCATTTTTTCTGTGTTATTATTTCTCCTAATTAGTTATTAATTGGAATTAACTCTGATATAAAATTGGGTTTTTAAAAGCTTCGTTCTTTTAGAACGAATGAATTAAGGATTTTATCCTTAAACTTCTGCTCTGCAGAATGGGTTAAAGATTTATAGAATCTTTAAAGCCTTCGTTAATTTAGCAATCATATGAATATTTATATATTAATTAGGATAAATAATAATATGATTTTAGGATTAGCAAAAAGGATTGCAGACTTTGGTCAGAGAGAATTGGAGAAAGAAGAAAGAAAATTCCGTAGCAAAGTTTCCCATATTTTAGTTAATGAAAAAGATGCAGAAAAAAGATTTGGCGTTAGAGATTATACAAACAAAGGAGAAGAATTATTAAGGTTTGCAAGAAGTTTAGATTCTTTTGGAATAGATAAACAAACTCCAATTGTAAAAGTTAAAGGATTAATTGCTTCTCTTGATATAAGAGTTAATTCTAAAGACATGCTTTCCTATGAAGGTTTTCTGGATTTGGAAGGAAAAGGAAATCCTTTATTTTTTGGAGGCCTTAGAGATAGAGATACAATTCTGAATATAGAATTAGAGAGAGTAATTCTTGAAGCTGGAAAAAGAATACCTATAACTATGATTGGACATTTATTTGTTCCTTTTAGCGGAGGAGATCCTTATAGATTAAATTTAAGTAGCTTTACAGGTGTGGTCAGAATGAGGGATTACGTTTCTCCATCTCCAGGCTACGGAAAATAAATTATATAAAACTATCAACGAGCAGAATCCGCTTGCTTCTCTGCCTCATTCTTCTTCACCATAGCAAAACTTTCCATGTTTCCTTCAGAGGCAAGAATTATTTCTTTAGCCAATGTTTCAGCCATTTTTGCTTTCTTTCCAAAAGCTTTAGAATATGCTCCCTGTATAATCCATCTTAAAGCCAAATCAATTCTTCTCATAGGACTACAGTCAACTGCTTGTGGGTATCTAGCTCCACCCTGTTCAATAACTGTAATCTCATCTCTTGGCGACGTATTCTCAATAGCATTAATTAAAACTTGAATAGGGTTATTCCCAGTTCTCTTTGTAATTATTTCCATAACTTCAAGAACAATACCCATATTTTTGCTGTATTTACCAGAACTCCATGAAGTAATTATTTTATGTTTCTTTCCAACATGCCCTGGAACAGCTAATCTGTTTGCAAGTCTTTCAAGCAGGTTGAATTTAGATTTTGCAAATCTGTCAAATTTTCTTCTTCCATAATTTTTCAGAATCAATTTTGCGCTTAAATTAATATATGGTCTAAGCGCAGGGTCTTTTACTTCAATACCTTCAACAGAATACAAATCAAATATTTTCATTTCAGGCATTTTTTGAACTTCTTCCATTTTAGTTTAATTTCCCTCTTTTTTCAGTTGATAAAAAATTATAAGGTAAATAAAATTTATTCTCTACCATAGTTCCGTCCGGCATTACTATATCAAAAATAATACAATCATTATGTGCTATTCTTTCATTATTAATTAATCTACAATTAGGTGGAGCATACATTATACCAATAACAAGAGGTATAGGTTGACTCATCTTCTTCCCTTTTCTATCTCGCCCTTCCACAATCTTCTCAATGGCTGGTCGTTTACTTTAATTACTTGGAATCTAATTCCTGGAATATCTCCCTTAGTTCTTCCCTGCTTTCCACCAATTCTTTCAATTATAACTTCATCATGTTCATCAACAAATTTCTGTGCTAAATTCCCAGGAATAAATGCTCCTACTCTTATTCCGTTCTTAATCAGCTGAACTCTGCAGCACTTTCTCATAGCTGAGTTTGGCTGCTTAGCTTCTTTCTGGAACTTTTCAATTACTATTCCTTTTGCCTGTGAGCTTCTTCCCAATGGGTCTGATTTAATCTTCAATTTCATAGCTCTCGCTTTATAAACAGAATCACTCCATCTAAACTTTCTTCTCCTCTTCATTTGCTTTCTTGCATTTAACAAACCCATGTCTTATTACCTTGAAAAGAGTGTTTTTAAATGTTTTTGAGGAAAAAATATTTTGAATAATCTCTGATAATCTTTATAAGATATTAGAATTATCATTTATAATGAAAAGAATTATTAAATCCGTAGGAATGTCTCTTGAAGTGCTTATAGGGAGTTCAGTCTGGCTCGGAATAGAGGTAATTCAGGGAACATATCATCAGGTAAGGCGTATAGGTTATGAAATAGATGGAATTAATTATGGTAGAGTCTCGGACAATTCAGAAACATTATTGCCTAGATATAGAAAATTAGAAATAAAAAATAACTCTTCCCATTAAACTATCTTCAAATCCATTCCAAAGAAATCATGAACTATCTGCTTAAGTTCAACTTCCCTTCTTCTGTTTCTTCCAATTAAAGCTGCTTTGCTCTGTGGTCCAGCATTTACAATAACTATGTTGCTCTCAATCTGAACTGATTTGAATCTTACCGGCTCAACAATATCTTCAACAAACTTTTCAATCTGATTTGTTCCAACTGGCTCCCTAATAATTTTTACTCTCTTGCCGACTTGCTCCTGAATTTTTCTTATATTAAGTGCAGATGGTCCAATCGCCCGCGACATCATGCTTTCAGGAACCGCAAAGAATATTGTATTATTATAAACGAAACACTTTGTAGTTTTTACCCTTGATTCTCTGTCAAGCATGTTAATATATCTCATTGTCTGCATGTTTATGACTGACATGTTTTATAAAAGACCTCCAGATTGATAAATGTTATATGTTGAACAAGTCAAATAATTATTATATAAACCAGTCTTGATTTTACTAATATTAACAATTTTTCCCATACTATAATTTAAGCTATTTTTTATTATCATTTATCCCAGAAACCTCCACATACAAAATTATTTATCATATTAAATTAAATCTTTCTCTTCACTTCACTATATAAATCTTATCATTAAGTGTTCGCATAATTCCGACGGAAAATTATATAAATTAGAAATAAATTAATCAATCCTCTTCTTCGCTTTTCTTCTTCTTCAAATTCTTATTAATCAAAGGCCCAGTAACCTTAACTAATAATCCAGGCAGCCCAGTACCAACAGGAATCGCTTGGTTCAAAAGAATATTTTCAATTACAGAATTCAATTCATCACGACCACCTTGTATTGTAGCATTGATAAATTGTTTATCAGGCGTCTCGAAAGTTGCTCTTGCAAGAATAGATGCCTTGTCAGAAATTATTCCCATTCTTGTTACTCCCTTTACAAAACCACTAGTTGTCATCGCATCAGCAACCAGCTTCAAGTGCCTTTCATCAATGTCCAATCCTTGAGTCTCTATAACTTGCTTTATTTCATTGATAACAGTCTGTCTAGCCGCTTCTACTCCAAGAACAGCACACACATCATGCAAATCATTACTGAATATCTTTTCATTATTTATTCCCTTTACTAGCATAATCTCCTTCAAGTTGCTCCCAGCAGTTCTCACAACATAATCTCTATCTCTCTTTGCAACAACTACCTGTGAAATACCTTTAACTCCAGATATAATAGTATCTTTCAATTTTTCTTTTAATTTATAAATTGCTTTGAAGTCTCTATCTTCTGCACTTATAGTCAATTTCGTCTCCGAGCTTTTTACTTTAAATCCTTTTTCTTCAAGCCTCTCCCCTATTTTCTGCGGTCCAGCATGCACATTCTTCATAGCTTTATTGTCTAATCCAACTTCAATCTTCTTGTTTCCAAAATCAATTTTTATTTCAGAAATAATCTCTTTCAATTTTACTTCCTTTATCTTTTCAGCAAGGGTTCTTGCATCTTTCTCATTATTATGCTCTTTATCAAGATAAAGTTCCATTAAAGGTGTTGAAGGCTGTTTTCTTGCGTCAAGAATTTCAATTAGTCTAGGCAAACCGAGAGTAATCTGCATTTGCGCAACTCCCGCATGGTGGAATACGTTCAATACCATCTGTGTAGATGCTTCTCCAAAACTCTGCGCTGTAACAACTCCTGCAGCTTCCCCAGGAGATATCTTATCATCCTTCAAGTGTATCTTAGAAACATCCTTTCCATCATCTCCAAATTTGAACTGAACAATATTTTCAGAAGCATCTCTTACAGTTTCATCATACTCTACTTTCAAATCCTGCAATGCAGAAACTAATCTCCTATACAAGTATCCAGATTTTGGTGTTCTCAAAGCAGTATCCATTAAGGAGTCTCTTCCAGTAATTGCTCCAAAGAAAAACTCGCTTGGTTTCAGTCCATTGAAGAAAGAGTTTTTGATAAAACCGCGAGATTCTGGGCTCAAATCTCCTTTCTTGAAAAAGCTCAATGTTCTATCATTATACCCAAAGCTGATTCTCCCATTTCTCAATGATTGTTGCCCCACACAACAAGCTATCTGTGTTATGTTCAGCATGCTTCCTGCAGCTTCAGAAGTTATCATCTTGTTTACATTTCCATCAACTGGAAAATTCTCCTTCACAATTTTTCCAACATTCGTTCTTACTTCGTTAAGAATCTGAAGTATTCTTGTCTCTCTTGTCTCTTCCTGTGATTTTCCAGGAATCAATTCTAGCTCGCCAGCCTCATACTCTCTGATTATCTGGTAAGTCTTTTTCTCAGCTTCTTTTATTATTTCATTAGTCAACTCTTTTACTTTTTCAGAAACATTAAGGTCTCTTAATGACAAAGTGTATCCCTTTCTTGATAAATAAGAGGCACCAAGTTTGAAAGCCTTGTTAATGCATTCAACCGCAGTCTGTCTCCCAAATTCTCTATCAATTATTTTTACCATCTTTCCATTTTCAGCTCCGAAAGAATTGCTCCCAACTATTTCATTTGGTATATTCATGTCCATCCCTTTTGGAAGTATAAGCTCAAAAACTTCCTTCCCTTCCAAATGTTTCTTCTTTATATTTGGAATTACACCTGCTGTATACAATATCTGGTCTGCCTCTCCCTTCTCCACAATAGATTTGCTTAATATGTAAGCTCCAGTTACAGAATCCTCAATTGTTCCTACAAGGTTTATATTATTTTTTGAAGAAATTATATTATTATTTATGTCAAGAAGTATCTTAGCTTCTGCAAGCGCTTCCTCATTCTGCGGACTGTGTATGTTTATCTCGTCTCCATCAAAGTCAGCGTTATAAGGAATAGTTGCTGCTGGATGTAATCTGAATGTCCTGTCGGGCAATACCTTAACATGATGAGCCATTAAACCTTGCTTGTGCAAAGTCGGGTGTCTATTGACTAAAACAATATCTCCATCTCTCAAATGTCTCTCAACTTTATATCCAGGCTGTATTTCATTGCATATCTCCTCTTTAAGTTCTTCAGTTACTTTTTTCTTTTTTCCATCTGGTCTTATAACATAATTAACTCCCGGATATTCAGCGCCCCTTCTTATTAGTTCTTTCATTGCTTCCATATTTGTTGTATTTACAGTTTCCGAAACAGTTATAATTTCTGCAATTTCATAAGGAACCCCTATTTCATTTATTCTTATGTATGGGTCAGGAGAAACAACGGTTCTTCCTGAATAATTAACTCTCTTTCCAGCAAGATTGTGTCTAATTCTTCCTTCTTTTCCTTTTATTCTCTCAGTTATGGTCTTCAA
>OBEQ011129650.1_pt1 | contig 28137 bp, 16 predicted proteins | sample 1670901 | NCBI WGS metagenome assembly OBEQ01 (sample SAMEA104232315, study PRJEB22302) | groundwater metagenome | biome: forest; feature: aquifer; material: groundwater | place: USA | collected 2011-08-07 | depth 5.4 m
TGATTACCGGAACAAATTTTTCCGGAGTGAATTCGGTAAAATTTAATGGCACGATTGCTTCTTTCACAAAGAATTCGGCAACACAAATTACAGCCACAGTCCCGACCCGTGCAACAAGCGGGAAAATTACGATAGCAACTTCCAGTTCTTCGACACAAACTTCAAATGCTTTTATCATCCTTGCCCCCCCCACAGTTTCAAGATTTACGCCCACGAAAGGCGCCGCAGGTACTCTCGTTACGTTACTGGGTGGAAATTTTGATAATGCAACCGCAGTATTGTTTAATGGCGTTCCTGCAACATTCACGATTGTATCTTCAACAGAAATAAATGCTACACTTCCACCCACAGCAACAAAGGGAAAAATTACCGTAACGAATGTAGCAGGTTCTGATGCGAGCGGTTCAAGTTTTACCGTATTACCCGGTATAAGAAGTTTTACACCTTCAAGCGGTATTATCGGTTCAAGTGTGACTATTATTGGAACGGCTCTTTCTGGAGCGCGTTCAGTTAAGTTTAATGGAACTTCAAGTTCATTTACCGAAAACTCTGATACGTCATTAACTGCTGTTGTTCCTACAAGAGCAACAACGGGGAGTATAACAGTTACCACTTCTGCAGGTACGGCATCAAGCGGTGGGGATTTTAGCGTATTATCAGCTATTACAAGTTTTTCGCCCTCAAGCGGAATTATTGGAACATCTGTAAATATAACAGGAACAAATTTGACGGCTGTTACAGGCGTTCAATTCAATGGAGTAGGTGCAACATTCTCTAAGAGATCGTCAACTTTACTTAGCGCTATTGTCCCTACAGGAGCATCAACGGGCTTTATTACGTTAACAACGCCGGCGGGTACGGTATCAAGTACCTCCAATTTTACATTAACCGGGACATCGAGTGGCATAAGTGTCACAAGTTTTTCGCCAACAAGCGGAGTAGTTGGCACAACTGTGATACTTACAGGTACCGGCTTTTCCGGGGTATCAGATGTGCTCTTTAACAATGTGAGCGCCGGATTTACAGTAAATTCTACAACAAGGATTACAGCAATTGTTCCCGGTTCAGCAAGTAATGGGCAGTTGACAGTTGTTACTTCATCAGGGTATGCATTAAGCACAAGTAATTTTTCAGTAACCCCTCAAATATCAAATTTCTCTCCGACAAGCGGGGGAACCGGTTTGAGTGTTGTTATTACAGGCTCAGGGCTGCTTGGCACGAATTCCATTAAGTTCAACGGTGTAAGCGCAGGGTTCACCGTTAATTCTGCTACACAGGTCACAGCAACGGTTCCATCAAGCGCATCAACAGGAAAAATTAATTTAACGACACCCTCAGGAAGCGTAACCACAACGACAGATTATACGGTAGTGAGCGCGCCAACATTAACAAGCTTCTCGCCGACTCGCGGCGCTACGGGATCCAGTGTTACAATTTATGGTTCAAATTTTGTCAGCCCAACAGTTACTGTGAATGGTGTCGCTGCAAGTGTGACGGTTGTTTCATCCTCCCAACTCTCAGTTATTGTTCCTGCTACGGCAACGTCCGGCGCAATTACTGTTACCACATCGGCAGGTTCTGTCACAAGTTCAAGTCAGTTTACAATTACACCGGCTATTACTTCTTTTACGCCCTCAAGTGGATTAATCGGCAGTAGTGTTGTTATAACAGGCTCAGGATTCGGAACGGTTACGAATGTAACGTTTAACGGCAGAAGTTCTACATACACAGTGGATTCACCCACACAGATTACTGCTACAGTACCAACAGGTACAACCACAGGACCGATAAGTGTTACAACGTCAGCCGGTTCTACAAGTTCAACTACGAATTTCACGGTAACAGTACCAATTACACCACCAACAATTTCTTCGTTCTCACCGACAAGCGGACAGGTTGGAACAAGTGTAACAATCAATGGAACCAACTTTACGGGAGCAACGGCAGTCCAATTTAATGGAGTTAGCGCAACCACATTTTCACTTGTTTCGTCAACCCAGATAACAGCCACAGTACCTTCCGGCGCAAACAGTGGAAAAATTGGAGTAACAACATCGGGTGGTACGGCGTTGAGTACAGCAAGTTTTTCTGTAACACCTTCACAAGCTCTCACTTCATTTTCACCGACAAGCGGGAATGTAGGTACGACAGTAACGATTATCGGAACTAATTTAAGCGGCGTTACCGCTGTTCTTTTTAATAGTGTAAATGCGCCAACATTTACTGTTTTATCTTCAACACAGATTTCTGTTACTGTACCAACCGATGCAAGTTCAGGAAGAGTTACTCTTGTATCCCCATCGGGAAATTCTTTGAGTACAAGTAATTTTAGCGTTATACCTGCTGTAACAGGATTTACTCCATCAAGTGGCAATACGGGAACAACAGTTGTGATTACCGGTTCAGGATTTACCGGAGCAACTGCTGTAAAGTTTAACAGTACCACAACAACATTTACTACGAACTCTGCGAACCAAATTACCGCCTCCGTACCTTCGGGAGCGATAACGGGAAAGATATACGTAGTAACACCATCGGGAACAGCGGCAAGCGCAGGTAATTTTGCCATCACAGCTCCGCCATCTATTGTTAGTTTTACACCTACCCATGGACCTGTTGGAACAAATGTTGTCATCAATGGCACCTATTTGACTGCAACTGATGTACAATTTAACGGAGTGAGCGCATCATTTACTCAGGTAACTTCTTCACAGGTGTCTGCAACGGTTCCAACTTCAGCAACTACAGGACGAATTACTGTTATTACAACAGGTGGAGCGGTTACGACAACAAGTAATTACACAGTTACACCAAGTATTACAAGTTTTACGCCTTCCAATGGCTCTGTAGGGGCGACAGTTATCATTACCGGTTCAGGATTTAGCGCAGTTACGACAGTAGCGTTCAATAATAAGAATGCTACGTTTACAGTAGATAGCCCAAATCAAATTACCACCACAGTTCCGGCAGGAGCAAGCACCGGTTCATTGAGTGTAACAACATCGGCAGGAACAGCATCAGGGACAAATTTCTATGTTACGCCAAATATTGGAAGTTTCTCACCAACAACTGGCACGGTTGGAAGTACGGTGTTTCTTTCCGGCTCAGGGTTCAATACTGTGACATCCGTACAGTTAAACGGATCAGCCGTTACTTACTCAGTGAACTCGTCAACATCAATTCGTGTCACGATTCCGATCGGAGCAACAACAGGACTCTTTACCGTTACCACGACATCGGGAACTACTATTAGCTCAAGTATTTATACAGTCATTCCTCCAATTTCAATAACCAGTTTCACCCCCGCTTGCGTTGAAATCGGAAATCAGGTGACAATTACGGGTGTGAGTTTTATCGGAGTTACCGAGGTTTTAATTGATACAAGTTTCTGTTTATTTACTGTACCTTCTTCAACTCAGATTATTGCAACAGTGCCGGCAACGGCGCAAACGGGTAGAATTAAAATTATTTCATCTCTTGGAGTTGCAATAAGCGCGACAGATTTCGTTCCTGTTAATGTACCGGATGTAACAAGTTATACGCCATTAAGCGGACCTGTTGGAACGACTGTTGTTCTCTATGGTACGGGTTTCTGTACAGCAACCTCATTGGATTTTAATGGAACGTTTGCAACATTCACTGTAGATTCGGATGTTCAAATTACAACGACTGTTCCTTTTGGAGCAACCACAGGCGCAATAACTGTAATCAATACTGTTGGTTCATTTACTACTCCAACAGATTTTATTGTTACTCCCGATATTATTAGTTTTACTCCAACAAGTGGTTATGTTGGCGATAATGTAACTCTTACGGGAACAAACTTTACCGGAGCAACCGATGTTTCGTTTAATGGTGTAACGACAACATTTACGGTTGATTCTTATTCGCAAATTACAACAACAGTTCCGGTTGGTGCAACCACCGGGTTTATTACTGTAACAACACCTGATGGTACTGATGCAAGCCCAACAGTGTATGCAGTGTTACCAAGAATAGATAGCTTTACACCAACCACAGGTATTGTCGGTGATCCCGTTACTATTAATGGTTCAGGGTTAAATAGTGCAACATCTATACAATTTAATGGAACAGCGGCAGGGTACACAGTAATTTCAGAAGCACAAATAGATGCATTTGTGCCATTCGGAGCGACAACCGGTACTATAACGGTGACAACACCTGTAGGCAGTGCAGTAAGTTCATTAATGTTTAGTGTTGAACCGAATATTACCGGATTTACTCCGGTTAACGGCGGTGTAGGTGATACAGTAACAATTTTTGGTTCAGCATTCACGGGGGTAACCGATGTTCAGTTTAACGGTGTGAATGCAACATTTATTTACGATTCTTATTCTCAGGTACGAGCAATTGTACCAAGTAATTCCTCAACCGGGTTAATAACACTTACTACGACCTCCGGCAGTGACGCAAGTACAGGTACATTTACAGTCCTTCCAAGAATTACCGGGATTTCACCAACAAGCGGTGTCATCGGTTCGACTGTTTTTATATCGGGTACTACCTTTACTGCTACAACGGATGTATCATTTAATGGTACATCGGCGACATTTACAGTTGTTTCCGATATTCTTATTTCTGCAACTGTACCGAGTGGAGCATCAACGGGAACAATAAGTGTAACCACTCCGGACGGTACCGATTATAGCGCTACAAGTTATACGGTTCTGCCGGATGTTGCAAGTTTTACCCCAACATCAGGAGAAGTTGGTGATCCTGTTACAATTAATGGTACCGGGTTTACCGGCGCAACATTTGTGAAGTTTAATGGTACGAATGCCAGTTTTACTGTAAATTCAGATATTGATATTTCAGCCAATGTTCCGAACGGTGCAACAACAGGTCTTATTACTGTTGTGACAACTTCAGGAACAAATTCCAGCACAAGTAATTTTGTTGTCGTTCCTACGATTACCTCATTTACTCCAGCATCAGGAATTCCGGGAACATCAGTAACCATCGTGGGGTATGCATTTACCGGAGCAACTGCTGTTGCTTTCAATGGAACGAATGCTACGTTTACGGTAGATTCGTATGGTCAGATAACTGCAACGGTTCCGGCGGGAGCAACGACAGGTACGATTACTGTTACTACTCCATCGGGTACAGCCACAAGCCCTACATCATTTAGTCTTGAACCACACATTACGAGTTTTACACCCTCAAGCGGAATCATAGGTCAGACTATAACTATTATCGGTACAAATTTTGCAGGGACAACAGATGTAACGTTTAATGGAGTGAGCGCTGTATCAGTGACAATTGTTTCTTCAACGCAATTAGATGTTGTAGTTCCTGTTGGTGCGACAACGGGTTTGATTGCAGTTACAAACCCTGATGGAACAGATATCAGCACGACGAATTTCTCGGTTATTCCCGATGTTCAGAGTTTTTCTCCGACAACGGAAGAGATTGGGAATCAGACAGTTATAACGGGAACGAGTTTTACCGGAGCTACGGCGGTTAATTTTAATGGAACAAGTTCAAGTTTTGTTGTTGATAATGATGGGCAGATTACTGCAACCGTTCCTGTAGGAGCGACAAGCGGAACAATTAGTGTTACAACACCATCGGGGACAGGTACAAGTTCAACTATTTTTGGCGTAGAGCCGACTGTTGCGAGTTTCTCACCGGCAAGTGGAAATGCGGGCGCTTCTGTTATTATTACAGGAAGCGGATTCAGCGATGTCACTGCGGTACGGTTTAATGCTGTGAGCGCAAGTTTCACAATTAACTCATCAATTCAGATTACAGCAGTAGTTCCGGCAGGAGCATCAACAGGCGTTATTACTGTTACAAATCCTGCGCTTACGGCTACAAGTGGAGCAAACTTCCTTATTCCTCCAACAATTACAAGTCTATCGGCATCGAGCGGTGTTATTGGAGCAACGATAACAATTAATGGAACGATCTTTACAGGAGTTACGGATGTTTCGTTTAATGGTGTGAGCGCAACGTATGTCGTTAATTCCGTTACACAAATTGATGCAGATGTTCCAGCCGGAGCAACAACAGGAACAATCACTGTCACGAATGCGGGTGGAACAGCAACAAGTTCAACATTTACTGTTCTCCCGAATATCACAAGTTTTGCAGGTACAAGCGGGATAGTAGGAACTTCAGTGGTAATAACCGGTAGCGCTTTCACGGGAGCGTCTTCAGTTAAGTTTAACGGTACATCTGCAAGTTACACGGTAGATAATTCAACACAAATTACAGCAACGGTACCAGCCGGAGCAAATACGGGATCTATTACTGTGACAACAGCGGCAGGTGTTGCAACGAGCGCGACAAATTATACGGTAACTCCGAGTATCACAGGATTTAGTCCTTCGAGCGGTGCGGTAGGTGCAACAGTTACAATTAACGGTCAGGCATTTACCGGAGCAACGGCAGTAGCATTTAATGGTACGAGCGCATCATTTACGGTTGTAACGAACACGCAAATAACAGCAACAGTACCGGCCGCCGCAACCACAGGAACTATCAGCGTTACCACTCCATCAGGAACGGGTACGAGCGGGTCAAGTTTCTCAGTGTTACCTGTTATCAGTAGTTTTTCGCCGTCAAGCGGTGTTATCGGATCAGTTGTGACGGTTACCGGAACAACATTAACCGGAGCAACAGCAGTAACGATTAACGGAGTCAACGCTCCAACCTATACCGTAGTAACTTCAACACAGATTGATGTTACAGTTCCTGCAAGCGCAACAACGGGTTTAATTGCTGTTACTACTCCATCAGGTACAGCAACAAGCGCAACAAGCTATACCGTTAAACCAAATATTACCAGTTTTGCAGGAACGAGCGGACCGGTAGGGACATCAGTCGTTATTAGTGGTTCGGCATTTACCGGAGCGACTTCAGTAACGTTTGGCGGAGTATCAGCAAGTTATGTAGTAAATACATCAATCCAGATAACGGCAACAGTACCGGCAGGAGCAAATACAGGATCCATTGTTGTTACAACGGCGGGAGGAACAGCAACGAGTGCAACGACGTATTCGGTTACGCCAAGTATAACAAGTTTCTCACCGGGAAGTGGTCCCATCGGCACTTCAGTAACAATCAATGGAGAAGCATTTACAGGAGCAACCGCAGTTGCATTTAACGGTACAAGCGCAGTGTTTACTGTTGTATCAAATATTCAAATTACGGCAACGGTACCTGCCGGAACAACAACCGGAACAATAGCAGTAACCACCCCTTCAGGCAGTGGTACAAGTGCAACGAGTTTCACTGTTACAGCTGTTGTAAGTAGTTTCTCACCATCAAGCGGTGTTGTTGGTTCATCAGTGATTATTACAGGAACAGGGTTCTTTGGAGTAACGAATGTTAGAGTGAATGGTGTGAATATGGCATCGTTTACGGTTGATTCACCAACTCAGATTACGGCGGCTATACCAACCGCGGCAACATCGGGATTAATTTCGGTAACGACAGCGGGCGGGACAGCCAACAGCGCATCGAATTTTAGTATTGTACCAAGTATTTCAAGTTTAGGAACTACATCCGGACCGGTAGGAACATCAGTAACAATTAACGGTGCAGGATTTGGTGGAGCGACTTCAATAACATTTAATGGGGTGAGCGCAACATTCTCAGCTTCAGCATCACCCTATACTGCCATCACTGCAACTGTTCCTGCCGGCGCAACAACAGGGTTGGTTTCCGTAACAACTCCCGGTGGAACAGGTACAAGCGCAACGAACTTTACAGTGACACCAACGGTATCAAGTTTCTCGCCATCAAGCGGAGCAATCGGAAGTTCTGTAACAATTAACGGTCAAGCATTTACCGGAGCAACATCGGTAACATTTAACGGTACGAGTGCATCGTTCTCGGTAGTTACGAATTTACAAATTACTGCCACAGTTCCTGCCGGAGCTACAACAGGAACGATTGCAGTAACAACGCCTTCAGGTACAGGTACAAGCGCAACGAGTTATACTGTAACCGCTTCGATAAGTAGTTTTTCACCTTCAAGCGGTATTGTCGGTTCCTCGGTGATTATTACAGGAACAGGATTTTTTGGTGTAACGAACGTTAGAGTGAACGGCGTGAATATGGCATCATTCACGGTTGATTCACCGACGCAAATTACCGGGGTTCTCCCCACAGCGGCAACATCGGGCTTGCTTTCTGTTACAACTGCCGCAGGTACTGCGAACAGCGCATCGAATTATAGTATAGTACCAAGTATTACAAGTTTAGGCACGACTTCAGGACCGGTTGGAACATCGGTTACGATTAACGGTTCGGGATTTGGTCTGGCTACATCTATTACATTTAATGGGGTGAGTGCGACATTCTCGGCTTCGGCTTCACCATATACTTCAATTACAGCAACTGTACCAAATGGCGCAACGACAGGATTGGTTTCCGTAACAACACCCGGCGGTACAGGGACAAGCGCAACGAACTTTACGGTGACGCCAACGGTATCCAGCTTCTCGCCAACAAGCGGAGCAGAGGGCGCTTTAATTACAATCAACGGTCAAGCATTTACCGGAGTTACCGGTGTAACGTTTAACGGAACGAGCGCAACATTCACATTTGTTTCTAATACCCAGGTTACTGCTACAGTTCCTGTAGGCGCAACAACAGGAACGATTGCTTTGACAACTCCATCGGGAACCGGAACAAGCGGATCGAGTTTCTCCGTATTACCGAGTATTTCAGGTTTCTCACCTTCAAGCGGTGTGATTGGCTCAGTAGTCACAGTAAACGGAACGACATTAACAGGTGCAACTTCATTACGTGTGAACGGTGTGAATGTGGCATCATATACTGTAGTCAACTCAACACAAATTGATTTAACTGTTCCGGCATTGGCTACAACAGGATTAATTAGCATAACAACTCCGGGTGGAACTGCAAACAGTTCAACGAGTTATACTGTGCTTCCCAATATTACAAGCTTTTCAGCCGCATCAGGTGTAGTTGGAACAGGCATCACGCTTAACGGTACTGCATTTACCGGAGCAACCTCGGTGAAGTTTAATGGAGTGAGCGCAGGCTTCTCGGTTGGTTCATCAATTGCCATTACTACTACGGTTCCAACGGGCGCAACAACAGGATTTGTTACAGTAACAAATCCAAACGGTACTGCAACAAGCGCAACGATGTTTATTGTACCGCCAACGATTACAAGTTTTGGTCCGGGCAGTGGTCTTGTTGGTGATAGTATTATTATTACCGGTGAAGGATTTACCGGAGCAACCTCGGTTGATTTCAACGGTACATTGGCTGGATATAGAATAATTTCAAGTACATCAATTAAAGCGGCTGTTCCGACAGGCGCAACGGACGGAAACATTACAGTCATAACACCGAGCGGGACTGCGATCAGCGGAGTGGCGTTTAATGTGTTACCAAAGCTTGCTGTTCTTGATAACTTGAACGCGATGTTGGTTGTTGATTCAAAAGGATTTGAGCGGAGATTATTCTTTGGTAAGGTGCCGGAAGCAAGTCTTGCTCTTGCAAACAAATATGAATTACGTGCGGCACAAAAAGGCATTTATGATGTTCGCTTTACATCTGCCGATAAGAGTTCTAACGGCAGATTGGTTGAATTGTATAGCTCTGTGCCTACAAGCAATTTACAATACCGAATGAAGATAGAAGCGGCAACCTATCCTCTCGTTGTTTATTTTGATAGAGGCAAGGGTCAACTTTCATCGGTAAAGGTTTGGTCGGTTATTAACGGTAACCAAACCAATCCTGTTGAATTACCGAAGAACGGTAGTTTCACAGTCACAGATGCTTCAGTATCAGAACTTGTCATTGAAATCGGTCAGGAAGTTGTTGTACCGAAAGAATTTGCTTTAGAGCAGAACTATCCGAATCCATTTAACCCGACAACGACGATACGATATGCATTACCGGGTACGTATTATGTTTCGCTTACAATGTACAACATGCTTGGTGAAGAAGTTGCCAATCTTGTGAATGAACAGAAGGATGCAGGAGTGTATGAATTCAACTGGAACGCTGTCAATATGCCGACCGGTGTTTATACATATCGCATTGTAGCGTTTGATGCTTCGAATCATTCTAAGCAAGCGTTTACACAAGTGAAGAAGATGTTGTTGATTAAGTAGTTATACTATGTGGTAACGGGGACAAGGCACGCCATGCCCCTACAAACATAATTTTGTAAAAACCCCGCTTCAATTCGTTGAAACGGGGTTCTATTTTGTTTCTGTACATGTTCTATTAATCAGAATTTTTGTTAATTTTTATAATTAAGGAATAGACTATTGGGTCAACAACAGTTATTGCTCATCATATTGGGTGTCATTGTCGTGGGGGTTTCGATACAGGTTGGAGTTTCCATGTTTAGCAGTCAGAGTATTAAATCTAATCAGGATGCAGTGTTAATGGATCTGGCGAATCTTGGCGCAGATTGTTACCAATTTAAGATACGCCCGGCAATGATGTTAGGGGGAAATGGAACGTATGCAGGATATACGATATCGCGCACAAGTCCCTGGGGTGTTGAAAACCCGAACGCTACCTACGAGATTATAGAACAAACGGCAACAAGCCTCATACTTAAAGCAACTTCAAAACAAGTTTCTGGCGCGACAATTCAAATAGTGATTGATGGTAATGGAAAATCAAGTGTTGGACCGGTATCATCAGGATATAATAATTAAGATTACAATAGATTTTATTTAGAAACCCCGCTTCAGAGAAATTGGAGCGGGGTTTTTTATTTTATTGACTATGATGAAATTGTATAGAAAGTATATCAACTTCCTGCCGATTTTTTTTTATTCCCTGTTAATCGTTATCTTTTTGAAGAGGGGAATGCTGACTCTTTAAGTGTTACTAAATACTCTAAGAGTTGAGATTCCTCATCACGCTCTACGAGCCATAGGCTAAAGCGTGAATTCGGAATGACAATCTAAATGGAATGTTATCTCAGACTTACTTATTCAAAACTAACGACCAGCAACAATAACGTATTCACCAATGACTAAAAAACGATCAAGAGTATTTGCACCTGCCTCCATAGCCAATCTGGGCTCCGGGTATGATATATTTGGCGTTGCAATAGAAAAACCGGGCGATATTGTGGAAGCGCGAAGAACGCTTGAACCGGGAGTAAATTTTAATTTGCAGACAATCCAAAAGGATGTTCCGACAACATCGAAAAAGAACGTGGCGGCGCATGTCGCCTCGTTGATGCTGGAAGAGTTTAAGCCTCCTTTTGGCATTGACATGACGTTGTATAAATATATGCCTATTGGCTCAGGCTTGGGAAGTTCTGCAGCGAGTAGTGTTGCATCGGTTGTGGCTGTGAATGAATTGCTTCAAAAACCGTTGCCCCGTAAGGAGTTGCTCCGTTTTGCAGTGGAAGGCGAACGACTGGCATCAGGTTCTCCTCATGCTGATAATGTTGCCCCGTCGCTTCTCGGTGGTGTGTGCTTGATACGAAGTTATGCTCCTTTGGATGTTATTACTATTCCTGTGCGAAAGTCGTTTTATTGGGTTGTTGTTCATCCGCATGTAATAGTACAGACAAAAGAAGCGCGGAGTATTCTGCCGAAAAATATTCTCCTTACAGCGGCGGTGCGTCAATGGGGGAATGTGAGCGGGTTGACTGCCGGATTAATGATGGGGGATGTTGCCTTGGCGGGTAAGTGCATGGAAGATATAATTGCTGAACCGGTGCGCGCAAAACTCATTCCCGCATTTGATGAGGTGAAACGAGCCGCGTTAGCGAACGGAGCTGCGGGATGTTCCATTTCCGGTTCGGGTCCTTCTGTATATGCACTCACATCATCGTTGAAACAAGCGCGCATCATCGGTAAAGCTATGCGCGATGTATTTACCAATGAAGCACAGATCGAATCGGAGATGTATGTCTCTTCAACCAATCTTAACGGGGCGTATATAATTTATAGTGGTAAAGAATGAACTTTAAAAGCGTTGTAGGTAAAAGTCCTTTAGTTAATTTCAGGGATGGATTATTAAATGGTATTGCTCCCGATGGCGGGTTGTATGTTCCTGAACGGATACCAAAATTTCCGATTGAATTTTTAGAATCGCTTACCAATTTTTCGTATCAAGAAATTGCACTGAAAACGCTTTCGATGTTTCTTGAAGATATTCCTTTGCCTGTTCTAAAAAATATTGTGAGCTGGTCGTTGTCGTTTCCTATTCCATTGGTACAATTGGAAGAGAATTTATTTTTATTGGAATTATTTCATGGTCCTACGCTTGCATTCAAAGATGTAGGGGCAAGATTTATGGCGCAGGCGCTTTCGCACTATCTGGATAAAGAACAGCGTGAGACGACGATTCTGGTTGCAACTTCGGGTGATACGGGGAGCGCAGTTGCTCACGGGTTTTTTAATGTCCCGCATATAAGCGTGTATGTGCTTTATCCCTCAGGAAAGATAAGTCGGTTACAAGAGGCGCAGATGACGACGCTTGGCGGGAATATCCATGCAGTTGAGGTGGATGGAACGTTTGATGATTGCCAGCGTTTGGTAAAACAATCACTTGCGGATAGGGAGCTTGTTGATGCAAAAAATCTTACTACAGCGAACTCCATTAATCTGGGAAGATTGCTCCCGCAAATTACGTATTTTGTTTGGGCAGTGGCACAGTTACAGAAAAACTATGGAATTGCAAGTAAAAAGCCTACTATTATTATTCCAAGCGGAAATTTTGGGAACCTTACTGCGGCGGTCTATGCCCAATTGCTTGGCGCTCCGATAAAAAATTTTGTAGCGGCGACGAATGCTAATAATGTTGTGCCTGAATATTTTCAAACGGGTATATTTACTCCGCGTACATCGGTACAAACGTATTCTAATGCGATGGATGTGGGAAATCCGAGTAATCTTGCAAGACTGCAATTCTTATACGGGAATGATGTTGAAGCGATGAGAAAGAATATTCAATGTATCAGTATAAGTGATGAGGATACGTTGGATGAGATTCGCCAAACATACGAAACAACGAATTACATTCTTGATCCTCATACTGCCGTGGGAGTGCATGCCGCTCGAAAAACAAGTTTAGGTGAACCTACTATAGTTGTATCAACGGCACACCCGGCAAAATTTATGGAAGTGATCGAGAAGGCAACGGGTATTACTGTTACTATTCCTTCGCAGTTGCAAGAGGCGATGGGGAAGACAAAGCTCGGTACGAAATTACCGGTTGATTATTCGGTATGGAGAGAGCATTTATTGGTAGGACGGTAAGGTACGGTTGCTCAATTATGATGGCAGAAGCAACACAGAGATTACGTTTTCAAGAAAAAACCGCAGGCGTGAAGCCTGCGGCTACAATTTTGTCCATTGAGTTATGGAATAATGTAGTAGTGTAGCTATGGAAAAAGTTTACGGCTCAAAAAACGTTGTACTTTTGGTGTTCAAGCTATTGTTGTTTTCCTATCTCGCGTACCTTACCTGGTTTCTTGCAACGGGTTACCATCCGGTTTTTAGTTCGTATCACCCGCCTTTTTCGATTTTTGTTATTGATACCATCAATCTATTCATCCATGAAGCGGGGCATTTTTTCTTTAAGATTTTTGGAAGATTTATGTATATGCTTGGGGGTTCGTTGTTTCAGGTGTTGCTCCCATTGACATTATTGATTGTAACATGGCGACAGGATGTAATACAAATACCGTATTCGGGATTTTGGGTGGGGGAGAGTATGATAAATGTTAGTATTTACATACAGGATGCGCCGTTTAAGCAACTTCGTTTAATCAATCCGCATCTTATCCACGATTGGAATTGGTTGCTGAGTAATCATTTGGGTTTGGCGGAAACACTTGGGGATATTGTTTTTGTAATTGGACTTATGGTGTGTATTGGTGCGGTGGTGGTGGGGTGCGTGTTTGCAGTTGTTTCCTTCCGAAATACTCCACAAGTAAAGCAATCTTTGACTGATTCGTGGGGGGATTGATTATATTATTTTTTTGTGTTCCACTGTAGAAAAGCATCAAAAATCATACTTCTATGCATAGGGAAACCCCAACGACAATCTGATCGGGGAGAGAGAAGCGAAATTATATAGAACGTATTCTAATCTTCTCTTGATCAATAATAATGACCTTGCCAGAAATATTTTGGTCGGTTATATTTTTAAGTTTTTTAATTAAGATGGAGTTTACTTGTTGGGTGGGCATTTCATTTGGTAAACGGATTATAATAATACCTTGATGATTCCCGAGAGGGAATCTTAGTATATTACCAAACCCTCTGTCTTCGGTAAGAATGGTAAGGTGATGTTGTTGGGCGTATTTAAAAATAGTTTCATCATCTGCTCCGCGAAGACCTATATCCCGAACATCAACTGCTACATAACCATCTTGTATGAGAACATTTTTTGTAGAGCGGGGCATGTCCTCATCAATAATGAAACGGTGCATTAGCTCATAACAAAGAGTTGTTCATCGGAAAGAATTTTCGCCGCATAATCTAAGACAGCAAGAATATCTTCGCGGGTTATTTCATATTCTGCCATAACTTCCTCGTATGACATTCCTCCTGCTAGCTTTCCCATAATAAGATCAACGGGTACCCTTGTACCACTGACAGTCGGTTTACCGAAACGGACGTTTTTTGTAATGCTTATATGTGGTGCAATTTCCATAATAAAGGTTCCTTTATATCAAATATAACAACAATTTTTACACTACCAAAGATGCGGGTTAAACAAACTAAAAGAAGATTTACTATTACGTTTTAACTCTTATTGTTTGTTTCTCTCCTAAAAATTTCTAACATTAACTATTCTTAACTGTACAAAATCCGGCAAATTACATTCATTAATCAAAATATTCAATGATTCTTACAGACAAACAAATCCTTGTAGAAATGGAAAAGGGAACAATCGTTGTTGAACCATACGACCGGAAATATCTCGGTTCAAACAGTTACGATGTTCACCTTGGTGAATGGTTTGCTATGTACAACGAGGAAATCCTCGATGCCAAAGTCCATAATCATATCCGGTATTTTAAGATTCCAAAGGATGGATATATTCTTGTTCCCAGTAAACTGTATTTAGGTGTAACGGAAGAATACACGGAAACGCACGCCCATGTTCCGTTCCTTGAAGGGAAGAGTAGTATTGGTCGGCTTGGGATAGATATTCATGCGACGGCAGGAAAAGGGGATATTGGTTTTTGTAACACATGGACACTTGAAATATCGGTGCGCCAGCCTGTAAAGATTTATTCGGGGATGCCGATTGGTCAGCTTATTTATTTTGAAGTAAGCGGCAAGGTGGATATTCCATATAATAAAAAGAAGAGCGCTAAATATAAACGCAGAACTAACAAGCCCGTCGAATCAATGATGTGGAAGAACTTTATTAAATAGTCAGTTATCGTATTATAAAAATTTTATAGGATAGAAATGTTGACACATACTATTTTTAACAAATCACGATGTAATTCGTATCTCATTACTCATTGTATTGGGTTATTAATACTTTGCTCTATGGTTGTTGCGCTAAGCATACCGCTTATGGCTCAACCGAAGCGGGCGATGGAGATAGAAGATTTATTCAATATCAAACGAGTAGGCGATCCGCAAATATCACCCGATGGAAAATGGATTGCTTATGTTGTTACTGTTGTTGATAAAGCGAATAATAAATCTAATAGTGATATTTGGTTGATTCCTTCAACAGGTGGAGAAGCCAAGCAATTAACAAATAGCCCCAAGCATGATCGTCACCCGCGTTGGTCGCCCGATGGAAAATGGATTGCCTTTGAATCGAGTAGAGGCGGGTCAACCCAGTTATATGTTATTGGTGTGAACGGCGGGGAAGCCCGACAGATAACTTCAATATCAACGGAAGCAGGACAAGCTAATTGGTCGCCGGATGGTAAATATTTAGCATTTGTTTCGTCTGTTTTTCCGCAATATTCCAATATGCCTTTTGTACAAAGCGACAAAAAAAATATGAATAGACAAGATGAGGTGGATAATGGAAAAGTGAAAGCCCATTTTGTCGGCAGATTATATTATCGCCATTGGGATGGCTGGAATGAAGAAAAAAGACAGCATATTTTTGTTGTTCCGGTTGATGGCGGCGACCCGGAGGATATGACTCCCGGAGATCGTGATGCTGTTCCGAGTTCATCAACGTTTTCAGCGGGCGATGATTATGATTGGTCACCGGATGGAAAAGAGATAGCTTATACAGTAACACCTCTTCCTGTGGAAACGGAATCATGGAATACAAATCATGATGTTTATACCGTAAATATAAAGACACATGAAATGAAGCAATTGACGGAAAATCTCGCGGCTGATGGTTTTCCAAGATATTCTGCCGATGGAAAATATATTGCTTACCGCGCTCAGAGTCGCCCCGGGTTTGAGGCTGACCGATGGCAGTTAATGCTCTATGATAGAGCAACAGCCAAAACAAAAAGTTTAACTGAATCATTCGATGCAATAGTTGAATCGTTTATCTGGGCAAAGGATAGTAAAACATTGTATCTTGAAGCAGAGGAGAAGGCAAATAAGCCAATTTGGTCGGTTTCCATTGCCGGAAATGATGTAAAGAAAGTGCTTGATAATGCAACAAACAGTGAAATTGAAATTTCAAACGATGGGAAGTTGCTTGTATTTTCTCATCAAACTATGTCCAGACCGAATGAGATTTATACAGTAAAGTCGGATGGCAAAGGATATAAACAAGTATCAACCGTGAATGATAAATTGTTTTCTGAAATACTATTTGCCGAGCCGGAGAATGTTTGGTTTAAGGGCGCGGGGGGCGCTGACGTTCAGATGTGGATAGTAAAGCCTCCGGTTATGAAAGATAATTTTAAGTATCCATTAGTGTATTGGGTGCATGGTGGACCGCAAGGCGCGTTCTTAAATTCATGGTCGTTCCGATGGTGTCAACAACTATGGGCGGCACAGGGATATGTTGTTGCGCTACCCAATCCGCGTGGCAGTACAGGGTTCGGGCAGAAATTTACTGATGAAATCAGCCGTGATTGGGGTGGAAAAGTATATGAAGATGTCATGAACGGTCTCGCGTACATGGAAAAGCAACCGTACGTTAATACCGATAAAATGGCAGCGGCAGGCGCATCATACGGCGGCTATATGATGAATTGGCTTAATGGACATACGGATAAATTTAAAACATTGGTAAGTCATTGCGGTGTGTTTAATTTTGATAATATGTATGGTGCGACTGATGAGAAATGGTTTGAAGAATGGGAACACGGTATCCCATGGGAAACGCCTGATTACGATAAGTTCTCGCCGAATAAATATGCGGCAAATTTCAAGACACCAACACTTGTGATTGCTAATGAACTTGACTATCGTATTCCCGTAACGGAAGGGTTTAGCATGTTTTCCGCGTTGCAACGAAAGGGAATAAAATCAGCTTTATTGACATTCCCTGACGAAGGACATTGGGTATTAAAACCGTTGAACAGCGAATACTGGCATAAGACAGTGTTCGCATGGCTTGCTGAATTTTTAAAGCCGGGGAATTATTAAAAATAGTAGAGATTGTATAGCGAGTTAATTATGATCACCGATGAAGAAAAAAATATTATTAAGCGTTGTGCAGAAAAATATCAAGTTAAAGAAATTTTTTTGTTTGGTTCATCTCTGGGTAACCCTGACGAAGCGAAGGATATTGACCTTGCAGTAAACGGCATAGAATCAACAAGTTTTTTTTCGTTCTATGGTGATTTAATATGGGGTTTGCCCAAGCCTGTAGATCTTGTTGACCTTGCGTATCCAAATAAGTTTACTCAACTTATTCTTAGGGAAGCAGTTAAAATATATGGCTGATTTAAGAGATTTTATATTTGCAGAAAAGGAAAATGTTGAAAGAACACTTAATAGTTTAGATAGGGTGCTATCTTATACTCAGAAAAACGAAGACAATTTAGCTGCAATGGCAACATACTTGCACAATTTTTATAACTGTATCGAGAATATCATGAAAAAAGCTATTCTTGAATTCGGAAGGACGGTTCCAAAATCTGACTCGTGGCACAAAGACCTTGTCGATGTTGCAGAGTTAGTGGGCGTCATTAGTGATAATACAAAGCGACAGCTTAAAGATTACCTCGCATTTCGTCATTTCTTTATTCATAGTTATAGTTTCATGCTTGAAGAACAACGATTAACTCAACTCGCCCAAAATGCCCGTTCACTTTGGAATGAATTCTATCATGAACTCAACTCCGCTTTTAGTTTGGAATAAAAGCGCTATATCTTAATGCTTTTGATTATCATCATCATTCTTGAACCTTAAAAAATTTATGAAACCGTTCTTACAAAAACTCGAACACATCCAGAGAAAAAACAATTCGTTGCTCTGTTTAAGTCTTGATACCGATGTGATGAAAATGCCTGAATTCTTTTTAAAGTATGAAGATCCTCAGTATGAATATAACAGGCGTATCATTGATGCCACGAAGGATCTTGTTTGCGCATATACAATAAATGTCGCCTATTATGAATCGGTGGGGGAGCATTGCTGGTACACTGTTCATCATACGCTTGCCCGCATTCCTGAGGAGATTGTTACGATTGGAGATGGGAAACGGGGCGAAACGGGATATACAGGCGATAAGCAAGCGCATAGTTTATGTGAGGATTGGGAGTTTACAGGGACAACCGTAAATCCGTATATGGGCAAAGATGCCATTGAACCATTTATCAAACGGAAAGACCAGTGTGCATTCGTCCTTGCAGTAACGGGAAATGCAAGCTCAAAAGATTTCCAGTATTTGAAAATACAGGGAAAGCCGTTGTATGAGCATGTGGTGGCACAAGCCAAAAAATGGAATACAAAAAAAAATATAGGGTTGGTTGTTGGATCCACAAAGACAAAAGAATTGAAACAGATTCGTACAATGGCTAAAGAACTTCCGATTTTAATTCCGGGTATTGATTATAAAAAGAATGATCTTGAGACAATAGTACGATATGGCTGTAATAAGAAGGGTGAACTTGCTATTCTAAATTGCACTTTGAAAAATCTCTCAGCTTCTTCAGAAGATGAGTTGATGGAGAAGGCGAGAAAATCAGCATTATCGTATCGCAAGCAAATTAATAAGTATAGAGATACATATTTTAGGTAAAGCAATCTAATTATTACTTAGCTTATCGTATGCCCCGTAGAAATCCATCCCACGATGTACCGGAGAGGTTCATGTAACAACTTTGGAAACATCAAGATTTTGCAGGCGATCTTCTCCGCACTGCCGATAATAAGAAAATACAAGTATTGCTACCGGGAAAACCGAACTTTGATAGCGGACCGGATTTTTTGAATGCAAAAATCAGAATTGGCGGCATACTGTATCGGGGCGATGTGGAACTTCATACCGAAAATATAGATTGGGTCAAACATTCCCACCATAAAGATCCAAAATATAACAGCGTAATCCTTCATGTTGTATTTAAATCCACTCAAATTCAAGAAGCGACAAAAACCGTTAGCGAACGGGAGATTCCCGTTCTGTTTCTTGAGCATTATCTTACTTCATCATTTCGGGAGTTATGGGAGAAAATGATACTTGATGAACGCTCTGAGCGATTAGCGACGATAAAATGTTATGATCACAATGCAGAACTCGATTCTGCAATTATCCAGCGATGGTTGAATAAACTTTCTATCGAGCGGATAGAACTTAAAATGCGTCGTTTCGATGAACGGTTAAAAGAACTAATTGACGAACAAAAACTTTTCCTCAATGAACCGCCGCGTTTTGGTGAAATACCGTTTGGAATAAATCCCGAAGATTTACCGATACCTGTCCATTCCTATACCTCAAGAGAGCTTGCCAATGCGCACTTATGGGAGCAACTTCTCTACGAAGGATTTATGGAAGCGTTGGGCTATTCAAAAAATCAGGAACCATTCTTAAAGCTTGCACGCAATGTTCGTCTTCAGTGGCTTGCTGAAATTCTGAATTCTCCCCGTTTATCACAGTTTGATATTGAGGCAATTCTTTTCGGTGTGGCAGGTCTTCTCTTGTCCCCCAAACGGGTTGATGACGCCGAGAGTAAAGAGTACGTAACCGGACTTCAAGCTCAATGGAAAAGTTTTCAAAAGATGTACAGAAATGATTGTTGTGATGAGTCTGAATGGCAATTTTTCAGGCTTCGTCCTGATAATTTCCCTACAGTTCGAATTGCCGGCGCGGCAACAATTGTGGCAAATATGCTTAAAAAACGCTTATTAAAGTCGTTGGTGCAGATATTAAAGCGCAGAGAATTGAACAGTAAAGAAAAGTATAAAGAAATAGTTGATCTATTTACAGTCAATGCACAGGGATTTTGGGAGCATCATTATCGTTTCGGAGAGCGTGCGAAGAAAGACTTGATGAAACTTATCGGGACATCGCGGGCAGATGAAATAGTACAAAATGTTGTCGTGCCTATCTGTTTCTTGTATGCACGTATTTTTAAAGATAAAGATGTTCGGAAAGCAACGCTGGATATGTATGAGAATTGTTTACCGGCAAGCGAAAATTCTATCCTCAGAACTATTGACGAACAACTTATTAAAGAAAAATTTAAGATGAAGAATGCAAAACTTCAGCAAGGCGCGTTGCAATTGTACAAGTTTTATTGTGTTGAAGAAAAATGCGGAGAGTGTGCGGTGGGAAAGAACGTGTTTGTAAAATAAGAAATTGAGATTTGTAGAGCTATAAAAAAGAGCGATGGGTTTTATACCCATCGCTCTTCGTGTTTATATACTAATGTATCGGTTACTGCTGTTCTGATTTCTCCAACTGCTCAAAATACTTTCGGATTAAATCTTCATAATCTTTTGAGTATTTTCCTTCGAGGACTTTAAGAAGTTCCTCACGCAGTTTGTTTTTCCCCTCTTGTGTAGAGAAATCAATTCCGGTGGGACTAGCATGTTCATATTCCTTTCCGGCTTCGGCCTTCCGTCGTTTTTCAAAATCTTTTTCGTGTTGCGACCGTTGTGAATCGAGCAAGCGGGAAAGAATGCGTTCCTGTTTTTGTATCGTCTCAGGATTGACATTTCCCTGCACCAGATCGGATTGCACTTCCGACATTTCTTGTGCAATCTTATCCAAATCGCCAAGCAATTTGCTGAAATCTTCCGATTTTTTTGCTTCTGCCGATAGTTGCTCCATAGATTTTTGCATTGCCGCTTGCTGTCCGCCGAGGCGTTTGTATTCAGCGGCTTGTTCCTGCGACATACCGCCTTCGCCTTGCATGCCCATAGCATCCTGCGTGGATTTATTCAATCCGCTTTGTCCGCCTGCCATCTGTCCAAGTTGCGAAAGTAATCCTGCCATGCCCATTCCTCCTCCGCCTTTGCCACCCTTCATCATCCCGTTCATCGCGTTCTGCATCTGCATTGCCGCCTGATTAAGTGAGCCCATCGCGCCACTCTGTTGCTGACCTGCCCCGCCGGGATTGCGATTTTCCATCTGTTCCATAGCGGCGCTCATTTGTTGCATGGCATCACCGATTTCTTTTCCCATACCCGGACTAACAGCAAAGGTTTTTTTCCCAAGTTCGCTCATTGCATTGGCGACACTATTGACATCATTCATAATATCGCTTTGTTGCTGGGCGTTTTCACGGAAACGTTGCGAGTTCGGGTCGAGTCCTTTTGTTTCGTCTTTCAATTCCTCCTGACGCTTTGATAGCTCCAGAATATTATCTAATTGCTTTTTCATTTCGTTCAGGACTTGCTGTTTCTGTTTGCTATCAAGTGCGTTTTGGACTTCCTTCATCTGATCGCGGAATTCTTTCATATCCTCTTCAGCCTGATCTTGAGTCTGTTCCGCACCCTGCATATCGCCTGATTGCATCTGGTCAGAGGATTTTTTCATCTTCGATGGAGTATTTTTTTGCTTCATTGACTGTTCAGCTTTTTTCATCTGACTGAGCGGCATCTCTTTAGGAAATTCTTCCATTTTATTGCTTAGATCGGACGCTTCCTTTTCCATCTTTTCCGCTTGCTTTTGCATATCATCTTGTTGCTTCGAAAGACTGTTCTGTTTTTCCTTATCACCCGATTTTGTTTGTGCCGTTTGTTCTTTCAATTTCTCTTGCTGTTTGAGCATTTGCTCGGCGCGTTTTACCAGCTCGTCAATTTTTTGTTCGATGTGGATTCGTTTCAAGAGTTCGATCATTCGCTCGAGGCTTTTGCGAAGCGCATCTTCATTGGCTTTCATTTTCTCCATTGCCTGCTTCACCTCATCCTGAGTCATCTGTTGACCCTTCATTTTCTCCTGAAGTTTTTTTAACGCTTCCATCAATTCAGGCGTTCGGAGCTGGTCGAGGAGTTTTTGCATCTCGTTATATTTGTCCATCGTTTTGTCGGAGAGAAGTTTGTTCTCTTCCATTTTGCTCACCATCTCATCCATCTTTTTAGCGGTTTCATCAAGCTGTTGCTTCATCGCATCGTACCGCTTTACCATTTCTTCGGCTTTTTTCTGATTCTGCCAATCATTCTGGTTCGGCTTTTTTACGTCGCGTTGAAGTTGCTCCATATCTTTCGCAAGTTGCTGTGTTTCTTTAGCAACACTTTGCATGGATTCGAGAGATTCCTGATGCGTTTGTGAGACATCTGAAAAAACTTCTTCTAACGATGGGAAACGCGCTATATACATTTCGCTCTTGCTGGATTTTGGTCCGCTGATGTTATCGTTATCAAATACTTCTACATAATACGTGAGAACATCTTCCGGCACGAGATTGAGATGCGATAAATCCCATTGATAAGGAACTTCAGCCGAAGTTCGCGTTCCTTTTGCAAACGGTAAATCAATAAATGTGTACTCTTCAGATGGTTGTACATATTTCGATTGAGATAAACGATAGGCAAGTCTCAGTTTCGTGAATCCGAAATCGTCTTTAATACTAATGAGCATGGCAATATTCATGCGTTCATTCAAATCAACAGATTTCCCCGGCTCAACAATTTCTATTGTTGGGAATTCATCAGGCACCATTCTGATAGTATATTCAATGGGGTCGGCGTTGTGGAGTCCGCTCTTATCCGTTAACACGAAATGGTAAGAACGGTTATTTTTGGCTACAAAAGAGGTTATCCCTTCCATACTCTCCACTTTAAAGGGCAAAGTGGTTGAATCGGTAAAGACCATCTCCGCAGAAGATATTTCTTTACTTGTGAGAAGTTTAGCATCAACATTTGTTCCGGGATAGACGCTAAGGTCGCCTGTGTTTTCATCCATGAGTTTCGGAGGAATACGTGTGTATGCAGGTGGAGTAATGGTTAACTGAAATGTTCGAACCAGTGGTCGGTCTAACACAGATATGTTAAATTTCTCACTCGATACTTCTTCAGCGCTTGCGTAGTATTCAGTTGAGTTCTTAATGTTGTTAAGTGTTGCCTGAAATGCTCCGTTGGGTCCATGCGAGAGAATTTGTTTGTCAAAATCTTTTTGTCCCTCGCCGCGTGTGAGGAGTTCAATTGTTTTAACGGGTTTGCCGCTCGTATGGATAACAATGGGCACGTTTTCACCGCGCACGACTTCAAGATTTCCGGGTTCGATAGAAAACTGAATTGGCAATGAAGCGGCGAACGATTGATTAAAATGGGATAAACGGTTTAAGGAATTTAAAAATCCTGAAGGCGAAAGAACAAAGACTAGCATGAAGACTGCAACGCCGTACAGCGCAAACTTTCTGATTTTGCGGATACCGGCATCGCTGACAGCTTCTCTGAAATTTATGGGTTGAATGAGTGTGAAGAGATCATTAAACGAAGCATCAATCAAGTCAATGGAATAGTATGAGCCGAGGATGTCGCGCTTTTCATACATTTGAATTGCATCAAGCAACCGGTCGCGAATGTGGGGAAAATATTTCCCGACTTTAAGAGCCGTTGCATGGTTTGATTCAGAAGTAAGAATGCCAAACAAACGAAGAAGCGGAGGGGCGATGAATACACCGATTGCTCCAACACAGATAAGCGATACAAGCGAAACCACAATTGTACGACCTGTCGTTTCGAACGAGGCAAGTTGTTCAATGATGACAGCGATGAGAGAGGCGATAACAGCTACAAGAAACGTAGCTATGATGCCATAGAACAACGCATTTTGGTGCTCTTTACTTCTCACCCCTGAAAGGCGTTGAGTAATCTCTCTGTAAAAACTTGATTGCTGTTGTAAATCGTTATTCATTGGTTAGGTTAATGTACGGTCGAATTTTTTAAAAAATGTAAGTAGAGTTGCTATTCAATTAATCTTTTTGATATTCAAGGGATAGTCCCTAAAAAAAAGTGTCATTGCGAGACGAAAACACCTGTGACCGTAGTTTGTCATAAGATGAACTGTAATTGTTTTTTTTTGTAGGGGCGGGGTCTCCCCGCCCTCGTAGTCCAAGAAAAATCCCCAGCCACGAAGAACAATCACCCTGTTAATGTGTTAACGCCCACACAAGAAGATTTGTTCCAAAACGGAGGGCTTCTTCACGTTTTTCAGGCGGATCGCCATGAACTTCGGGCGGATTCCAACCATCGCTGGGGTTTGATTCATACGTGTAATAAACGACAAGTCTGCCATTGTGAAACAATCCGAATCCCTGCGGCGGTTTGCCATCATGTTCGTGAGTCTTTGGCGGACCTTTCGGAAAATCAAATTGGCAGTGGTACAGTCCGTAAGAAAACGGCAGTTCAACAAGATCTTGCTCGGGGAAAACTTTCTTTATTTCACGGCGAAACGGTTTATCCATTCCGTAATCATCATCGACATAGAGGAAGCCGCCGTTTTCAAGATATGATCTCATCCGCTGGACTTCGATATCCGAAAAGGAGATATTCCCGTGGGCGGTCATATACATAAATGGATAACTGAAAAACTTCTCGTTGGTGATTTCCACGAACTCGTATGTAGGGTTTACGTCAATGTTGGTATGGTCGCGGACGTAGTTGAGCAAGCCGACTTCTTCCTGCGGGTCATTGTACCAATCGCCGCCGCCATTGAACTTTAGGCGTGCGATTTTGAACGAACTGCTGACAGCACTCTGTGAAATCAGTTCCTGTGCGAAAAACAGGCAAATAACAATAGAAATAAGGATTTTATACTTCATGACAATACTAAGGTATGAATTAACAAACGAAGAAACAAAAGAAAGAGTTCACTGATTTTGGGGTGGAGTTGGGAGCACGAGGATATATTTCCTTTAGAATTCTTGACATTGCTTGATGGTTTCGTTACATTTAATATATATACTAAAAGAATAAAGGGAAGAATTCTATGTATAAAGTTATACTTGCTGTAGCCGGAGTTGCACTATTCTTATCATCATCAATTGCGTTTTCACAGAAGACGTATAATGTTCATCCCAAAAACGGGCTTGGTTTAGATCGCAATAGAGTATTGTTTGAAAGAGGAGCGATGAATGATTCGCTCTTAAAGGGATTGTTTTCTTTAAACAAAAAGAAGATGGAGGAGAAAAATGCACAAAATACTCTTTACGAAAAAACAACCCAATGTATCAGCGATTCAAATATAGTCAATACTTCACATACCACCTTACTCTGGGATACAACAGCAAGTGTATGGACAGGTTACTCAAAAGAAATTTATACTTTTGATAATCAAGGAAAGAAAACGGAGCTGGTATTTCAACAATGGAGCGATAATACTTGGGTAAGTTTGGATAAAAATATATATACCTATGATGATAATGGTAACAAAATCGAAGACATGTCGCTGTACTGGAATGGTGATGTATGGGTAGGTAAAATTAAATATTTATACACGTACAATGATAAAAGGCTAAAAACAGAATATATAATTCAGGTTTGGCAAGGGACATTATGGGTAAATGAAGAAAGATATACATACGTCTATGATGGTAATGGAAATAAAACGGAGGAAATGAGGCAAAATTGGAATGGTAGTTCATGGATAAATTCCTATAAACGCACCTATACCTATGATGATAAGGAGAGGTTGATAGTGGAGGAAACTCCAAGTTGGAATGGCAGTGTATGGGTGAATAACGCTATAACTACATTTCACTACGATGATAACGGTAACAAGGTTGAAGATTTACATCAGTATTGGCAAGATAGTACGTGGGTGAATGATTCAAAGGAACTTTCGTTCTACGATAGTATGGGATACATATCAGAGTATAGATATATTCATTGGATACATGATAAGTGGGTTGATTGGAGGAGGTTTTATTATACCTATGATGGTGATGGGAATATGCTCGAATTTCAGAATAAGCTTTGGTGGGACGAGCAATGGGTTAATGTACAAAGATTGACATTTTTGTATCATGGTGATAATAAGGTTGTTGAAGAGGTGTATCAGCTTGGGAGTGATAGCGCTTGGGTGAATTCCGACAAAACCAATTATACCTACGATGCTAGAGGAAACATGAATTTGAGAATTGGTCAGAGTTGGAATGGAAGCACTTGGGAGAATGTAGATAGAGGTGTTTTGGCATATGATAATAACGATAAACATACTGATGGTCAATATCAACATTGGAATGGCAGTATTTGGGTGAATTATTCGCGACATACTTACACATGGGAAATATTTGTCACCGGAGTTTATGAAAGATATGATTTGCCGGAGAAGGTTACGTTACTGCAAAACTATCCCAATCCTTTTAACCCGGCAACAACAATTACTTATACAATTCGGGATGTAGGGACACGGCGTGCCGTGTCCGTATTGCTGGAAGTTTACAATACATTAGGACAGATGGTTGCAACATTGGTTAATGGAGTGCAAGAAGCAGGAAATCAATCGGTAAAGTGGGATGCCTCCAATATGCCAAGTGGTGTTTATTATTATCGTTTGCAGGTTGGGGAGTATGTTCAAACGAAAAAATTGTTGTTGACGAAATAAAGTGCGTTGTTCTTTATAATTAATTACATGGAGCGAGTACAATGTATATAATGAAATTTGTTCTCGTGGTTCTGGTATTCATCTTCTTCTCATCAATTGCGTTTTCACAGAAGGCGCAAAATGTTCAATTCCCCAAAAAAGATAACATCAATCTATCTTATTCTATTATGCTTAAGCGAGATTGTATGTATGGATTGAAAGGAAACGAAAGAACAACCGCCTTATTACCGTGGAAATCAAATGTAAATTCATTGCTAAGTGATACATTGCACAAACTTGTTTTAACCCTTCGGGAACAGTGGGATACAACAAATCATAGTTGGGTCAATTACACTAAAGACACAATTTCGTATGATGACAATGGAAATAGTTTGGAACAGATATATTGCCATTGGAATGGATCACAATGGATATATATCAGCAAGATTATCTATGGGCATAATGCGAACGGTCTAATTGATGTTTTTCAGGATTGGAAAGATAGTGTGTGGGTTAATCGATCGAAAGAGGAAACCACTATTGATAGCAACGGCATACTTAAACAAAAGCTCTCACAGAACTGGGTTGGTAATACATTTATCAATTCGGTTAAACAAATATATACGTGTGATAGTACTAATGTCGTTTTGCAGGAAATTTTTCAACGCTGGATTAATAACCTATGGGTAGATGTAGAAAAAGCTACGTACATATACGATAGCCTTGGAAACAAAACAGAGGATTTGTTCCAAAATTGGGTCGGATCAGCCTGGAAAAATTACAGTAAGGTAACCTATACCTACAACGATAGTGGTAATAATATTGAGGAATTATATGAGAATTGGGGTGGTACCAATTGGATGAATACCTCAAGATATAAGTACTCTTATGATAGCGTTGGTAATTTAACAGAAGAATTATATCAAATCTGGAAAAATAGCGCCTGGTTGAATTCGGATTTATCGCGAATAACGTATGATCGTAATTATGGAGAATCGGTGACACAAGTTTGGGAGAATAACCTATGGGTTAATTCCTATAACTCTCAGACTACATATAACGATAATGGGAACTTGAGTGTGAATGTTTTTCTGGTATGGAAGAATGGCGCCTGGTTAAATCAATCGCGATCATCTTATTCTTGGCAATCTCTTGTCACGGGAGTTTATGAAAAATATGATTTGCCGGAGAAGGTTACGTTACTGCAAAATTATCCCAATCCGTTTAACCCGGCAACAACAATTAATTATACAATTCGGGATGTAGGGACA
>OBEQ011817901.1_pt1 | contig 28111 bp, 14 predicted proteins | sample 1670901 | NCBI WGS metagenome assembly OBEQ01 (sample SAMEA104232315, study PRJEB22302) | groundwater metagenome | biome: forest; feature: aquifer; material: groundwater | place: USA | collected 2011-08-07 | depth 5.4 m
ACAGATTCTAAGCGTGACGCTTTTTGAGAAAACCATACTGTCGCAAGCATTTTCAGGGATTGATTCCTTGGTTTCAAATGACGATGCCTATAAACAGTTGAATTTATTGGTTTAACGTTGGGACACCAGTGCCAAAATATCTAAATTTAAATCAGCCGGCATAATTTGTTTGTCAGGCTGATTCACGCTACATACTCTGTAACCTAGTGATATGAGTTGCATTAAATAATCTTTTCCCGATGACGATGAACACTTTCTGAGCCAGTATTCATTTATTTCCGATAAGATTATCGGGCGGTACTTAGCAATAATTTGCGCCATCCCCCGAATTGCCGAGGGTTCGTGACCTTCAATATCTATTTTTATAAAATCTATTTTTTCGTTTACTATGTCGTCAACTCTTTCAGTAGCAATTTTGACTTTTTCACCCCCATCAATATCTCCCACGACATACATATTGGAAACCATCGTTCCTTCAATTGTCCCTTGAATGTCCGAACAAGCAATATTGTGACAGTCAACAATGCTATCAAATCTATTTTCGCTAACGTTTCTTTGAAGCATTTGAAAATTCGATGGCATTGGCTCAAAAGCATATACTTTGCCATGCTCGCCGACAATGGATGCCATAATGCATGAATAGAATCCAGTGTTCGCACCTGCGTCGATACACTTCATGCCTTTCTTTAAAAACTTTTTTAATAAGGCAACACTTTCCGGTTCAAATGCATTTAATGCCATCCGTACACCCATTTCCCTGTCACTTGTATTAAACCAAAACCTGAAATTGTCAACTTCAGCCATCCAAACTCTATTTGGAGGAACGAACATAGGCTGTCTGGAAAATTCCTCGGAATTAAGCAGGGTGGATAAATAGGTCCTATATGTCTGCTTAGAATCGATAATTCGAGGCAATTCTATATATAAATTTGGATTGCGATTAAAAAGAATACGGAATGCAAAAAATGCATCAATTGGATTAACAGCTTTCCCCATCCCAATATCGTCATAGTTATACAGTACTGTTGAAAGACTATGGATTAAGTCTCTTAGCTCTTTTTCTCTAATCCTTTCCATTATATTGAATTTCTCCCGATTTCACTTTAGTTCATCAATGCGTTTGACCCGCCCTCATTTCTTGACATCACCTCAGACAGCGACAAAATGTTCCTTTTTTCAGTTTTCCTTTATTCCCAGAGATATTCCGATATCTTATATGCGAAAGGATTAACCCGGTATTTTTGCGTCCCTCGTAGAAAATGCTCCCAAAAGTCAGGCGTCTGCGTCCAATGACTTTCCATGAGAAACAACTGCTCATATTTCCCAGGATGCTTTTTAAGCAAAAGCGCATCTTTTTCAAAGAATTTATTTCGTTCAGCCGCGGACTCCCTGCTTATGTCTCTGGAATGAGGAGGATGAAAGACCTCCACATCTTTCCCGAAGGGAATTCTGCCATACTGCAGTGCCCTCCAACCCAAATCCGTATCTTCTCTGAAATGCGGATTATCGAAACTCTCATCAAAACCATTAATTGCATAAAAAATCTCCGCTTTGAGAAAAAGGTTTGCGGTCATAAACCCGATGCCCTCGAAGCCTTCATTGCTTACTGTGCGATAATTAGGGTCACCTATCTTGTCGGACTTAATCAGGCCTTCGACACCCACTACGTCCGGCATGTTGAAATATGCCCGGGCCTTTTCAAGCCAATCACGAGGTGGTATGCAATCGTCATCTATATAAGCTATAACGCTTCCTCGGGCATAAAATGCCCCTTTATTCCTGGCCTTCACAGCCCCCTTTATGTCCGTGTGGATATACAAAGGGTCGCACTTAAAACTGCAGGCTTCCTGAAGCCAATCATTATTGCTTTGATCTATCAGCACAACTTCAAAATCGCGGAAGGTCTGCTCTTGCAGAGCATTCATGAACCTATGCAAGAGATCGTGCCTCTCATATGTTGGAACTACAACCGAAAAAAAAGGTTTAGCGGCCCCCTTTTTTCTCTGAAATCTGTGAATTAGCGAACCCAATTCAGCCGAAATACGTTCCCAGGAATATTTTTCCTTCGCAAGCTTGCGCCCCGATTCGGACAAGGAGGACATCTTCGCGGTATCCTTTATTAAGCCTCTGATGCTGGCAGAAAAATCCTCCTTGTCACAGATTTCATAAGCATCGACAGAGCCGGCATCTATACCTCTTGCCCCTGTAGGTGTAGTCACAATGGGAAGACCCGCGGCCATGAAATCAAACATTTTGATGTTAGTGCCGGAGCCGCCGAACATGGGATTTATCGCTATGTCAGCGGCGGACAGATATTTTATCTTAATATCGTCATCAAGAAAACCGGTGATTCTTATATTAGGAATGCCCTTATCGCTTGTTGAGGTTTTCTTGAGGCCCTCTCCAACGCCTCCCGCTATGATAAAGGTAACCTCAGGAAGGCCGGGGGCAAGAACATCACAAATGAAATCTGCTGCCTCGATATTCGGGGCATAGGCGCTTCCGATAAAAAGGGCGCATGTTTTATGACTCAGACTGAGTTCCTCTTTTAGCTTATCTTTTGTTTCGCGGGTTGGCGGAACAATCTTCCGCGTAAAGACTCCGTTAGGAACAACCCTGATTTTCTCAAACGGGATCTCATAGAGTCTATGAAATAATTCCCTGTCTTCGTGTGAGCAGGTAAGCACAAGGTCCGCAAAATGGCATAACTCGCATTCCACTCTAACGACTTCTTTCGTAATCTCCGTGCCTTCACGGCCATTATCATCCAATAAGGCATATCTAAGGGCCCCTTCAACATTTTGAGAATCATATACCACTAATTGGGAATTCTTCTTAATATGTTCTTTTACGAGAGGATAAACCCACGGATGCGAAAAAATAACTATGTGCGCTTTAGATACTTCATTTCTTGCATATTTCACGTACTCCGGCGAAAGGTAGGCAAGCTGATGAAAGGTAGTATCGATAATAGTCTTGCCGTTTATTTTTTCCTGCACATTTCTGCAAGCTTCAAAATGCTGGTCGGTCAAGGGAATATTGATTTCCCTCAATGTTTCGCTTAAGTAATGATCACGGAATTTCTCGCCCGGCCAATCATAAGTGCCGATATACATCGCAGGCAAGTTTTTCCCCAGACCGTGATAGAGTCCTAACAAGCGCAGGCGTCCACCACCGACCGGAGGATCTATCGGCTGCATGTCCAGCACTAAGACTGAATAACTCTCGCTATTCATGAAAATTTAATTGCTCGTTAGCGCATTCACTAACTTTTTGGTAATGCTGTCCCATGTGATATGATCGATCGATCGTTTTGCCCGTTTACCCATTTCTTTTGCGGCATCACGATTTTTATGGAGAAATTCAATTTTTTGTGCGATTTCCCTAGGATAAGGGTTGCACACAAACCCCGTATCTCCATCGCATACGAAATAGGCGGGCTCACCTGAATCTTTACAGGTAATAACAGGCTTTTCGCTCTTAAATGCTTCATGTGTAACATAACCGTAATCTTCATTCTTGGGAACAAACGGCACGGCCAGGGCGTTGGCGTATAAATTAATTAATTCTTTGTCTGACACCTTACCCAAGAACTGTATACGCTTATCATCTGCAGCCAGGACCTTGAGCTTATTTTGGTCCTCACCGACGCCGGCAATCTTTAAAATCAGAGGAGCTTTTACATATTGAAAAGCGTTTATAATCAAGTCCACTCTTTTCCAGCGGTGTAAGCGTCCTGGCATAAATATATAATCATAGGCGCCTGTCTTAAAATTATCAAAAAGCAAAGCCGGGTGTAAAACTTCGCTTTTCAATTTGTTCCATTTGAGGAGGCGGCGGCTAACTTCATGGCCAATCGTAAATATTTTTTTTGTTTTTGGTTTACTCAATGCCCCTCTATCTATTTTGTGAATCAATTCTCTTTGGTTTATAACTGTCTGATTTATGGTTCTAAATTCAAGCTCGAACATATCATAAAAAACTCTCATTGTATGGATTAAATAGCTTATATGGTTTGGATGTCTTATCAGGTAAGAAGGAGCTTTTGTAGAAATAACACCGTCATAATCAGAGAGGTCTAAGTCGTAGAAGCGCAACAGAGTTTCTTCAATTTTTTCGAAACTGTCCTCATCACTAATAATGTTTACGATATCTGCCTTAATGCCAGATGAGTTCAGCGCCAGGACAAGGCCTTCATAGAAACGTTCTGCCCCTCCTTTTTCGCCGTTTTTGGAGATAACAGCAATTACCGCAACTTTCAAGCTTTATACCCGAGTATGGAATAATCCTGTTCCATGTTTACTCTATGGATGACCTCGTCAACACAATCCTGTCCCGTATACTCGGGCTCCCCTACTTTGTGGAGCCTCAATATCTCAGTTTTGACGAAGCCCCTTTGTTCCGCAATGAATCTTACCGGGTCCGGTGGCAATGGCCTTTTATGTCTCGGATCGTAATAGAAATTGCATGCACCCACTACCAAATTTTCCGGATTCGGCGTCTCGAATATTATCAATCCGCCTGGCTTTAGAACTCTCAACGATTCATCAAAGAGAGCTAACATTATACTTAACGGCAGATGCTCAATGATGTGGAACCCTGTAATTGCTCCAAAGGTGTTCGGCTTTTGCTTCCGGAGATATTCAATGACCTCTGCTTCGACAACATCTAATCCGCGTTGCAAGCACTGCCCGATCATGACTCTATTCCTATCAATGCCTTTAGCTAAATAACCATTTTTCTTAAGCAGTTCCAGCCACTCTCCCCTGCCGCACCCCAAGTCAAGCACAGGTGTCTCTTGTCCTCCGGCTTTTGCATGTTCTATAAAAGACAAATAGACTCTTTGTCTTTCCTTGATCTCTTCTCTTGTCCCTCTGAGCTGGTCCTCGAAAGACGCGAAAATTGTATCCAGCATGTGATCTTCCTCTTTGACCATGTTTTCAAGTTGTTCTTTGCTTATAGGTTCCGGCAAACGCTTTCTTGCCTCTTCGAGAAGGAGCGACAAGCGCCTTTCTTGCATCATAACCGACGATTTGAGATAAGAAATAGTCTTGAGAAACTCTTTCTGTCCTTTTTTTAGAGCATCTATCTCCGTGACGAGCATTTCATGCTTGCCGGGGCCCGGTTCGCATATTTTCCTCTCATTTCCGAGGGCATCTGTATTCTTCTCAACCTGACCTTTTACCTCAGCCTTTTCATTCCTTACTCTTTCCAGTCCGTCGGTTATCTCCCTAAGAGCGTATACAACCGCCCTGTTAAAATTCCTCTGCTTACCAGCTTGGTCGCTCCTAAAAATTTCCAGGCTTTTCTCAACCCTCGCCTTTGCCTCAACTTGCTCGTTTCTGATGGTTTCCAGGCTTTTCTCAATCCCTGCATTTATCTCAGTCTGTTCAACCCTTGCTTCTTCCAGTCCGTCGGTAATTGCCCTCAAAGCATTTAGAATTCTTCTGTTAAAATTCCGCTGCTTATGCGTAATGAAGCTGGCGAGATAAACGACCTTTTTTCCGACAAAAAGCGCCAGCCTGCGGGTAAGTCCTTTAAACTCCAGCATAGGAGTCACCTCTGCGCCAGCGTCCGCCTGAGATTCGGCAGATGAAATGATAGACCGTATGTATGAAGTATCTAATCTGGTGGCTTCCAGGCTTTTCTCGACCTTTTCCTTTACCTGAGACTGTTCATTCCTTGCTGCACAACCCAGCGCATCATTGGTACAGCTATTTGCCGGCTTAATCTGAGGGCTGACTTCAGGAGTCATTTCTTCGCCAACATCCGTCTGAGACTCGGCAGATGAGATTACAGTCCGCAAATAAGAAGTATCTAACATCACGGCAGAGTCCCCGGCAGTATTGTAACGGCAATCTGCTGACTTACTCTGAGGGCTCACCTTCGGGGGATGGGAACGTCTTCGATTTACCTCTTCTCTGATTTTCTCCATAATGCTGTCAACGTCAATTCCCGAGTTCTCATCTTTAAAATTGTCCGGCATATCGTTCTACCTCTATCAAGCTGAACTACAATAAACAGGCGTGCCTAAGTTTTTTCTTCCCCTGGTGACAGCTTTTATTTGACCTTTAAATTTAATGTCCCGGGCGTCGACCCTTTCATCTGAAACCATGAAACGTTCTCCTGGACCATATCGAATGCAAGAATATAATCACCTGGCTGATCGGGCGCCTTGACACTTGCTTTTAGAGGCGCTTCATCATTCGGCTTCAAATCATTAGACAGCCCGGTTCTTCTCCCCTCCCAGGCTATCGTCTTGCCTGTCTTATCAAGCCAGTGGTAAGAAAGGTTTATTGAATATTTTTCGTTTTGTGAAGGCCAAGGTGCATTACTGATATTCTTCAACTGAACACTTACAAAAAAATCAGAACCGGCCTTGACAGAATCTGGAGGATTTTCGAATGTTATCTTAGCCTTGAATGCCCCATCGGGCAAGGAGGTGTTCACATCTGTCTTAGACCTCTCACAGCCACATGCACCCGAAATGAAAAGAATAAGAACCGCTGACAACCATGCTTTGATTATCTTTCCTGTTTTCATACAAACAAGCGCCTCCTAGGAGTATTTAATTTTAGTATAAATCATCGAGAAAGGCAACGGCTTTGGACTATTGTGTCAACACCTCGGTCATCTGCGCAGGGACGCTTTGTCCCCTTAAGGTGCATTCTTATTTTATAGTGACATTCTCAACGATCATTTGTCCATCCTTAATCGTCAGAGATCCCCGAATAACTGTGGAAGAAAGCTGGTTTGCGTACGTAGAATCGTATCCCCCCGCGAGAATCAAGACGGCCGGGAAATTGTAGACGACATTTTCAGTAAAGGTATCCTGAGTAACATACATGATAGTATTGGTCTGTAGAGAGTTGATCCCATTTTGGTTGCAAGAAAAACACGGGGTCTTACTGCTGCAGCCACCACCGTTCATTGCGTAAATAACATTTGGGTTCGTAATGGCAAAGGTCCCGTTGAGCAGGCCTACATCGGCCGGAGTGAATGTCAGCATATGGGACGCCTGATCCCACACGCTCGACAAAAAGGTCCAACTGCCGTCGCTTTTGCGCCGCATCAGGTCAACAACTCCGTTCTGGGACGGCAGATTGAACTGCAAATATCCTGATGCGCTGTTCAGTCGGAGAGGAGCACTGACCCAGACCACATAGAGTTCCCCGGGCAAAAGGTTAGCCGGAGGCGATACCAGTCTCAGGCTTACTGTATCGTTTACCCTCAGCACGCCGAGGATTTCATTGGAGAGAGCCGTACTCCCAAGATTAGCGGTTAATCCTATGGTAAGGCCGAGCTGAGAATTCCATGTCAGGCTTCTTCCCGTTGGAAGGGACACGCTTTCGTTTATGCTGGTGCTGACCGGGGACTGTGTGAGAAACGAGGGAGTGTAGATCACAGGACCCAATGGAATATAACTCGATTGCAGTAACGCACCCGAGCCATTGACCGCCCCTTGGGGGAGGATCCAGGACGCAACATTGGGCCCGTCTACGGCGTCCCAGTAGTTCCATGTGACATCGCAGAGGGCTGTGGAATTATTGTAAAGAGCCCACTTGCCTGTGGGTCCAAAGGCGCAACTGCGGGCATAGACATCTGCCCCTGTGTTGACAAAGATCGACCACAAGTCGCTGCTTCCCGCGGGAGCGGTCAGGCCGTTGTTCCAAAAAAGGCTGTGCTCGGCGGTCAGCGAGGAGTTGTTGTATACCAGGATGCCGTTTTTGCTGCTCTGTGTAATGTCCGATAAAACGATCTTTGAGTTGCTGCCGTAAATTTCCATTCCGGACATGGAGTCAGTAACAAGGGCGGAATCGAGGGTGATGCCCTGGGACCCGTGGAAGCGGATGTCTGCGTCCGGCGTCTTCGTGAAGACGTTGCCCTGGATTTGTGCTGTTGACCTATCATCGATAAGTAGGTTTGCGATCTGATTGTTCACAAAAGTGTTGTTCAGCACCTTAATGTTGAGGCTGGGGGGACTGGACGAATTCTGGGCCACCACAGAAACCCCCTGATCGATGTTGTCCTTCACAAGGGAGTTTTGGATCGTGCCTCCCGAACATCCTATAAAGGAGACCCCAGTGTTCAGGCTTCCGATGATCTGGCTTTTATCTATCACCGCCGTGCTGTTATTAAAGTATAAGCCGTCCATTACTGCATTTGTCACCGTGGAAGTGGAGAAACTTATATTAGTACCGTATGATGCGGCCAGGGCGCTGCCGTTATTATGATCAAACATGCAGTTCAGCACGTCGACCGTCCCGTTATAAATGGTCGCACCGGTCGGATGGATGTCAATTCCATTGGTAAAACCATTGATCGTGCTGTCGTGGACGACGCCGGAAGCTCCGTCCATCAGCGCCACCCCGGCCCCTGCCCCGGAGTAGTTGAGTAAGCTATTTCCGTCAATCGTCACCGAAGACCCGACACCACTGATCATGACAGCATAAGGGGCATTGGTTACGGTCAGCCCATGAAGATGTGCCGAGGAAGCATTTTTTATTTGCACGCCATAATAGGCCGAAATTGAGCTGCTCTGAACCGTTACGCTTGATCCTGTATCGCCGTATAGACCTGTTCCCGACGGGCATGAGATGGCGCTGTTGTTCTGCACGATCACAGAGCCGCTATTCACGGCAGCCAAGGCCGCCCAACCGGAAGAATTGAAAGCAAGGTGGTCAACCGTCATGATAAGACCGACACCACTGGCAACAATCGGCCCAATGCCGCTAATGGTAATCCCGTTGCCCAAAATTGTCACACTCCGGGTTAGATTACACTGACCGGAAAGCTGGTAAGTATCTGCGGAGCTAAGGGGTACTGTCCCCCCTGCTTGAAGAAGATTACACAGCTGGTATGTGGCGCCAAGGGCCTTATCGATGGTAACGATAAGCAACAAGAGGGAAAAAAGCACTGTGAGAGAGATGGTCTTGCCTGGCCCGGGCATGGAAATGTTATTCATTCGATGCCTCCTATGAGGGAAATGCCGAACATCCGCGTTCATTTATGGTTTAATTCCCATAGTTGCATTGCATTAAGTATACCATCCGCGACGCTATCAGTGCCATATTTCTAACCTAAGCTTAATAAAAGTGATGGGAGAGGGGGCAGCTCCTTCGCGGAGCCGCAGTAATTAGTTTCGATGGAGTATTCGTGATCGTTTTCTTTGCAGACGTTCCCTTCTACTAACGAATCGTAAGCGATTTGAAGGCCAATGCCAGCACACGGGTGTCGTTGTTGTATCCTATTGAGCTTGGAGATATGGCGTCAGGGAGCATAAATTCCAAGACGACGGGGTTTTTCTGCACCCACTGGCCCCGATGCACAGCAAACTGCAACGTTCCGGGAACAGTAATCTCCGATTGTCCTACTTTTTCGCCATTGACAAGTAACATCAAGCGCTGCTTTGGCACACGAGGGGGTGCAACAAAAGGCGACATTTCAATGTCAATGGTCGGATCATGGTCTGGAGGTTCTGTTTTAAAAACCATAGAAGCAACCTTCCCATCTGTCCAGAGGTGACTAGCCTCCGCCTTTGACCATCCACTTTGTATGTACCTACTGAAATTTCCCTCCTGAGAAAAGATGAGTTTCTGATTGAGTGTATATGTCCTGTCGACTTCATGGGGGCTTTCTCTGTATGTCTTATATGAAAAATCGAACCGCTCTATTTTCGGAAGACTGTCAATCTGTGCCGGATCGAAGGGCCCCCACGTGGCGTATTGCGGATTGTTGGTAATGATCGTAGAAACATTTCCCTTCTCGGACCACAGAATGCTCATAGTCGTTACCGTCCAGCCCCAGACAAAAGGCTTGATCAGTTGGTTTCCAACGTTATTGTGTGCGAGGAGAGAATCTTCGAAGAAAAGGAGACCGCGGTGGTTAGAAAGTTCATCCTTGAACACCTTCCGGTACCCGTCCCATTGTGATACGGCAATCATCTGCCATGAAATCTGGCCAAATACCAGGATAGCGGTCAGTATCCCGACCCGCTTCCAGGTGGCTTCAAAAATGGACATGCGGTTATGTGTCAGTATGTAAAACAAAACAGCTATGAGCGGTACCACATAGGCCATCATTACTCTTGCGTTGTATTGTAGGTATGGTTTTATAAGATTCGGGTTCAATAGAGGACCGAAGGAGACCAGCAAAGTCAGTCCCGATAAAAAGAGCGCTATGAAGACAAAATAGTTTCTTTGTAATCCGGGGAGAAAAAAAAGGACTGAGATGACCAAAATGAAGCACAGTGACAAGACTGCGGAATAATGCCGGTAGAGGTCGAATACGGACATAATGAAATTAGTCCGGTTCCCCGCATCAAAAGGGTGCAGTATTTCACGCAGGGCGATTATTGCGCTTGCGACGAAAAGCACGGTCGCCGCAGCCCATAAGAGCTTCTGAGGACCTCCCTTCCGGAAGATTCTGGGAAAGGAAATGAAAGCCAGGATAGGTCCGAGGAAAAGCGCCGATTCATATGATTTCATGAATATCAAAACCAAAGTGAAGAAAATAATAGAATCCCTCAGAGAGTACTTCTCCTTCAGCGTCATATAAAAAATAATCGCCCAAAAGACGCTCGAAATAACATGCGCCTGGGCAACTACGAAAATCATGCTGTTCATGGAAACACCGAAAAGTGATAACAGGGGAAAAACCATGAGATAGGGTTTAGTGTTCTTGGCGATCGAATAACAAATCGCAAGGCATGCGATTAACGGCAGATGTAAATTGATGCCATAGAGATATGAAAGGACGGCATGATCTCTTATGCCGAACATTTTTATGGCCGCAACAGGAAGAAACTGGGTCGCATAATGGGCATATATCCGATTGGGATTCAGTTGCACAAAATCGCCCACTTCCAATAAATGGAGGAAAAAATACCCGCCATCTGCAAAGTAATACATTTGGGCAGAGATTGAATATGCAGTGACAAACAGATAATAAATACCCAAAGCAATTGAAATATTCAATATCAGATCGTCACGCCGCGCTTGCATTTTCCCCTCCTCGAGTATTCTCTGTAGTTAAGGCACCGTGCGGGTTCACTTAGTCACTGATTGAGTGTAATGTAAAGTTTGCGTTGCTTTTGTTTCACTTTGTCCGAACTGGGAATCGTTAGTCGAACAAATGAGACCGTCTGCAGGTTTTTTTAGACACGTGCATATTTTATATTTAAAGAGCCTCACATTTCAATAAGTAAACTACGTTGCGGTGTGTAAGGTGGTGTGGTCTGCTATCTCCCCGGTGTATAGCAAGATCCCGTTCGTTTGACACCAACAAATCAAAGATGTTATAAATGAGTTGACATCCGGATATATGAGTGCTACTGATTCAGCTAGAAAAGCGTTTCCGAAGACATAAGAACTACGTCAAAAATCAGGTAAATAGATAAACGATGGCTGATAATTTGGGAAGAGGAACTTCGCCTAAGATTGGCGTATTGGTAGTGGCCTATAATGCGACTACGTCCATTAGTAGTGTATTGAGCCGGATCAAACCCCGCACATGGGACCGCATATCCGAAGTATTTGTCTTTGACGATTCCAGCGTTGACGATACCTCGCAAGTCGCCATCCAATACAAAACGGATAACAACCTTGATAAAGTTCGGGTTTTTAGAAATCAGGTCAACCTCGGTTACGGAGGAAATCAAAAAAGAGGGTACCGATATGCAATCGAAAATGGGTTTGATATAGTCATACTGCTGCATGGGGACGGCCAATACGCTCCGGAGATGCTGGACGATATGATTGACCCCATCGCCAATGGAAAGGCAGATGCGGTTTTCGGTTCTCGCATGCTGCTCAAAGGGCACGCTTTGAAAGGAGGGATGCCTCTTTATAAGTTTATCGGAAATAAAATACTCACCGGGGTCCAAAATTATCTGACGGACAATAAAATGTCCGAATATCATTCCGGATATCGCGCGTATAGCATTCATGCCCTTAAGCAACTGCCCTTTATGAAAAATTCAAACGACTTTCACTTTGATAATGAGATTATCATCCAATTTTTCGAAGCTGAGTTCAGGATCGAGGAAGTCCCTATCCCGACTTATTATGGCGGTGAAATTTGCTATGTAAATGGCATGGCTTATGCCTGGAATGTATTTAAATCAATTATTCGATATCGGCTGCACAAGGCAGGGCTCCTTTACGCCAGACAATATGACCTGAAAGGCGGCTACAAATATTCGTTCAAGAAAAATCGTTTTTCGAGCCATCAGCAGATCCTCAAAATACTCGAAGATGCGAGTAAAGGGGGGCACTGGGATGTTTTGGACATCGGATGCGGGGCGGGTTTCTTGGCTTCTCACGTTGTTTCTATGGGGCATAGTGTTATTGGCATAGACATCTATGACAGCTCAGAGGCACGCAGTGCCTGCACTAGTTTTATCGTTGCCGATATTGAACAAGATTTCGGCCTGCAACCCGGCAACCAGTTTGACTGCATCATATTGGCCGATATCCTCGAGCATGTTCGTAATCCGGAGAGCGTTCTCATGCGAGCCCGACGTTTGCTAAAACCCAACGGACGGATAATTGCCTCGATGGGAAACGTTGCACATCTGTTTATTCGTCTTGAACTTCTCATGGGTAATTTTATTTACACTGAACGCGGCATTCTCGACCGCACCCATTGTCGTTTATGCACTCGGAAGAGTTTTTTCAAGTTATTGAGGGACTGCGGCTTCTACATTATACAAAAAAGGGCTGCCCCTCTTCCTTTTGACGCGGTCATAACCGGCAGGCCTTTTCTCTCTGATTCATTATGTTATCTCAATATGTCCTTTGCATCGGTGTGGCCGTCGCTGTTCGCTTATCAGATCATCGCAGAGGGGCTCATTGATTCAAAAGCCACCGAACTCCTTCGTCTCGAAGAGATTCACGATACGGAATATATAGAGTATAGACCACAAGAAGAGAGGACGGCTTAGTAATCCCGGTTTAATCAGTCTCGGGATAAGGTGGCCTGAGCTTGATTCCCTTCTTACTTGGCATCTAAAGAGATCAAGCTTTTCACTGTAAATCCTCCCTGTCTTATGAAAGTCTATAACTCATGCCCTCTTCATTACGAATTGCATGCCCTTCGTGAGGGGAAAGCAGAAAGCAAACTCAACGCCACCTTATTTGCGGTCCTCCCGATGGACTCCCATGTGTAATCTTTCTGGACCTTATCGAATCCCTTTTCACCCATCTTTTTTGCCTGAGAAGTGTCCTGCAACACGAGTCTGATTTTATCCGCCAGGTTATCCCTGTTTGCCAGCAATCCGGTAACGGTATCGTCAACTAGCTCAACGAAGGCGCCGCACTTTTTATTTACGATAACAGGCTTTTTCTGCATCCACGCTTCAAGGACAACAATTCCAAAGCTTTCACTTTCGCTCATGTTGATAAGGCCCACACATTCTTTTAGCGCTCCCAGGACCACATCCCTTGGTTGTTCCCCCAGATAGAATGCATCTTTTGCCGCAATTTTTTCACCGTCCTCATCTCTCCCGATTATCACGAGATTGCACAGCTTCTTGTTCGCATTAACTTTTTTTACCGCATCTATGGCCAAGCGGTAGTTCTTCGCCCCCGCTTTTCTGCCCAGCACCAGAAAAAACGGGAGGGGTTCGCCATACAGCGCCGAAAATTCAGACGCATCGACATCGGCATGTTCCTCCGTATACACCGCTCCCCCTTGGATATAGTGTGCGGTAGCACCTATTTTACGATAGAAGGCATCGAGGGAACTCTTGGGGAAAGCGAGAACCGCGGTTGCTCCCCTGAGGGCATCATAGTATGATTTCCAGTGGTAGAACAGGTCGTCCATATGAAAATGCGGAAGTATCACAACGGGTTTATCATACTTCTTTGCGTATTTTGTCGCGAGAACCGAGGTGGAAAACGGGACGCTGTGTCCCAGCACAATATCAAAGTTAGCTATGTTTCTGTCGAGCCAATTTTCCAGTTCATCGGAAACCGGCCCTCTCGTGTATTGAAACAGGTCTTCAAGTTCCGGCGGTCTCGATTCCGCAATGCTGATTAACTCTTCAATATATCCTTCCAGATGCCTCTCTTTCAGAAAATCCCGGTAACTATAATTCAGCTTGAGGTTGTACCATTGAGCATTCATTTTGAATCTGATGCCCGATATCTTCACCCCTAACGGCCTGGGGTCATCAGCAAATGCAATAGGATTAATGCTCAGTTTAACCCATTTGCTGCGAGCCGTATTTACGGTGATACAGAACCTTCCGTTTACCTTCGATGTATGAAGAGTATCTGCATCGCCCAGCAGGGAAAGCATATCGCTGCTGGGTGAATTTCCCTGTATCTCAAACTGTTCGGTCCCAACAACGTAGATATAGGCAGAGTCGCTGGACCAAACCTCACAGTGTCCGCCAATATTCTCCGGATAGTGCCATCCTCCCATCAGCATCGGGAATGTATATTTTTCAATATGGCGCAAAGAACTAAGCACGGATTCTTCCATCCAGAGCTTAGAAAGTCGCCGGGCATTTCCGAGTTTATTGTCATCGGATATTCTGTTGCAGCCGAATTTGAGGGCCGAGGTATTATGCATGCCGGGCAGCACGGCTATTCGGTTATCGTAGGTATATTCAGAGGAAAAATGGAACTTATTGGCTATGTCATGAATATTTAGGGTACAAACGGTGACGGCAAAATCACCGAGCCTGTCGATTTCCTTTAATACGTTGAGCAGATACACCTCGGCCCCCCCCAGAGGAGGGATGGTAAAGCGATAGGTAAGGACCAGTAGTTTCTTCTTCTCGGTTTTGAAGACCGTATTGTCTAAGATGGAATGATATTTATTTGCAAGGGTGCGCCAGTCCAATGCCCGGCAGGCATATGCATATCCTTGTTCGGACAGTCCGTGTCTGAGCCCGTCATTCCCCAACAGGTTCTCTATCTTGCCGGCGAATTCCGGCAGTTCACAGATAATGACCTCCCTGCCGTCTTCAACTTCATACCCTCTGGCCCCCATTTTCGTGGTGACGGTCGGCAATTTATTTGCCATATATTCTGCCAGTTTCAGATTCGATCCCGAGCCCTCGACCATAGGATTGATTGCCACATCTGCGATCTTCAACAATACTTCCTTGTAGGCCTCTTCGAGTTTGCCGAACAAAAAGACGTTTCCCGGAGCCTCTTCACGCTTAAATGCATTGCAGACCGTTCCAATTATCAAAAAAATGCAATGAGGCAATCGGGGGGCGAGGCTGTCTATGACAAAGCGCAGTGCGGAAATATTCGGGCTATGGCCGCTTCCGATGAAGAGTATTGATCGTTTTCCGCACAGAATGTTTTTCACCTCGGCATAGTTGTCAGAAAAGTAATCCTCGTTTTTTACCTTAACGCCGTTTCTGACGACGTAAATGCTTTGTGCAGGGATTCCGGAAAAATGGACGAGCCGGTCGCCGTCTTCTTGCGACACGCCGATCACGAGGGAGCTCTGCAGGCAGGCTGCCTTCTCGACGGATTCGACGTGGGCTATCAACGTCTCAAACAAGGGATGATTTGCCAATATGCTTTTTTTCAGTCCATATTCGAAGTTATGACTTTCATGGATTAGGGGCTTTCCGCTTAAGTGTTTCAATGCCGGGAACATATAAGGATGAGACAGCACAACCAGATCCGCTGCCTTGTAAAAGGCACCCAGTGCATTGAGAAAAAAATCATGCCTTTCAATCATGTATGAGTTCACTATGTCTGTTGCGCTCAGCCAGTATACGTCATTGGTTCTTTTTTCCTCCGCGATATGCTCCTGAGTTTTGGGAAAAGATATTTCCGTGAAGGACTGCGTAATCTGAAACCTCGTGATTAGCGGAGAATTATTCAGACAGAGCAGCAGGACATCGTGGTAGCGCGAAAGCGCGGAGTATAGCCTGTTAATTCTTATCTCCCCGCCGCCCGACGGGCTGGACACGCGGAAATCATTCAGCAGAAGTATGCGCTTTCGGTTGCCCTTCCTGCTGCAAAGCAGCCCGTCTATGCCGTTTCTTACGGTTTCTGCAATGTTTTTCCACGAATAGTGCTCATCTACGTAGAGACGTCCCAAACGGGATATCTTCTCCCTCAGCCGCTCATTGCCCATAAGGTCGGCAATTCTCTCCGGGAAACTGTTTTTATCGGCCTCGATGAAATGCTCGCCGTTTCGCAACCCCAGTCCTCTCACCCCGTGAGCGCTCGAAATCAGGGGAAACCCCGCAGACAAAAATTCAAGGGTCTTGAGATTCGTACCTGCACCGGAAAACATCGGGTTTAACGCAATATCGGCACTTGTGAAGAGCTCCTGTTTCGTCTTTTCATCCACCCTGCCGAGCAGGCTGACATTCTTTGCCTGCGTTGTCTCCTTGAAGGCGTTACAGCAGGAACCCGCGATCAGGAAATCCATCCCGGGACATTTAGGAGCGATTTTCTCTATGATGAATTCGACCGCATCAATATTAGGTGGATGCTGGCTACCTATAAAAAAAACTGACTTTTTCCCCTTTCTGACGGCCGGAGGGATTTCTTCAGGGTCGATCCCATTGGGGGCCAATGCAATTTTTTCCGGCCCAACGCCGTATAATTCCATGAATGCATTTTTTTCATCTTCCGACGTGGCAAACACAAGGTCTGATTCAGTGACAGCCTTTTTTTCGAGACCAAAAATATATTCTAGGTATGTAACCGCTTTTTCCCCCCCGTAAAGTTGCTTCAAAAGCATATATTCAACATTGTGGCTGTTGTAGACCCTTGGCTTGTCGTCAAATCCCCATAACATATCATATTCAACCATATAGGGAAAATCATGCACGATAATGTCCGCACTTTCATAGAGCTCAAAATAATACTTATGGTAATCGTTCGGATATACAGAACTGAGGGCACAGGCTAAAGCAGAAACCTCAGAACATACCTTCTGTTCGTCGAGCTTACGGTGCAGTCTGCTATAAATAGAGTCTGCCTTTGGTACTCTGTATTCCCTGAACGTGTCGGAATGCGTCACTATTTCGAAGTTATGATCAGCATAGGTCGGGGATAACAAGGTGATATCGAAATATGAACTCAGCTTTGAGTACATATTAAAATAGCGTAATTCTCCCCCACTGGACGGAGGAACAAAGGCCGGGAAGAAATTCAGAACGAGTACTCTTTTCACGCCCTTCTTCTAATATCGGCCCCATGGCGCAGCCGGCAGTGGTATCGACTTACGGCAGCGGGACCAATTAGCTGAATTGTGCGCGTCTTTTAGTGAGAGGATTCCATTCATTCCAATAATCTCTCTGTTATTCATGAATCTTTCTGCTGACAGGTGTGTTCTGCTATTTCTCTTCGTAGCCTGGCAATCTCGGCCTTTTGGTTAGTTAATTCCTTATAGAGGGAATCTTCGATCCGGCTCAGCACCGACAGTTTGTAAACGAGATCTTCAATGGTTTTATCTCTATCCGCCAATTGTTTCTGCTGATTGTTAATCCGCTCTGCCTGCCGGGCGACCTGGGCCTCATGGTTCTTGATCTGCTCTGATTGATGAAGCAACCGGGCCTCCTGATTCGCTATCTGAGCTGTCTGTTGGGCGACCTGGGCCTCATGGTTCTTGATCTGCTCTGTTTGATGAACCAACCTGGCATCCTGATTCGATATCTCAGCTGTTAGCTGGACCAATTGCGCTTCATGGCGGGCAATCTTAGCATATAACGCCTTGTTGACCTGTGCCTGCCACCACGCAAAAAAACCTATGATATTAAATATCAGGCGTTTGATTTTGCCTTTCAGACCCTCATGCCTGATCTGACTGAGGAACCCTATGTAGTTAAGATTGGATTCAATGTCGACTCCTGAATTTATGGCTGCATGAAACGAAGAGTTTGTGTTAAAAGAAGATCCTTTTATACCTGATAGTTTCCAATAATATTTTTCGGCAAAGCTTCTTGCGATGGGGATCTTCTTGATCACTGCGGCATACTTTGTGCCATATTTCCAGAGGGTTCCTTTGATAACCCCCATATCAGACCGTCTGGCGGGGGGACTATCCCCTGTAAAGGGGGCACCTTCCGGATTTCGTATCTCAGTCTTTTTGCTACACTCGGATGACGTCTTGCCGGGATCGGTTCTTCTTTTTTCGACCTCTTCCTCTATTTTCTGCATTATTTTTTTTACGCTGATTTCCGGTTCTTTAGATGCCATAAAGTCAATGCCTTATGCCTGCAACCTATGATAAACCTTCTGGAATCAATGCTCAACCAAGATTGAAACTTTCGCAGTTTCAGACCCCTGCTCCTTGAACCATCCGACCCCTTCCTGAACGAGATCAAATTCAAGCGTATATGCTTCCGGAAGCGGAGGCGTCATTACTACCGCCTCAAGAACTATTTCGCCATCAGGGGCCACGTCGCCCGTCAATGACGTTCTCATGCCGTCAAACTGTACCATTTTACCATTTTTATCAATCCAGTGGTAAGAAAGGTTAATGTTGCTCCCACCATCCGAATCCCCCCCCGAAAACCAGAAGGCCTTGCTGACGTTCTTAATGCTCACCCTGATATTGGCGATTGCATATGTTTTAAGAGTGCGCGGGGGCCCCAGCACAGAAAGTCTCGCATTGAATTCAGAAAGAGGTTTGTCATCGATATCTGTTTGGGGGAAAAAGCTCCCCTGTTCCGGTATATGGCCCCCCAATAAGGGGATGCGGTATTTCCTGATATATTGCCACACGTCTATCTCACTGAAGTGAAGCATAGGCTTCACTGTGATACAACCGGGAACTTCTTTATGTGAGAAATAGACGCATGAAGATGGCGGCTGTTTCTCGTCCCATCTTCCCCCTGTGATAAGAGCTTTTGCCCCAAAAAGCTCAGCCGCTTTGCCGAGCGGCAACATCCGCAGGGAGCTGCGCTTCCGATCACCGCCGGGAACCGCGTCCATTGGCTGACGGGCCTGGAGTTCATCACTAAATGCACTCAACGCAAATCCCCATTCCATTCCGAGCCGATCAATAAACCGACGACTTCCCGGCGGGATGGGTGCTGTATGGACATTAATAACCTTAAAAGGTATGGTGTTATTGAACGCCTGCCTAACCAGATGGAGGAGCGCCGTTGAAACTTCGTCGCAGATCCATGTGATGCCTATGTTTTCATGACCATAACGTCCGGCTGCAATGCTGATGACATCAACAGCTTTATACTCTTTCTCCTCAAGATGACGGTAACGAATCGGTATATCTGCGGATGCCGCACCGGGAGATCGTTCTGGTATGGTTTCATGGTCGCAAAGGCCCCAAAGAACGTCTTCAGAGGAAAGGTCTTTTCTCCTTAGCCTTTCCCGGCATGACGTAACCGGTAATCTGCCTGTTTCAGAAGGATGTGCATCCTGGAGTAACAATTCAGTTTCCCATTTCTCGACGAATTTTTTCCTGTTAATTTCCAGATATTTTCTCATCCCGGCGGATTCGTCCGTCCCTGCTGTTACCGATTCATGGTGAATAACATGTGTCCGCGGGTTATAAAGGACTTTAAATCCCAACTTCCGAATGCTGCAACATATATCCGTATCCTCATAATACGCGGGCGCATAGCGTTCGTCGAATCCGCCGAGGGAAACAAAGAGGTCCTTTTTCACCAGCAGGCAGGCCCCGGAACAATAATCGACCTGGCAGGCTACGTTATAAATCTCCTCGTAAGGGTCTTCTCCGTTACCGAAGTTCCAGCCGAGGCCGTTATTAAAGATGATGCCTCCCGCCTCCTGCAGTGTGCCGTCCGGGTAAATCAGCTTCGCTCCGACAGCCCCGACCGTCGCTTCGCTATCCGCTGCATCCACGAGTTCTTTGAGCCATCCGGGTAGGGGTTCGGTGTCATTATTTAGAAACACCAGATATTCCCCCTTTGCTACCGCAGCCCCCTGATTGCACGCCAGCACATAACCCGCGTTTGATGGATTTCGTATCACCCGGACATTTTCGATTTTCGCAAGCAGCTCTTCGGTCTTGTCTGACGACCCGTTATCGACGATAATCACCTCATACGTTACCTTATGGGTATTTGCGAGAATTGCCTGCAGGCATCGTGAGGTATACTCCCAGTGATTCCAAACGGGGATTATGATCGAAACCTTGGTGGTGGGAAAAGCGGGGAATGCCACTTCCAGGAGTTCTGAGGGAGTCACTCCGTAAGGCGGTTCAGAATGATCATCTTCTTCTCTCTCATGGAGTTTATTCACTTGTTGAAGGCGGCCGCGCCAACCCTCGGGTGCTTTTAGCCTATTAATCGGCGGAGCGAACATCCTGGCATACGTGGAATAGTCGAGATAAATATTTTCCGCTTCCTTCGATAGGCGTTCGGAATCCAAAGTGTCTGTTTTCTCCAGCAATTCGATGAGCAGTCGATACATCTTTTTCACCGGTTCCGCAACTTCTTTGTCTTGCATAAGCAGTTCGGTGTCGGAACGGCTGTGGCGGTCCTCGGGACGCAGAAAAACGGCGATAGACTCCCTTAACTTATTGTCGTCCTTTGGCCACGGGATGCCGAAGAACGTAGATACCTTTCTAAGCGAACTCTCCCAGTCTTCCAGCAGATCGTCGTAATGCAGCAGAATACGTTTCATCCCGCCCGTCCAAAATAAGGCCGACACGTTGTAGAGGAGCCATAAAGAAAGCGACTTGTCCTTGGAGAAATTATTGCGCCGCGACAATGATGCGGCAACATCAATGGGGTTCCTCACACAGATCAGGTAATTGACCTCGATGTCGAGTTCCTGCATGACCTCTTGCCAAAGAGGCAGCAGAAGGGACGTACGCGGATCCTTCCACATCCAAAGCTTCTGTCCGGTAAATTCCGACTTTATAAGATGTTTTAACTCCTTCCGATAAGGACTTATTCCCGGCTCGTTCCACCAATCCTCGGGCAGGGGCCAAACACTGTCCCAGGAGCTGGAAAGATAGGAGAGGAGTCTTTCATGGAGAGAAAAAAAAGACATGTGTTCCCAAAACCCATGGGGATTATCTCCATCGACCGGCTTCATCAAATGCTCCGCGCGCCCTATGTGTGGCCCAAGAAGGTTCACCGCGCGCGCTATTGCAGACGTTCCGCATCGGTGCATGCCCAGGATGCAGATGGCCTTTTGCTTCTCATCGCTCATTGTATATTCACTGTTGCATAATAATGATTATTACAAGTGTCATTCAATTTTGAAAGCTCTAAATAATGCCGCCATAACCTCAAAAAAGAAGACTTATTTATTATAGCACAGCGTTTATCGTGTCACGGGCTATTCTCTTGTGAGTACTTCTTTTTGGCTGAACGCGATCCAAATCCGAAGAGAAAATCCTGAAGCGTTCAGAAGGGACGCTTCCGAAGGAGCAAGTGGTCCGAGATTTTTTGAGCGCTAGCGGTCAACTATCGTGACTGTGAGATGACATCTCAACACATGCAAATCCCTGAAAAACCTACAATGAAACGGAGATAAAAAAATCTGCTGCCCGTGAGGAAACAGGCAGCAGATTTTCACAAAAACAACAGGTCTTTGTTAGTACTTTGAAGCCTTCTCGATCATATCGATCTTTGCCGACAATGCCTCGATAGTCTTGTTTTGCTCCTGGACAACCTTTGTCAGGACAGCTACGATGTCCATCGGACTTAAACTCTTTCTATCCTTCGCGGCGACCAGCTCAGGAACGTCCTCGGCAATGAAACCAACATGCTTTTCGGCAGGATCAACCTTATAGCTATAGGTCACCGCCTCCAGGTTCTTCAACGCATCAAAGGCTTTTTCAGCGGTCAACCTAGCGATGTTCTCTTTGTACGCTCTGCTTGAAGCGTTAGTCCAGGCACCGCCGGCCGTGAGAGTTGCACCTGTCACCGAGGCGATAGAACCATTTCCCGCGACATCCATCACGACGACCCCCTTTTGCCTCAGCCGGGGGTTTTGCCCCCGGCTGAGGCGACTTTCCATATTACCATAAACTACTGCCATCTGCTAGTGGATAGCGAGCCTGTCCACGATCAGCGTTCCGCTGCCGACTCCGCCTACCGTAAGGGACGACCCCTGCAAGGTGGTCATGGTGGGCTGGAGGGTGAAGGTGGTGTCGTAGCCGCCTCTGAAGGTGACGGTGCCCGCAGTGGTGAAAGTGATGGCGGGCTCTACGAACGGTAACCCCCAGGCCTGGATAGTGTCAGTACCCGCAACGGCGGCGGTGAAGGCGGCCGTGAGAGTCCCGGCCGCAACAGTGACGATTGTCGGACCGGGCATCCTGCTGATGCGCACTGACCCCGCTCCCGGCGGGATAGCAGGGGCCGCGACCACATAGGCTAAAGATGTCGTCGCACCAGGGTCAGGAGTCAGGGACGACAGATTGGTCCGCACGTCAACAGTTACCGTATAGCCGCCTACAGGTGTCGTGGCAGGCAATGTCCATGTGTTTCCGAAACCATAGTCCTGTACCAAAGTCGGAGCGCCCGCCCCCGCGGTCAGCCAGAACCGGTACTGGTAGGGTACGGTGGAGCCAATACCCGTCGCGGTAAACAGGACCGGGATACCTGCAGGAGCAGGGCTCGGCACGCTGGGGGAGAGGTTCACGCCCGTGGCGGGAACCCACGTGGCCACTGTTGTTGTTGCAGTGTTAGACCCCGCCGAAGAGCCTATGGCGTTGTAAGCGAAGACCTGATAGTCGTACGTAGCGCCGCTCGTAACCATCGTGTCGGTATAAGTGGTAACGCCCGAGTATACCGTAGTTATGGGGACGCCGTTTCGCTCGATCTGGAAACCGATCTCGGCGTTCTTCTGGGTGCTCAAATCAGCTGCAGCCGGATTGAGGTTTGCATTATCGGTCCACTTGAGCTGGATCGTGTTTCCGGCCGTCGCCGGCAGCGTCGGCGGCGCTATTGTCGCGGTCAGAAGAGTAGGCGCAGCCGGCGGAGCAGTCGGGATCAGCATAATGAATGAGCGCATGAAATCGTTCTCTTCATGGCCCAGAATGTGGCAGTGCCAGACATACTCCCAGCCGAAGTTCCTCTGTGCGTTGGAATAGGTGGTAGTTGGGTTTCCAGGTGCGCCTCCACCCAGAGTGCCGAACGGGTCGATAACCGTTAGCGTGCTGGCCGCCGGTGATGTAACGTCGTCGCTGCGAACGTTGTCGGTGATCGTGAAGGGCAGCGTCATGGTCTTAGGTTGCAGCGCAACAATAGCATCTTCCAGCGGGCTCATCCTGACGGTTTCCTTCCAGCCCAGCTCGTTATCGTCGGGCGGTCTTATCTGTCCGTCCCAGCCGACCCGGTTGATCAGCTGCACGTTGTAAAGGTGAAAGTGGACGGGATGGGTGTCGACGCCATTGTGGGTGATCTTCCAGATCTGGGTCTGACCTTCAGGGACGATTTCTGTGGGCGGATCGATGTTACCCAGAGGGATCGTAGTCTGGACATTGTTGTTGGTAAACGAAAGCTCGATCCCCAGTGTGGCATTCATGCGTCCGTAAGGGTCCCAAAGTTCCTGTATGGCCTTGGGTTTCATCGGGATCGTTATCGGCCTTGCTAGGGGGATGGGGACGCCGCCGGGGGGGGGGAAGAAGGTCCCGGATCCGGGAGTGAAAGTCAGGGAGTAATCCTGGATTCTTGAATACGTATCCACAGCGGCATTGTTAGGAGCAGGATAGGTTGTCTGCGGCACAATCGGCGCAGGCTGGGACGCGTTGAAGGCCGCGGGTATCGCCGTCTGGAGCGCTGTCAGGTTGGCGGTAGTAATCGGCGCAGTGGCAGCCGCCGCTACCTGGAACCGCATGATGGTCCGCGTGTTGGGGCCGTAGCCAGCCAGGGTCGTGGGTGCGCCGCCTGAGGACGAGAAATCCGGGCCGTCGGTGTAGTAGTCGTAGCGCGGGTCGAACCCCGGAACAGGCGCAGGCGCGTCGTTATAGAGGATGATGTTCTTGCCTGCAAAGGCGGAGAAGTCGACGATGATGTCCGCCCGTTCCGCAGGCTGCAGGAAGAGGGCCTTGTTTAAGACATTCAAAACGACTATGTTCCTGCGGTTATAATCATATCCGACCGGTGTGGGCGGGATCACCACCGGCTTCGGCAGCAAGCCGCCTTCGGTGCCGATCTGGATCATCGCGGGGCCCGCAGTGGTCGGATCAGGCGCGCCGCCGTCCCTTCCGTCAGTCGGCCAGCTCGTCGGCCAGCAGTTCGCCGGAAGACCTGTTCCGTTCAACGGCTTGTTTGTCGCAGGGTCGATGGCGCCGATGGCAAGGCCCGCCGGGTTGGTCGTTGTGGCGGCAGTGCAGAGCGGCGGCGTCGAGGTTGCCGTGGCCGGAAACGCAGGAAGCATCGCGACCTCCGTATTGACCGCAGCGATAGCATAAGCCTGCGTGCCGACAGGTGGGGGAACCGGTGGCGCTGCGATAGTGACCGCCGGGTTGGACGTGTAACCGGCGCCAGGGCTCGTAACAGTGATTCCGGTAATGACGCCAGGCGTTATTGTTGCGGTAGCGGCGGCGCCGCTCCCTACTCCTAATGGCGGGAGGGTGAAGGAGACAGCTGGAGCAGAGGTATACCCACTGCCGCCGTTCGTTATCGTGATACCGGTAACGGAGCCGGCTCTTAATGTTGCAAAGGCTGCAGCGCCCGTGCCGCCGCCACCTGTAAAGACTACATGAGGAGCAGGGGCATATCCGCCGCCTCCGGCGGTAATCGTGACTCCACTCACGACGCCACTCGTTACCATCGCAGTAGCAGTTGCCTGTATCGCGCCTGGGCCGGCAGGCGGGGCCGAGAGAGTGACCGCGGGAGCAGGAATGTAACCCGTGCCTCCGAGAGTAACTGTTACACCGGTAACGATGCCGCCCGTTAATACTGCTGTTGCAGTGGCGCCTGTGCCGCCGCTACCTGCAAAGGAGACCGTAGGAGCAGATGCATATCCGCTGCCTCCTGATGTAACGATGACTCCTGTGATAGTGCCGCCCGTTATTACCGGGATGGCTGAAGCGCCCGAACCGCCGCCGCCAGTGAAGACGACGTTAGTGACCTGATAACCAGAGCCTCCGTTCGTAACGCTGATATGCAAAGGCTCGGCTACATACATCTGCAGGTTGAGCGCCCTGTCATTGCAGGCATTGAGGACCCTGAACCGGTAGGCCTTGGGCTCCACCGGGAGGTTAGGGTATGCGGCGCCGTTGACAATAGGGGTGTCCATAAAGGACTCAGGCACCATGGACGGATCAGGCAGTGTAGAGTGCGCTGCGTCGACAAGCACCGGGGGCCAGAACCATGGGCCGTAGTCCCATCTCCCGAAAGGATTTACGCCGCCTGACCCCCGGGCCGGGTTCTGGTTCGGTTCGTAGACATGGGGGAACCAGAGGTCGCCGGGCTGACCCCATTTGGTCGTATTCCACTTGGAATCCTCGATGGCCACGTCCCAAGGCACAAAGCTCTTGTCCTGGATGACCAGGGGAATTCCCCAATGGTAAACCCCTCCGATATCGGGAATGACCTTTGCGAGGGTCGGGTTGATGCCGCTTACATTGGTGCCCGAGATCAGATCTTCCTCATACTGGTCCGTCAACAGGTAACCCGCGGCCTCTCCGGCATAGACATTGAGGCGGGTTATCCCATAGGCGTGGTCGTGGTAGAACATCAGCCTGCTGCTCTGCTGGTTGGTATAAAAAAATGTAGCCTTTCCTGCGCCGGGGTTCGGCATGTCGGGGACGTTTCTTTGGCTCGCCCCTTTGAGGTAGGGGGTTGTAAATTCCCCGACGGGGGTGATCCATTGGTGTTGCGTCCCATCGCTGATCCACGGGGTGTTGCCGCCGTGCAGGTGCAGGGTGGCGCGGTTCTGCGTGTAGTTACAGCCATAGGAAAACGCGCCGCAGGCAGCGCCCAAGGGACCAAGCCCCGCGCCCATGGCCGTGGTATCCACCGGAAGAAAGAGGTCGCCGGCTGTGCCCACACCGAGATGGTTTTCAAAAAGTATGCGCACCGGCCTGTCTTTATGGGCCAGGATTATGGGCCCCAGATAATGGTTGGCCTGCAAGTAGGGGTCGGTTGCGTTGATCTGGTAATAACCCCTGACCTTGGTTGCCTTGGGAAGGTCCGAATGCAGCTTCTGCGTATATTCCTTCAATCCGATCACGTAATAATCATCGCCCGCGAATGTTGTGGTATCAGGCGCGGCGACCGGAATGCAGCCGGGAGTTGTCACGGGTGGTATGCAGAGGCCCGGCAGCGGGTCGACAAATTTCCTGAGGGGCGCTCCGGTGGAGTAAGTTACTCCCCCATACGTCCTCATACCTGCCGGGCTGTTGGCGTACCATGTGCCGAACCCGGAGCCCTCAGGACAAATTTGCCCCGGGGGACAAGGATTGGTGATCCCGGGCCCTGCATGGGCTGGGTCGATTCCCCACGGGAGTGCCGCTAGAAATAATATACAAAGAAGGACCAGAAGTTTGCGCTTTTTCATGCTATCTCTCCTTTTCTTGAAATTTTTTTAGATGATGTCTTGTCGGCTTTTTTTTGATTATCATATTTTTATGTCTCAAGCTCAGTACATTTTTCTGAAAATATGTGCCCATTCTTTCCCTTTATCTTTATAAGGATGACCGATTGCAACGTGATCCGCAATAGGATTCACCGGTGATTCGATCACCGGCACTTGTAACTTTAAGGTCTATTTTATTTTCTCTTTCTCCGCCCCGGCCGCTCTTGCTCTTTCGCCGCAGCGGGGAGACAATTCCTCTATATGTTCGTTCAGGCATTTTTCGATTCCCCCGGTTTTCGGGGCGACATCTTTGCAAAATTTGGCGATGTCGTCCCTGCATGCCTGACGCAACAATACCTTTTCCCTCACTTCTTCTCTCATTTCTATTTTTTTCCCGCCCATCTTCGCTTCATGGGCCTTGCATGCTGCAGACAGTTCGCCTTCATGCTTCTCAAGACACTCCATGATCGCGGCGCCATCAGGTTTGACATCTTTGCAAAACTTCGCGATATACTCGGAGCATGGGTTCTCGCCCGCCGCAGACGCATAAGTGCCGCCCATCAGGAAGAAGCAAAAAAAACCCGCAACCAAGACTGGAAGGTAAGCCATATCATTCCGTCTCATCTATTACTCCTTCATTTTGCATACTTACCGCCACGCATGTGAACTAATATCCTCATGGCGCGGCAATATTCACAATTATACCACGCTCTCGGCGCAGTTACTGCAGTTGCGCACCGCCGCGTAAAGCATCGGGCAACCATGCCCAAGCGTGAATTCCCATGAACAGCCCTGTTTTTCATTCCCTACTGCAGTATTAAGTTCCCGACGCTGACCGTTCCGCGGCTGATTGTGAGCGTCCCATGGAGAGTCGTAAAGCCAGCTTGAGACGTAAACGCCGGATCATAGCCGCCCTGGAGGCTGACGGCAATATTCAAAGGTGAGTTAAAGGTGGGGCTTTCATAATAAGATGTTGTCTGCATCGCAATTATGTCGCCGTTTGTGCAGTTGTTATACGCTGTCTGGATAGCGGAGTAAGTTGCAATCACCGTAGAGCCCCGGACACGTGCGACAGGCGCTACTACATTGCCTCTCAATGGAACATTATATGTAACGGCAGGACTGTTGTAATTAATGCTCATCTGCGCGCTCTTGGGTCCTGGGGTAGTTGGTGTCACTATAAACGCGCAGCTTGCCAAAGGGGGCAGGGCACCTATGCATGTGTTGCTGGATATCAAGAAGTCAGAAGCGTTTAAGCCTGTAATCACTATAGAATTAATCGTAATGCTTCCCACGTTTCTGTTTGTTAAAGTGAACGTCTGCGAAATCTTAGGGCTGGTTGTATCGACAGTCCCATAGTCAAAAGAGGCAGGATATCCTGGAATTTCCGGCAGAGAGATCTCTCCATGTGAAGTAACGTATCCAAGCGCTCCGCTGACATCTATCAGGCCGTAACCATAAGTAATGTTTGGAACGGAAGCAGGGAGCTCGATGTTCACTGCCGTCTGCTCAAGGGCGGTTTCCATCTGAGAGGGTGTCAGCGTCGGGAAAGCGTTTGCCAACAACGCCATCGCGCCGGCAACGTGAGGCGCGGCGAATGAGGTGCCTTGAACCGTTTGATAAGAAGGTCCGGGGGAGGCAGGGGCTGAAGTATA
>OBEQ010771205.1_pt1 | contig 28086 bp, 30 predicted proteins | sample 1670901 | NCBI WGS metagenome assembly OBEQ01 (sample SAMEA104232315, study PRJEB22302) | groundwater metagenome | biome: forest; feature: aquifer; material: groundwater | place: USA | collected 2011-08-07 | depth 5.4 m
CCAGAGCAGGAAAAGGAATTAGTTACAAAAGACATTTACACGCAGTACGAAATGCTGTGCCAGTATCTAAAGATGATTCCGGAACACATCGAAGTAATCGTAGCTCCGGGAAACCACGATGCAGTGCGCGCAGCAATACCGCAACCGCGATTGCGAAACGAGTTTACCCGCAGCATAGAAGGTTGCAAAAATATTCACTTCGTGGGAAACCCCTGTAGGTTTAATGCCCATGGATTTGAGTCAATGATTTATCACGGCGCAACAATGTACTCAATGATAAATGCGCTGCCAAAATTGCAAGGGGCTATTTTCAATCCGGAAAAAGTAGGGGTAGAGATGCTACGGCGTAGGCTAATTCACCCAATTTACGGCGACACGCCCCTTGCGCCTGAAAAAAGAGACTACGGCGTAATTGAAAATGTTCCAGACATTTTTCACTTTGGAGATATTCACCGCAATGGCTACACGCAATACTACGGTACACTAGTGGTAAACGCGGGTTGCTGGCAAAGCATTACCGATTATCAAGTTAGGTTAGGGCACAAGCCAACTCCGTGCCAAGTGCCAATTTACAATTTGAAAACAAACAGCCTCCGCGTGCTGGATTTTGCAGGGACAGGAGAAGGGGAACAAGCAACAGGGATTTGAAAAATAAAGTTATAGCAAACCGCTAAAGTAATCCGACTAAATAGTAGCGGTTTGCTATCTAGCAAGAGGCAGCAATTTTCGGATTATTTCTGCATCTTGCTATAATTGAAAGTGGAAAAGTGAATTGAAAATGGAATGTTCAACGCAAATTGCAAGTTATCTTTTTGAGTTAAAGGGAAAGTTCGACTCAGCTTACGAAATAGCTAATCGAGCGCGGGCAATGGGAAAAGACCCGGCAAATGCAGTTGAAATAACACCTGCGGAAGACGTAGCAAGCCGCGTTGAAGGTTTAGTTGGGCCGCCTGGAATAGCTAAACGAATACGCGAGTTACACGAAGATGGAAAAAGCAGGGAAGAGGCAGTGATTTCAATTACCGATGAAATACTGAACGGCCAATTTCCATCAAGAAGTTTATCCGGAGCAACTGAAGAAAGGGAAATTAAAATCGAACAAGCAGTACGAACAGGGCTGGCGCTATATACCGAAGGGGTGGTCAGCGCTCCGATTGAAGGAGTTACCAAATTAAAAATAAAGAAAAACGTTGACAACAGCGAATTTGTATCAGTTTATTTTTCTGGCCCAATTAGAGGCGCGGGAGGAACAGGCCAAGCATTTACTTTATTGCTCGCAGATTACTGCCGAACCAAAATGGGAATTACACAGTACAGGCCAATTGACAGTGAAGTTTCGCGCTACGTTGAAGAAACAAACTTATACGCAATTAAAACACGCGCGGGGCAATACACTCCAACTCAAGATGAAGTAAAACACATTGCAAGGAACTGCCCAGTTTGCGTTGACGGTGAGCCAACTGAAGAGTATGAGGTAAGCGCGAACAAAAACGTTCCAAATACAGATTCAAACCGCGTGCGCGGAGGAATGGTACTCGTAATAAGCGAAGGGCTATGCTTGAAAGCTGCAAAGATATTGCAAATCAGCCGCAAGTTTCCAACAGTTGACTGGAATTGGATTGAAAAATTAATAAAAGTTTCTAAAACTGAAGCGCAGAAAGTTGAAATTAAGCCAAATGACAAGTATCTCAAAGATATAGTTGCAGGTAGGCCAATTTTTGCATATCCAATGACGCCAGGCGCATTTACGTTGCGCTACGGCCGTACGCCATTAACTGGAATAGCTTCCAAAGCAATTCACCCTGCGACAATGATTATTTTAGAAGAGTTTCCAGCAATTGGAACTCAAGTTAAAATTGAACGGCCAGGAAAAGCATGCATAGTTACGCCATGTGAAACAATCGACGGCCCACTAGTAAAGTTGCGCAACGGCGACGTTATACGCGTAAGTACAGCAGAACAAGCCCAACAGCTAAGAGGAGAAACCGGAGAAACCACAGTAGAACAAATCCTATTTCTCGGAGACATTTTGATAAATTACGGGGATTTTGCAAAGGCAAACCACCCACTGATTGCAAGTGCATGGTGCAATGAATGGCTTGCAGCTGAGCTGAAGAAAAAAGGCATAGAAAAAACAGCGGCACAATGCGCTGAGATTACGATTGAAGAAAATCTCGAACTATGCAAACAGGGGTTGCCGCTTGCGCCCAAATTTACACTATACTGGCACGACATAAGCGTAGAAGAAGCTAAGCAACTCGCGCAATGGATTTCAGCGGCCGGAAAAATTGCCAGCCAATCTAGCAACCCAAGTGAAAATGAATATCTTATTCTACCATTTGAAAACGAAAAAAATGAAGACAACATTAAAAACAAAAAACTACTTGAAACAATCGGCTGCACACACATAGTAAGAGAAGGAAAAATTATTTTGAATAAAAACGAGGCATTTTCCTTGTTATTGCCTCTTGGCCTGGCGAGTTTTGTTGGCTCTGCAGAGTTATCTACATGGTCTACAGCCAACATCGAAGCCGCGGTCACTGAATCAGGCGTAGAAGCAAATGCACTTACTTTAGTAAGGCGAGCAAGCGGGCTTGATATCCGGCATAGGGCTGGCACGTACATTGGAGCAAGCATGGGCAGACCTGAAAAATCAAAAGAAAGGCGAATGGAACCTCCGGTTCATGGATTGTTTCCATTGGGAACTTTTGCCGGCAAAACCCGCGGAATTTCCAAAGCAGCTGCAATGGTACAACAAAACGGCGGAAAAATGATCCAAGTCGATGTTGCAATTCGAATGTGTCCCGGCTGTAAAATAAAAACTCCGCTTTACAAATGCGCTTCATGCAACAAAAGCACAATAATGGCAAACCAATGTAAAAAATGCGGGCTCATGTGCGTCTCTGAAAATTGCCCGAAATGCAAAGCTCCAACACAACAGCACGAGATACAAGCATTAGATTTAGTAACAATTTTAGACACCGCAGCAAAAACTACACGCTACAGCGGAGAGGCAAAAGGAGTAATTGGCCTAATTTCAAGCTCAAAAGCTTTTGAGCCAATGGAAAAACTTCTACTACGAGCAAAACACGGCGTTTACGTGTTTCGCGACGGCACATGCAGGGTGGATGCAACTGAAATACCAATAACACATTTCACTCCGGCTGAAATTGAAACAAGCATTGAAAAATTGCACGAGTTAGGATATACACTTGATGAAAAAGGAAACCCGCTTGAAAACAAAAATCAAGTTGTGGAGCTAAAACCGCAGGACATAATAATAACACAACGAGAAGGGGACTATTTAGTAAAAGTGTCAAACTTCATTGACGATTTGCTCATATACAACTACGGGATGCCTTCTGAATATAATGCAAAAACACGCGCAGACATAGCCGGACAATTGGCAATTTGCATTGCACCACACATAAGCGCTGGAATGACCGCACGAATAATTGGATTCACAACCGCAAGAGCTTTACTTGCACACCCGTATATGCACTGTGCTTGCCGAAGGAACTGCGATGGAGATGAATTAAGCTACATGCTGCTGCTTGATGCGCTTCTTAATTTCTCGCGCGAGTTTCTCCCTTCAACCCGCGGGGGAAAAATGGACGCACCACTCGTACTTTCATCACAGCTTAACCCAAGCGAAGTTGACGACGAAGTGCATGCAATGGACGTATGCGCAGAATATCCGCTGGAATTATATGAAGCTGGCCAGGAAAACAGGCCGCCAAAGTCAGTGAAAATAGAAACCGTTGCTTCACGCTTAGGCAAAGCAACGCAATTTGAAAATCTACATTATACGCACGCTTCTACGCTATCTGCGCCAGTTGAAACAGCTTACGTTAAGCCAAAGGACATGTATCAAAAAGTTGAAATGGAATTGCAGTTGATGGAAAAAATCCGCGCAGTAAACGCAGGCGCAGCAGCTGAAAGAATAATCAGTTCCCACTTCTTTCCAGATTTATACGGAAACTTACGCTCGTTTGGCAAACAGATATTCCGCTGTGTTGAATGTAACGCAAAATTCCGCCGCGTGCCACTGCGAGGAAAGTGCATGAAATGCGGTGGAAAACTGCTGCTTACAATAAACCGCGGCGGGATTGAAAAATACCTTGAAATGTCAAAACAGCTAGTTGAAAGATTCCACTTGCCACTTTACTTAAAGCAAAGGCTGGAACTAGTTGAACAAGATATACACTCATTATTTGAAGATGACAAAAGCAAGCAATTCTCACTAGCTGAGTTTGCCTAGCACACATTAGGCTGTTGATTTATTAAATGTTTTTTTGAATGGTTATTTAACAAAGCAGAAAATCCACGCCTTCAGGCGTTTGCAAAAATGCTGCGACATTTTGACTAGCTCTAAAGCTGTAAACACTTTATACGTTGGATTTTCAACTACTTTGGTTAGCTATATTCACGTTAACCTTCCTGAACTAAAGTGGGCCAACAGCCTATGTTTCACAGGGGTCAAACGGTTTAATATAATTAAGGGGCATTTAGTTTTTATGGCAGTTAAGTTGAAAGGCAGGAGGTCGTTAGTGCGGTCGTTGGCTTTCCTAGCGCGTGGCTTAAACATTGAACAAGCAGCTTTGGAGCTTCGCAGGCGCTACCACCCGGAAGCTAATGTTGCTGAGGTTAGAAAAGCTTATTTTCCAACTAGGCCAATTCCAATAGCGCAGCAACAAGGCAAGACAAGGGAAAAAATTGTTCAAACGCTTGAAAAACTCAAAGCAAACGCCCAAAGAGCAAGCGAAAAAATGCGCAGGTTACACGCCGACCCAACATTCGCCAAAGCAAACGCAGAAAGAATGCGCAGGTTACACGCAGACCCAACATTCGCCAAAGCACACGCAGAAAGAATGCGCAAGTTAAACGCAGACCCAACATTCGCCCAAGCAAACGCAGAAAGAATGCGCAAGTTAAACGCAGACCCAACATTCGCCAAAGCACACGCAGAAAGAATGCGCAGGTTACACGCAGACCCAACATTCGCCCAAGCAAACGCAGAAAGAATGCGCAGGTTACACGCAGACCCAACATTCGCCAAAGCAAACGCAGAAAGAATGCGCAGGTTACACGCAGACCCTGCATTTAGGCAGAAGCTCCTTGAGGGGTTGAATAGATTTTGGAATGCTTACCGGGCGAAAAAACAAGGCGCTTTGGAACAAATGGGATTTGGAAAGGCTGGTTTTGACTATACAGGGAGAGTTGCTGTTACGGTAGTTACGCCCGAGGAGCTTGCAGCGGCTAATGAACAGCACTTGGCAATTACCTCTGCGGTTTCCAGTTTGCCGTCATTGTGGCAAGCTGTTGTTGCAAGTGAATTCCAACTTGACCACCCGGTTTCATCCAACTACGCTAGAAAAGCAGCTGACTTAAACCCCGAAAAACGCAGTAAAATTTTACAAAACGCAATTAACGCACTGAGAAAAACACGCGAACTCAAAAAAATAAAGCCGCAAAACAGCTAAGCTTCCTTCACTGCTTCAAAACACGCCATCGTATACGTCTTGTAAACGCTTGGAATTTTACGGATTTTGTCAACCAATAATTCTCCAATATTCGTTAACCCGCATAGGAGGGAGAAGTTTATAAATTTATCAACAGCCTACACGTATAACCAACCGGCTTTAAAAGTGGGAATTGAGTTATAAATCGCGATGGCAGACAGATTGAAAATGGTTACTAAGCTCATGCATCAGGGCGACAAAATTGCACTTGCTGCAATTGTAGTTGCAATTCTAGCCGGCGCAGCACTTTACGGATTTCTCCCGGACAAAGTTGCAAGCCACTGGAACACCAGCGGAGTTGCGGATGACATTGTTGACAAAGAGTACATAGTAATCGGCATGCCGTTGCTCATGATAGTTGCATTTTTCGCGCTTTCCTTGCTGCCAAAAGTTAAACAATTCAAGCCAGAATACGAATTACTTCACCGTGAATACGCGGGCTTCAAAGCCGCGGTAATTACATTCATCGCCTACGTTTACCTCATTATCCTAGTTTCCAACACTGACTTTTCTCCGTTTCATGCAAGTGCAGCGCAATTAATGTTTCCAGGAATTTCCATTCTTTTCTATTACATAGGAACCGTGCTTCCCAGATTAAAGAGAAACCACCTTGTTGGGATAAGAACTCCGTGGACCATTCACAACAATGAAGTATGGAATGCAACGCACAAACTAGGGGGAAAATTGTTCAAAGCCCTGGCAGTCGTAATAATGGCTGCAACATTAACCGCGTCAACCGTCTCAACATGGCTAATCGTTGTGCCAACACTCGCAGCAGGAATAATACTAGTAGTTTACTCTTATAGCAAGAAGCAGAAATAATCCGAAAATTGCTGCTTCTTGCTAGATAGCAAACCGCAGCTATTTTGTCGGATTACTTCTGCGGTTTGCTATATTCTAAAAGCAGAACTGCAAAGCCGAATGCTAATATTGGCAAGGCTAAAGCTAAAACAGCAAAGATAAGAAAAGCGCGGAAGTAAAAGCGGCAAACAGTTAAAACCCGCTACTCTAATTTTAACATGGCTATTGAGATAACAGGCGAACCTCGGCGGGTAATGCTGCCAAAACGCACTCAAGACGGCAGGCGCGTTGAACTTTCATACACTATTGTTCCAACCACCCACGGAAAGCTAGTGATGTTTGACCGGTTTGCAAAGAAGCTCCAACCAGGCGACATTTTAGCTAGGCTTGCAAGTATGCCTCAGACGGCGGGAAGAAGTCCAGTACACAGAGTTAACGTAGGTAATCTTCAGCTGTTCGTCAAGCAAGGTGAGCGTGGATTTAACCTTCATCCTTTGCGCGAAGCGTTAGTCCTCGAAGATTTACACTACAATGGGATTAGATGTGAACCTCCAGTTGCGGTTTTTCTATATAAAAACTATGAAAGTAAGCCATGGACAGAATCACTTTGGAAACATGCTCTTGTAACGGTTGGTTCGCGCAACTTACCTAAAACTTTTGGGGTTGGAACTATGCTTGAGACAGAGGTTGGGCGCAAAATTTCTGACTTAGGCTACAGCGCTAATTCAGACCTTCAAGCTGTTGGCAGGCTAAAACCAAGAGTAGTTATTGACGTAGAAGGACTCTCACCCACATTCAGATTCAAGGCAGTTAAACCACTGCGAATAGAACGCAGAGCTCGCCTTCTGCTTAGAGAAGCTTTTAGAACGCGACCGCAGAAAAAGAAAATAAAAAAATAAAGAATCTTAGATTATAGCAAGCTGCAAAAGTCTTTCGGACTGCAAAGGCAGCTTGCTATCTAGCAAACCGACAAGTTAACTGAAAGACTTTATCGGTTTGCTATATCAAAACCATTGACTGGTTTTTAGTTTTTGTTTTGCAATTTATTTGCTTGACAAGCCTTTGCGTTTAATGAATACCCACAGTTTTTTAGTCATTTCACTTGGGGTCACGCTGCCAGTTCCGAACACTTCGCTAAGCGTCGAGTCTGCAACTGACTTAAAGGATATACTGTATCCACCAAACGGTTTTTTAGCCACCATTTACTTATCATCTCCTTTTTGTTTTCATCATTTAAGCTAAAGCTTAGAAGGCAGAAAATAACTCAACCAACCAAATTTAGCTCGCTGTAGAGGTAAAACTTAACTCCTTTATAAATGTTTATGCTATTTTACCTCGTAAAACCTCTAAAATGCCACCATTACTACCTAGAACCCGGCCTCCAACCAGAACCCTTTTATGTAAAAACGGCGTTATCAGCATCTGGCAAAGCCAGATGTCTGAGTCACAAACGCAGCGGCGTTTGTGCTCATTTCACAAGAGGTAAACAACATGCAACGTGAAGAAGATGGCGATTACGAGGATAGGGAAGGGGAGAACTTCAGTGTTACTACAGATGACCCTTTTATAACAAATAGGGAATTCAAGTGCGAAAAGTGCGGCAAAAAAATAACTGAAAAAAGCGGCACGCTATTCGCGCCATTTCACTGCGGCAGGCAAATGAAACTAGCAAGCCACATAGAGCACAACTTTGACTTTGAATCACTCACTAAACGCACCCTTGAAAAGGAACGGGTTCTTTTCCCAGAAGGAAAGAAACATGTACAAGCTAAAGCAGTGAAACATGCAAAAGTCAATAAAGTAAACCGCGCAAAGACAGCTAAAAAACCAAAGCCAGTGAAAAAAGCTCAGCTAGTCAAACTCAAACCAAGAAAAACAAGCAAGCCGACATCCAAGAAGAAAAGAAAATGACTTTAAAATTCTTGACTAACAAGCCAGCAGCTGTGCTTGGAGACAAGCTAATTATATGTGAATTACATTTCGGAATAGAATTAGCCATGCAACGCAGGGGATTAAATGTCCCGCTAGAACCACGTAAATACGCTGATGAACTTAACAAAATGGCACAAGAGGCAAAGGCAACCCAGCTTATCGTTATTGGCGACTTCAAGCACACTATAAATGGCTTTGACCAACGCGAACGTAATTATTTCAACGAACTGATTCACGCGTTGCGCTTTGAAAAAATAATCATTGTAAAAGGCAACCACGATTCGAAAATAGAGGAAATGGCAAAACCATTTGCAAAATTGCATTTTGCTGCACAAAATGACTTGCAAAATGCAAGCCAAAATGCACCCAGCATTTTGCAAATCCGCGTTGAACCAGCAACCGGACTCGTGATAAAACAAGGAAACCCTGCAACAACTTACGGTTTATTCCATGGCCACGCTGCACCAAGTGAAGAAGTGATGAACTGCGATTATCTTTTAATGGGGCATAACCACGCTGGCGTTGAAATCGGTGAGGGAAAAGAGTTTTCCAAAACCCAACAAGCGTGGGTAATTATTCCACTTAAAAACAAAGCCAACTCCAGCAAACACCAGCACAGACATAGGCACAAACAACAGAAACTAATTGCTTTTCCTTCCTTTAACCCGCTTAGCGGCTCAGTACCTTTCAACGTATTAACTGCAAAGGAACTTCACGGCCCAATATTCCACACCGGTAAAATTCACAACATTCATGTTGACTTAGACAACGGAGAGGTTATACTGCTAAACGGCCAGCGGATTGGCAAAGTCAAATACCTGCGGCGAAAAAAATCACCGCATAACAAATAGATTATTATAAGTTAACCGCTCAACTTCTACTATGTCTCGAGGAAAAGAACGCCAAGTTATATGCGCTTCATGCAAACGCTACTGCAGGCGCGACAAAGCCGTTTACATTGACAAAGTAGTGTTTTCCAACCCAATTGAGCGCAAGGACATGACGGAAAAGGAAGGCTACCAAGCAGTGTTCAAGCGCCAAGTTGCCTACTGCCCAGGATGCGGCAAGCACTTAAGAATCTACGAAAAGAAAATCCAGGAAAATGAACGTGCAAAAGAAAGGGCAATTGAACGCGAAGCACGCACTCCAGCTTTCAACGACCGCTACCACAACCGAAGCGGAAGCTACAAAGAAACATCCCAACCACAGCAACCTTTACAACAAGCAACTACCCAAGCAGAAGAAACTGAAGAGCCAACACAACGGCGAACAGAAAGTGAAGACGTTCAACAGGCAGCTTAAACTTCCAACCCCAAACTATCTTAATATCTTAACCTCTACTTTATACGTGAAGCGGGCCCATAGTCGAGTGGTTAAGACGCTTCGTTCACATCGAAGAGATCCGGAGTTCAACAGTATCCCTTTCTTTTGTAAAGAAAAAGGGATGACTGAACAATTCTCCGTGGGCCCACTGGTTTTTATTTCTATCCATCGTAGGATTTACAATGGTCGCAATTACTTTTGAAGAAGTTGCAACTGGACTGCACGCCGGTTTATGTAGAAGCAAAATCTTCGGTGAGCATGTTCAAGGTATTTTGTTTCAAAAAGCAGGCAGAGAAGCTTTTGCAATTCAACTTAAGCGTAGCACTCCACAAGAGCTTATTACAAAAATGGCCGCTGGGTTGCGAGCTTCTCTGGAACTAAATAAACATGCAGTTTCGCGCAGCATAGGAGACGGCAAATTCTCTAAAGGAACACTTGTCACAGCAAGCCCACCTGAACGCCGCATAATAATCAGCAAAATAGGCTAGCAGCTTTCAACCCACTTTCTAAACTTTTTCTCAGCTTCTTTCTCCTCAAAAATCATCGCTGGCAACTTATAAGGATGGATTTGTTGCAGCTTTTTCTCAATTTTCTTTCTATTTTTCAACGCGGTTTTAAAAACAACCATCCACTCGCTGCTTTTTTCTAGTTTTCCCTTCCACCAGTATTGCGATTCAATTTTCCAGTAATTAGCGCAAGCCGCAAGTTTAGCAGGAACTATTTTTTCAACTAGTTGACGCGCCTGTGCCTGCGAAGCGCACGCGGTAGTTACTTCAAGAATTTTCATTGCACAAAAACTTAAACGTTTCAAGAATATATGGCTAAGGTCTGCTGGCTGTGCTCTTCACGCTGGCGGCGGGACTTTCGTTCAGGCAACGCAACGGCATCTTTTCCTTGCTTTCGCAGCGTGGCAGCAAACTCTTCTGAAAAGCCATACGCGCAGTAAATCTTCTTTGCATTCGTTTGTTCAACTATTTGTAACAATTCGCGGTAATCCGCGTGGTCGCTCAAAGGAAAGCCAGTTAACCCCGGCGAACTGCTGGTTAAAGTCCAGCCAGTGCAAGCTGCAAGCTTAACTCCCCTACCGTAGCCTTCTTTCAAAGCATAGCCCAGCGCCGGGGTAACTTTGCTCATTGGAATAACTGAAACAAAAGCGCCTTTCAATTCTTTCTGACCTTCTTCGGTTGAAGATGAAACAAAATCCAACTTAACTCCCAAGTCGTTATACGCAGTGCAAATTTTTTCCACTTCTCCGCTTAAAACAGGAGCAATTCCTGCAAATTTATTCAGCGCGGCAACTATTTCTTGGGCTTTCCCTAATGCATATCCGCCTAGAATAGTGATTTCTCCGCGCGATTGGTTGCCCGTGGCCCACTTGGCAATTTGCTCTCCAACTTCCACGCGGCTGGGAAAAACATATTCCGACGAACCATAAGTAGCCTCAATGAACAATTCATCACATTCGCGGAGCTGCGCTGAACCAGCTGTAAGCGACTCTGTTAATTTTACGTCACCAGTGTAGAGAAAAGTTGATTGACCTGTGACAAAAAGCTGCCTACTGCCAAGCACATGGCCGGCATCAAGAAGTTCAACTCCCTTAACTAAAGAAAGGTGTTCAACTTCGTTTTTCACATACGCCCTTTTTTTCAACAAGTGTAACGTTTCATTTGAAGTTATCACTTTTTTAGCGTTTTTCACCGCGTGGTCTGCATGCGCATGGGAGATAAACGAAACCTCGCCAGGGCAATCTAGGCTAATCGAGCCATTGGTGGTTGAAACACGGCGCAGAATAGGGTCAAACATAGCTGTGGGTCTCTCAAATTACAACGTAAACCGCGTATAAAAAGCCAACTCACCTAACCGGTTTAAAAGCGTTGTTTTTTCTAGTTGATAAGAGGTGGGTTGAGTGGTGGCAGTTGAAACTTTAATCTTAACAGGCGGAATAGTAGTTGCGGATTTAATTGCACTTCATGAATACTTACGTTTAGAAAATGAACTTGCCAGAGTTAAAGTAGCAAGTGCTGCTTCTGTTTCTCCAACGCTTAATGATTTCGCGCAGGAGGTTAATGAGCCAATTGCAAGCGGAGATAGTACTGAGAGTTTTGGAACTCTAGAAACTACTGCAGAAACAAGGTCCGAATCAACATCAAGCGAAGTAACAGTTACAAGCACCAGCGGGGTAAATGAACATTTTACTGCGCTTGGCGAAATTTCTGCAAAATTGGACAGCGTGTTAAATTCCGCTTCTAAAGTTAGACAAAGAGTTACTGGGTGATTTTAAATGGAAGAAATGGTTCAAATGGTCCCTACAAGAGAAATGAACAGCAAAGCAAGCCGAGTTGAAGAGCTGATGGATAGAATACTAGATGCTAAATTGGTTGAATTTGAAGCGCGGCTAAATAAACTGGAAAGCGAAGAAAGCGCAGCACGAATGGAAACCGTGAAGATGTTCAAGGAATTTGGAGAAAAGCTAGACAGAATTGCAGATGAATTAAACGGCGTTGAAAAAGCCCTTGACAGCGAAAAAGCAGTTGTTAGCAAAATACGCAAACACGAGCAAGACGCCGTTACAAATGTACGTTCATGGGAAAAGAAAAGCATTGCAAATATCAAACGGCAATTGAAATCTAAAAAGTTCTTGAAAAAAGTCCGCGGGGAAATTGCCAACCGGAAGTTAAAGGAATCTATTGTAAAGGCAATTTTCAAAGACAGGCACTTGACAAAAATGCTAACCGACAAGCTAACACGGCAAACTTCTACAAAAATCAAAAAGCAGAAAATTACAAGCAAAATGGCAAAGTCAGCGGAAAAGAAAGTGATGAAAACCGTTAAATCCAACGTACGCAAAGCAGCTAGAAAGGCAGCCAGCAAAGCGGCGAAAACAGCGGTAAAGAAAGTAGCTGGCTAAAAGCAACTAGCAAAGTAGCATAAGCAGCCATAGGGGGACTTCAATTACCTAGCAGCTAGCAAATTAGTACATTAACTTTTTGTTGCCAATCGGAAACTTTAAATATTGCCAATTGGCAACTATTAGTTATGATATTTCATGATTTTGCGGCGCGGCTCCTAGGCTCAAAAGCCAAGCTTAAGGTGCTGAACTACCTCTTGGCGCCTTATCCTGATGGTCAGTTCTATGGTCTGCCACCAGCTAGCGAAAGGGAACTTGGCAATATGGTAGGGCTCTCGCATACAGCTGTACAAAAGTCATTTCAGGATTTTGCAGATGCTAACCTAACCAAGCCTGCACATGTTGGAAATGCGAAAATGTGGATTATAAACGGCCAGAGCTATGCCTTTGAGCTCCTGACAAAGGAACCTTTTGTAAAAATTTGTCACATGCCCCCCTTGCAGAAGCTTGAATCTATGATTAGACAAAAACTTTGCTCTGTTCCGGGTGCTGAAATGGCCATCATTTATGGATCAATTGCAGCTAGAACCGAAACAACTACAAGTGATATAGATATAGTAGTTTTAGCAAAAGATGATAAGGTAAAGGAAGCGGCTGCAAAGCAAATTGAAGAACTTGACAGCAAGTGTAGAGCGCTGTTTGGAAATATGTTATCTGTGGTTTTCGTCAATAAAGACCCGCTTAAAGGCAGGTGGCCGCCTTGGATGTCTGAAGCTTTGGACAAGGGCGTAAAGGTGATGCTAAAGTGATTGAAAAAAGCAGGAAAGTGGAAAAGTACAAGTACTCAAATTACCTCAAGCGGGCAGAGCAATTCATGGAAGGTGCTAAAGAAGCATTTGGAAAACGGAACTTTGACTTATGTGTTAGCAATGCAGTGCACTGTGGGATTTCAGCGTCGGATGCAATGTGCGTCGCTTTTCAGGGTAAAAGACCAGCTGGCGATGACCACAGAGTCGCATCATACATGTTTTCACAAATTGACAAAGAATGCCGGGAAAAGGCAACTCATTTGAATCGGCTGATTAATTTGAAAACCGCTTCTGAATATGGCGAGGAGAACATGACTGAAAAAGACGCTGAAGATGCTTTGAAACACAGCGAGCGGTTCTTGAACTTTGTAAAAAGCAGGCTCGGCAAACTCTCAGGCTAAAAGTAGCTAGGGTTCAAACCTTGCCCTGCCTGAGATAAAGTGCTTCCAAAATGTTTGCTGCTTGCGGTAAAGCTCTTCCTCTTCTGGCGTGCGCGGGCGAAGAACAACGTTGCCCTTCAGGTCAACATAAGCCAAGTGAGTTTTTCGAACTTCTTCTGACTTGTATTTACCAGCAGCGTCAAGGAAACCAAACTTTTTGCTCGCAGTGCCAACTTCTCTTGTTCTGCTGCGAACAGATGGCGCATACATTTTATAACTCACTGCGAAAGCTACTAGGGGGCCTACACTACTCAACAGTAAACCCTTGTCGTTAAAGCCTGCCTTAGCAGACACAAGTGCACTTGTTCCCCCTGATACAATACCTCTTAGTTTGCGCGCTCTAAGCAAGCTGACAACCTTTTCCTTTATTTCTTGATGCAGCTCATTGTGCGGAATAAAGATTTGACCAGGAACGTCCTTGACAATAGGCGGAACGTCAACAAAACCTTCTTCCCTTTCTCTTGCTTCTCTTCCTTTCCATTTTCTCTCTATCATTTCAACATCACTACCTGCAAACTGCCCTTATCACGCGGGTGTGTTCCGTGCTGTCAAAGGGATATACTAGCACTCTTTTTTCCCCGCGTTTGGACTTGATGCTTTGCACTACTCCAACTGGAAGCAGTCGCGTGCCGCGGAGAAAAGCGAACCTCTTTCCTTCAGCTTTGCACACGTAAAGCCGTTTAGAGGGAACAGCTACTAATATAGGCCGGCGTTTCCGGCTGGTTTTAATCAGCAACCCTATTTTCGTAAGCGCGGGCTGCAGCTTCTTATTTGATTTTTTCTTTAATTCTTTTCTCAATTTGCTCTTTAATTTCTTCAATTTTCTATTTAGTTTCTTCAACTTTTTCCTTAGGTGTTTACTGTTGGTTTTCGTTTTTCTTTTTCCGCGCTTTAGTTTTAGTTGAGCCATTTTGTTAGATTTACCTCTTGCTTTACCTCTTATCTTCATCGCCGCCTTCTTCCGATGTTGGCGAATTTTCAGGCCCTGCGCCTAACGCTAGAGCAGATAGGGATGAGAAGTCCATGCCGCTTCCAACTTTTTCAGAAACTTCAGCCGGATGATGTAACGCTTTCATCGCTATGTCTAGCACTACTTCCAAGCGTTTTTTAGAGATTTTTTCAAACTGCTGCTGGGTGGAAAATTCCTCTTCACTTACAACACAGTAAAACACGTATTTAGAAAATTCAACTTCGAGGTCAATTGTTTTTTCCACTACAAGGTGAAGCGAATCAAAATCCTCTCCGCTGGCTGAAATAAAAGCAACTACGAGGTCAACATCGCTTGCAGTGAACAGTTTCTTTACGCAAACTGGAATTTTGAGTATCTCGGGTGCAGTTAAACGCGTTAAACTAGCTCCAGCAATCTTCTTTTCAACCACGCCATTAGCTAGTTCAAATGAGTCAAAAGCGTTTGAAATGCAGTCTACATAGCCTATTCTAGTCATTTTACTCCCCCTTTTTAGCTCCCTTTTTAGCTCCCTTTTTAACTCCCAGTTTATCTCCTTTTTATCTCTTTTTGTGTTCCTTTTATCCTACAAGAGGGTAGGAATTCACTTTATAAATATCTACGTGTATAATACAAATTGGTTTGGGGAACACCCAGAGCCCTGTGCTTTAGATTAAATTAACCATCTACTGAACAGACCTGCAGCCCCATGCTGTGAAAAACACATGCACGCCTCTGAAAAAGACGCTAATTTAGACACGGATGTAAAAAAAGTCGCAGAGACAGAGGCTTCTATACAACGCCGCTTGGAAAACGCTAAGAAAAAAACTGATGACATACTAGCACAAGCCCGCGGCCAGCGGCTGGAAATGCTGGAAAAAGCTGAAACAGAAGGTGCAACTCTGCGAGAAAACGAAGCTGAAAAAATCAGAAAGCAAGTTTCTGCAGAGTGCCAAAACATCTTTAAGTCCGCGGAATCCGACGCGAATAAAATAGAACAATCTGCCTCTAAAAACATTGTAGACAAACTGCTCGAAGAATTTAAACACCTATCAGCAAAAGAGGCACGGGGTTAACATATGTTTTATAGCGAGCCAATGCAAAGAGTTAGAATTTACGCCGACAGCGAAGCCATTGGCAAGCTTATACCGCAGCTGTACGAATTCGGGGCAATTCACATTACCAAAGCCCGCTCCTCAACACCAGGAATTGCAGAATACGGTGCGCCGCTGGACAATTTCAAAGACATTTCTACAATGCTCATAGCAATTCGTGCAGCTGAAAAAAATCTAGGCCTACCTAACACCGGCAACAGTATTGGCCATATATCAACGCAGGATTTAGCCAAGCAATTCAACGAATGCCAAGTTGAAAAAGCCAATCTACTTGCAAACGAGTTAGAGCAGCTAAGCCAAAAGCTTAGTGAAAACAAAAAGAAAATCGAAGAACTCTCTCCGTTTGAAAAACTTGCTTACCCCTCTGCATTGAAGCAGGCTCAGCTGATCGACATAGTTGCATTTGAAACCCGCGCTAAAAAAGAATACATAGAAAAGACGCTGAGCAAGGCCAAAGCAGAATATTCATTGGAAATTAGTACAGATGGCAAAACAAATACGTGTGTTGTTGCATTTGAAAAATCTAAAGCTCAAATAATGAATACCGCGCTTGGAGTGCTTGCAGTCAAAATGCTTCAAATTCCAGTTGTGTCTACTTCGTTTAGCGCAGAAATTGCCAAAATTAAAAGTGAAATTGAAAAAATACAAAGCAAACTAACCGAATTATCTAGCGAAATAAGCAAAATAAAAAGAGAAAAAGGAAGCCAAATTTCACGCCTGCGCGCTGCACTTGAAATTGAGTCAAAAAAATCACAAATTACATTCAACTTTGCTTCAACCAAAAACCTCGTAATAGTAGAAGGCTGGGTACCTAAAAAAAATCTAGCGGCATTGGAAAACTACACAAAGAAAACTAAACAGGCCCAATTATCCCATGTTGAGCTGTTGAAAACTAGCGAAATCGCGCCAACAAAACTAAAAAACCCAGCCGGATTAAGTGCTTTTGAACAACTCGTTAGCTTTTTTTCGTTGCCTTTGTCAAATGAACTAGACCCAACTGCATTAGTTGCAATAACTTTTCCACTATTCTTTGGAATGATTGTCGGAGACGTAGGTTATGGATTAATTTCCTTTTTGCTTGCACTTGCGATTAAAACCAAAGCAAAAGATCCATTTATTCAAGCAATTGGAACAATGTTATTAATTTCTTCAATTTCAAGCATAATTTTTGGATTCGTATTTGGAGAATTCTTTGGATTCGATGCAATCTTTGGCTATCAGCTGCACGCGCTAATTCACCGAACCAACGAACACGGGCTAATACTATTAATGGGCTACAGCCTGCTATTTGGGATGTTACAGTTAGGCCTGGGATACGCTCTGGGAGCTTACAACGAGTTACAACACAAAAACACTAAACACGCACTTGCAAAAATATCGTGGCTGGTATTGGAATTCGCCATGCCAACCTACATAATAACACAAAGCAAAATAGAGTTTCTTTTCTTCCTTGAGCCACTCGCAACCGCAGTGCCTCCAATTATAATGGGCGGGCTAGCTTTACTTGCGGTTATTGGAATAGCGGTGTTTGAAGGCCCGATTGCATTGTTTGAAATCCCAGGATTAATTTCCAACATTTTCTCCTATCTTAGGATAATGGCCCTCGGATTAGCAGGGGTTATTATTGTTTTAATTCTTAATAAAATTCCGCCAGCAATTTCATTTAGCGATCCACTAAGCAGCTTAGGCGGCATAGCGCTGCTGTTATTATACGTAGTCGGACATATTGGTTCATTGGCACTTGCATTGTTCGAGTCCATGATACAGTCAATGAGGCTGCAATACGTTGAATTTTTCAGCAAATTTTTCCACGGCGGCGGTATACAATTTACGCCATTCAACTCCAAAGCCCAAAAGGCTTGAGAATATAGCAAGCTGCGGAAGTCTTCCGAGTTGTAAGGGCAGCTTGCTAGATAGCAAACAGGCAAATTAACTTAAAAAATTTATCTGTTTGCTATATAAAAAAATAAAGCAAAAAGCAAGAAATAAAATATAAAACAACGACAAAAACAAAAAAGTAGAAAAATATTTAGAACAAAAAAAACAAATTTGATTAAAAAACGAGGTGTATAGAAAAGTGGCTATAGAACTTGGAATAGGATTAGTGGCAATTGGTGCAGGCATAGCAATTGCTGGCGCTGCTCTTGCAACAGCATGGGCACAAGCGTCAATTGGATCTGCATTAATGGGATTGCTTGCAGAAAAAGACGAACCAAAGGCCTTGCTGTTCTTGGCATTGCCAGAAACGCTAGTTATTCTTGGCTTCGTTATTGCGTATCTAATCTTAACAACCCTTGGTGCGAAATAAGAAAATGGGATTTGAAGAGCTCCTCTCTTCTCTAGAGGAAAAAGGCAAAGCGCAGGAGCGCGAAGTTCTCAGCGCAGCTCAAGCTGAAGCTAGAAAAATAGCCAAGAACAGTGAGCACGAAGCTCAGAAAATTCTTGAAAAAGCACAACACGCTGGCCAAGCTGAGGGAAATGAGCAAAAGGCTGAAATGTACGCAGCTGCAAGGCTACGCGCTAAGCGCATAATTGCAGAAGCGCGGGAAAAAGCTGTTGAAAATGTTCTTGCAGAATTAAGGGACGAAATGTACGGCTTCACTAAAACAAAAGAATATAGTGATTTGCTGGTAAAATTGGCCAAAAGCGGAGTAAAAGCAATTGGCCCCGGCGCAGTTGTTAAAGCGCGAAAAGAAGATGAAAAAAATTTACGAAGCGCTGGACTTAATATGAGCCCAATACTTTTGCAATGCCTTGGCGGGGTAATTGTTGAAACAGCAGATGGCCGCGTGCGCGTGAACAACACTTTGGAAAGCTTGCTAGAGCAATTCACGCCGCAGTTAAAACAACGCGCCTATGAAGAATTGTTTGGAAAGGCAAAAAAATTCAATTTACCACAACAGATGAACACCGAAAGCAAAGCTAACACAATGCAAACAACTGCAAATAAAACTAAACCAAAAAAGAAAAGCAAACAGAAAAATAGAAACCAGTAAAAAAGCTAAAAAGTGAACACAAATGACGCTAAACCTTTATCCAAAATTTGGCTACATTAATGCTAGAACTAAAGGTATGAAGGCAAAATTGCTAAGCGAAGATAAGCTAAACCAACTTTTGGCGGTTAAAAGTTTAGACGAAGTTATTGCTATCCTTGAAGAAACCCAGTACAAGGAAAAAATGGTTGAATTTTCCACGCGCTACAGCGGAATAGAACTAGTAAACCGTGCAGTAAATGCAGATTTTGTATCAGCAATTAGAAAAATAGCAAAGTTCCTCCCACAAAATGAAAAAACTGGAGAACTATACGCACTAGCTTTGCAAGAATGGCTGATGGAAGATTATAAAATTTTAATCGCCAGCAAAGCAACTGGAGCTACAGTAGACCCAAGCCAATTTACGTTTCTAGCCCAGGAGCAACCGACTTTATTCGACGCCGTTAAATCCTCCGATGTGGATTTGGAAAAAACAGTTAAAAAACTAGCGGCATATGGAGGAATTCAAAACCAAGTATTCCGCCAAATAGCTAGTACATATTTCCGAGGGAAAAAACTCGAAGATTATAGGCAACTATTCAAGGAGTTGGATGATTATTATTACAATAAATTGGGAAAACTAGCGTCAACGCAAAGCGACACGGCAATTTCCCAGCTACTTAAAGCCAAAATTGATTTCTTAAACCTAATGATGGCCCTGCGGCTAAAATTATCCGGCGCTGACAACAAAGAAATTGAGAAAAACGCAGTCGGAGGAAAAAAAGGAGAAAGAACGGTTAGAAAATTACTCAACAGCGAAAAAATAGAAGAAATGGTTGAAGAAGTTGTAAAAATATACAAGCTAGGCCCACAAATTGCAGGGGAATTCAACAAAAGCCACTCGCTCGTACAGCTTGAAATCGCGCTGGAAAGAAGGTTAATGGAAAGGGCAATGCGCACAGCAGCAGTAAGCGCGCTTTCGTTTGCAGTTGTTCTAGGCTACATTTACCTAAAACGGCAGGAAACAATTGTACTCAAGTCAATTGCATATTCAACAATAGAAGGAGTGCGCGACGAGATGAAGAAAATATTGATACCGGCACGATATAGCAAGAAGCAGCAATTTTCGTATTAGTTCTGCTTCTTGCTATAATGGCAGTTGAACAAAGTTTGGTGAACAAAATGTACAACGAAAAAATCGCAGTTATTGGAGACGAAGACACCGTAGTTGGATTCAGGCTAGCGGGCATAACAACCGCAGCTGCAGTTACAGAGGAAACAGCTGAAAGTGAATTCAATAAAATGCTCGCAGACAATACAGTTGGAATAATCATCGTGCAGGATGACATGGCGCGTGGGTTTTCGCACAGGACAAAAAAAACAATTGAATCAATTGCCAAGCCCGTCATAGTTACAGTTCCTGGCAAAAAGGAGTTAACCAAAGGAGAAAAATCAGGAAGCATTGCTGAAATGGTTAAACGCGCAATTGGAATTGAACTAAAAACGTAGAAAAATCAGATAAACTAGAAAAAAATTAAAACTAAAAATTAACTAAAAAAATTTATAGGGGTTATGAAAAATGGGAAAACTGAAAAAAATCGCAGGGCCAGTAGTAGTAGCTGAAGATATGGCCGGCGCACAGATAAACGAAGTAGTTAGTGTAGGCAACATGAAACTAATAGGTGAAATAATTGCGCTAAAAGGAAGCGATGCCGCTATTCAAGTTTATGAAGAAACAACCGGCCTGCGGCCAGGCGAGCCGGTAGTTCCAAGCGGCAACTCGCTAAGCGTAGAACTTGGACCTGGGCTGCTTAGCAATGTGTTTGATGGAATCCAACGGCCGCTAAACGTGTTAGCTGAAGACGGCGTTTTCATCCAGCGTGGAGTTCAGGTAAATGCCCTTGACAGAAAAAGAAAATGGGACTTTACGCCAGTGGTGAAAAAAGGCGCGACTGTTGCAGAAGGAGATGTGCTTGGCACTGTAAAAGAATTTGACTTTGAACACAAAATAATGGTTCCACATGGCGTAAGCGGAAAAGTTGAAGAAATTGAAGCAGGAAAATTCAACGTCGACCACGTTGTTGCAATTGTTAAAGGCGGGGGCATGAGCATCGCCAAAGGCGATGGCTCAGTCATCGAGCGGAGCTCGATGCTGAAATCTCACGAAGTTAAAATGTGCCACAAGTGGCCAGTTAGAATCCCGCGGCCTTACAAGGAAAAGAAAAGAATTGAACTGCCATTGTTAACTGGAATGAGAATCTCTGACACGTTCTTTCCAATAGCAAAAGGCGGAGCAGGGGCAATCCCGGGACCCTTTGGGAGCGGAAAAACAGTTTTTTCGTCTTCGCTTGCCAAATTTTCAGACGCACAGATAATAGTTTACATAGGATGCGGCGAACGCGGAAACGAAATGACCGAAATATTGACAGTTTTTCCTTCACTTACAGACGCGCACACTGGCAAGCCATTGATGAACCGAACTGTGTTAATTGCAAACACTTCCAACATGCCGGTCGCAGCACGCGAGGCTTCAATTTATACGGGCATCACAATTGCTGAGTATTACAGGGATATGGGTTACGATGTTGCACTCATGGCTGACTCGACAAGCAGGTGGGCTGAAGCAATGCGCGAGATATCAGGACGAATGGAAGAAATGCCAGGAGAAGAAGGCTATCCAGCTTACTTAACGCGCAAACTTGCTGAATTCTACGAACGCGCTGGACGCGTTGTTTGCCTTTCCAGTAAAGGTGGAGACCGCACTGGCTCAATTTCAGTAGTTGGAGCAGTTTCACCTGCAGGCGGGGACATCTCAGAACCAGTTTCGCAAGGAACTCTACGCGTTACAAAAGTATTCTGGGCGCTTGACGCCGCTCTATCTCGCCGCCGCCACTACCCGGCAATCAACTGGCTGAAAAGCTATTCGCTCTATTTAGACGACTTAAAGCCATGGTATGATGAAACAATTGCAAAAGACTTTTTTGAAACGCGTGGCAAAGCAATGGCCCTATTGCAAAAAGAAGCTGAATTGCAAAACATCGTACAACTTATTGGCCCTGATGCACTTCCAGATAAAGAAAGGCTAGTGTTGGAAGCGACGAAGATGATTCGCGAAGACTTTTTACAGCAAAATGCCTATGACGAAATAGACGCGCAGTCATCGCTCAAAAAGCAATACCTAATGCTAAAAACAATTCTGCACTTTTACGACAAAGCCGCTGAAGCATTGGCGCTGGAAATGCCTTTTGACAAAATCGTAGCTGCGGAAGAGAAAAAAGCAATCGCTCAACTTAAAAGAGTGAAGGAAAGTGAAGTTGAAAAGAAGTGCAAGGAAATAACCGCCGCAGTAGATGCGAGGTTCAGGAAGTAGGTAAGACACAAACAAAGGAAAAGAAAAAAATAAGCAGATGATAGAAAATTATATTTGCAAGGTGAAAAAATCAAAATGGCAATAAAAGAATATCAAACTGTGCGCGAAATTTCAGGACCAATTTTATTCGTCGACGGAGTTGGGGACGCGGCGTACAATGAAACAGTTGAAATAACCATGCCAAATGGCGAAAAGAGAAAAGGCCAAGTGCTTGAAACAACCAAAACCTATGCAGCGGTACAAGTGTTCGGTGCAACGCAAGGCCTTGACACAAAGACAACCAGCGTTAGATTTACCGGCGAAACACTACGCTTGCCAGTAAGTGAAGATATGCTTGGCCGCGTTTTCAACGGGCTAGGCGAACCTATAGATAAGGGGCCAACTATTACTTCGCGCGAAAAAATTGACATCCAAGGAGCTGCAATTAACCCCTACTCTCGTGCAGAGTTGCATGACTTTATTCAAACTGGAATTTCAACTATAGACGTTACAAATACGTTAGTCCGCGGACAAAAACTCCCAATATTCTCTGCATCTGGTTTGCCTCATAATGAACTAGCAGTGCAAATCGCCAGGCAAGCTGCCGTTAGGGGCAAAGGCGAAAAAGAAGATTTCGTCGTAGTGTTCGCAGCAATGGGAATAACTAACGGCGAAGCAAGCTTTTTCATGAGAGACTTTGAAAAAACCGGAGCACTAGAAAGGTCAGTGCTTTTCCTTAATCTTGCAAACGACCCTTCAATTGAACGATTAATTACACCACGCATGGCATTGACAACTGCGGAATATCTCGCATTTGAACGCGGCATGCAAGTGCTTGTAATTTTAACGGATATGACTAACTACTGCGACTCTCTACGTGAACTGGCAGCAGCGCGGCAAGAAGTGCCCGGCCGACGCGGTTATCCGGGTTACATGTACACTGACCTCGCTTCCATCTATGAAAGGGCAGGCGCGGTTAAAGGAAAAAAAGGCACTGTAACGCAACTTCCAATTTTATCAATGCCTGAAGAAGACATTACACACCCGATTCCAGACTTAACGGGATACATTACAGAAGGCCAAATTGTTTTGTCGCGTGATTTATACCGCAAAAACATTTATCCATGCGTCGACGTGCTGCCGAGCTTGTCAAGGCTAATGGCACTGGGAATTGGCGGCGACAAAACTCGTGACGACCACGCTGGAATCTCTTCGCAATTATACGCATCTTACGCTGAAGGCCGCGATTTACGAAACTTGGTTGCAGTCGTAGGTGAAGAAGCCCTCACTGAAAGGGATAAGAAATTCTTACACTTCGCAGACGCATTTGAAAAACGATTCGTAACACAAGGCAAATACGAAAACCGCACAATCGAAGATTCGCTTGAATTAGGCTGGGAACTCGCCGCTGGAATTCCAGAAGCTGAACTAAAAAGAGTAAAGCCAGAACATATTGAAAAGTATGGAAAGAAATACCGCAAGTAAAACAAAGTGCAAAAAGTGAAAAGAGAGAAATAAAAAATGGCTGAAAACGTCAAACCAACGCGCATGGAACTGCTTAACACAAAGCAAAAAGTTATCCTAGCTGAAAAAGGCCACCGCATTTTGAAACAAAAGCGAGACGCGCTGGTACTGGAATTTTTTAACATCGTAAAAAAAGCTGCTAATCTTCGCAACCAACTCGACACTCAAACTTTAAAGGCACACCGCGCTTTGGCAATTGCCCGCGCTTTTCACGGCGATGCATTTATACGGGCGCAGACACTAGCTGCAGTTGCTGCTCCGCAGGTTTCCATATCTACAAAAAACGTAATGGGATTACGCATTCCAGCTATTTCAGCTCCGGAGTTTCCACCTGTAAAAGTCTACAGCGTTCATGGCACAAGTGCAAAGTTCGACGAAGCAGTAAATACATTCCGCGAAACCCTGCGGCTGGCTTTGCAGCTGGCAGAAACTGAAACCGCGTTGAAAAGATTATTGAAAGAAATTGAAAAAACTAACCGCCGCGTCAACGCCTTGGAATACAATATCCAGCCAGACTTAAAGGCAACAATAAAAATGATTTCCTCGCACTTAAATAGGCTAGAAAGCGAACAGTTCTTTGCATTGAAAGTTACGAAGAAAAGGTTGGAAAGGGCGGCTGAAGCAGAGGAGGCAGCTGAAATAGCTGTTGCCGCATAGCTTGCATAGGATAAATTGGAAAAAAGGAAAAATTATGAGCTTACTTAAACTGAAAATGTCCATGCTGTTAACAATGGCGCTGCTATTAGGCACGCTTACTGCTATTTTTGGGTTGGTATTGTGGTACAACGGCGCGAGAATAGGTACAGTTGGCGGAATAATTGCCATTGTTGGCTTTTCAGCCATAATCGCTGGTCTGCAGTGGTTCATTGCACCGTGGATGATTAAATATTTTACAAGGATGCGCGAAATTGGAAAAGAAGAACCAGAATACAAGTGGATTCACACAATGGTTGAAAAAATATGCGCAAAAGCAGGAGTTCCAAAGCCCCGCGTTTATTTAGTGCAAGATGGAACGCCCAACGCATTTGCCTTTGGCCGCACGCCGTCATCTTCAAACATCGCAATTCACACTGGATTGTTGAGTTTGCTTAATAAGGAAGAAGTTGAAGGCGTAGTTGCGCATGAAATTGGCCACATTAAGCATTGGGACGTTGCCGTTATTACAATGGCAAGCATGGTGCCGTTGATTGTTTATTATGCCATTATATTTTTCTTCGCGAGGCAGAACCGCGATAACAACGGCGGTTTTGGCAGCGTAATTGCAATCTGGATAGGAGCAATAATCGCACAAATGCTTTCATCACTTATAGTAATGCAACTAAGCAGAACGCGGGAAAGCTATGCAGATGCATTTTCAGCGGTAGTTACAGGAAAACCCGCTGCATTGAGAACAGGGCTAGCAAAAATCACTTATGGATTTTCGCCGCAGACCAACTCTAAAGCTTACCAGGGAATGCGCGCTTTTTACATTGCTGATCCGATAAATTCAACGGATTTAGCAAAGGAACTAGAGCAGAGCAGCGAGAAAAAAGAAAAAGAAGGGCCGGCCAAGTTCTCGCCGCGTGAAATTGACCACGCAATTGAATGGGAGAAAAACCGCGGCTGGATGCAATGGTTTTCAACACACCCATACACGTACAAGCGAATTGAAGCGTTGAATGAACTAGAAGCCGAGATGAAAGCCGGTAAAGTGGGTTTAGAAGCGGTTTAAAATCTCATTTGCTTACTAATTTTATGTTCAAACTGGAATACGCCGGAGAGTTCGACAAGTATTTTGCTAAGCCTAAGCACGTTGTGGAAAGGGCAAAGGAAAAAGGTTCTTCGCCACGATTTGCCAGTGAATTAGTGCGTGTGAACACTTCAAACGTAGCTGGAATTCCAGTTCATTTTGAAGGGGTTACAGCGGCAACCCCGCGGTTCAAAATAACACTATACTGCGACGTTTGCGATGTGCCGGTACTTTCCACAACAACAGCTGGAAAATCTAAAACAGTTGAAGCCGGCGACGAGACAGTCATGCAAACGGCATTTTCCAACGACAAGCCTGAAATCCCAAAGCAATATTTAAGGTTTTACAGCAAACAATGCTCTGCCTGCGGAAGGTGGGCTGCACGGGGAAGCAATCACACTTATTGCTTTGACTCGGCGCGCAACACATGTACAAAGTGCGTTGAGTGAATTGCATTTTGCTGATGCAAAATGACTTGCAAAATCTGCATTTGCATAAATGCAAATGACTTCGCAAATGCAGAGCCAAATGCTCAAAGCATTTGCGAATGCAAGCCAAAATGCGAAGCATTTTGTAAAAGAAAAACAAATATTTACACTAAGGAAGTGACAAAAAATGAAATATATTATTAAAGATGAAAAACTTGCAAGCAGTGGCGAGAAAAACATAGCCTGGGCAGAGAAACATATGCCTGTGCTTTCCATAATCAAAGCGGAATTTGAAAAAACAAAACCACTCAAAGGAAAACGCATCGCTGCATGCTTACATGTAACAAAAGAAACTGGCGTGCTTGTAAATGTGCTGCGTGCAGGCGGAGCTGAAGTAAGCTTATGCGCTTCCAACCCACTCAGCACACAAGATGACGTTGCCGCAGCTTTGGCAAAAGATGGATTTCCCGTTTACGCCGTAAAGGGATGCGACTCAAAGGTTTACTATGAATGCATTGACCGCGGTCTTGACATTAAGCCCAACATCACCATAGACGACGGCGCTGATTTACTGAACCGAATTCACAACGAGCGCAAGGAATTGCTTAAAGAAGTAATTGCTGGACAAGAGGAAACCACAACTGGAGTCATAAGGTTAAGGGCAATGGCAAAAGGCGGCGCGTTGCTCTATCCCGTGGTTGCGGTTAACGACACGCCTACAAAACACTTAATGGACAACTGGTACGGCACCGCGCAATCCACATTAGACGGCATCATTAGGGCAACTAACGAGCTAATTGCTGGAAAAGTTGTTGTAATTGCGGGTTACGGTCACTGCGGCAAAGGAGTGGCAAGCCGCGCACGCGGGCTAGGGGCAAAAGTGGTTATTACTGAAGTTAATCCCGTAGAAAGTTTACGCGCACACTTTGAAGGTTTTCAAGTTATGAAAATGGCAGACGCTGCTAAAGTTGGCGACATTTTTGTAACAGTTACAGGAAACAAACACGTTATTCGCAAGGAGCACTTTGAACAAATGAAAGACGGCGCAGTTGTTTGCAACTCGGGGCACTTTGACATTGAAATAAATTTGAAAGATTTGCAAGCAATGACAAAATCAAAGAACGAAATCAGGCCACTTGTAGAAGAGCATATGCTGAAAAACGGCAGGCGAATAGTAGTACTCGCACAGGGCAGACTCGTTAACCTAGCGTGCGCAGAAGGCCACCCAAGCGAAGTAATGGATCTTTCTTTCTCGGACCAAGCACTGGTTGCAGAGTGGATTAGCAAAAACTCTGCAAAGTTTAAGGAGAAAAAAGTGTACGAAGTTCCGGATGAAATTGACCAGCGCGTTGCAACGCTAAAAGCAAAGGCGCATGGATTAGGCGTTGATGAACTCACAGCAGAGCAGAAAGAATACCTCCAGAGCTGGAAGGAAGGGACTAGTTAATGCAGTTCAAAGCAAAACGCTTACCTTGGGTTCTATTTTAAATTGTTGAGCTCATAAATTATTTCTTATGGTTCGCGCAGGTCTTTTAGGTGTTTTGAAGGCTAGAGAAGCGCAGGAGACGGAAGCTACACTAGGCAGACTCTTACAACACCCTAAAATAGGCGGCGCTATTGAAAGGAACCCGGCTTTGAAACACGTGCTCCGTGCTGGCATTGCAACTGGCAAAATCCCAGAACAACACGGCAGCAAAGAAGCTGTTGAACTTCTCAAAAGAGCTTTGCACGGCTCAATCGTAGGAGTAAACTTATTAGAATTCCGCCCAACTCGAGGAGTTGGAAAGCCGCCAAACACGGCTGTTGCAGTGCAAAAAGCACTGGCAGACTACGCTCATTCTCACAACCAGGCCAGAAACCTAATGAAAGACGCTGTTTTTTCAACTTACTTAAGAAAAATGGCTTTAAACTTGCACGACTTGGGTCACACCGCTGAAGAGTTGAAGCAAAACCAGCTATTATCGCACGCTATTTTGGACCACATTGTAACCGAATTTCAATTAATGAAAGAATTAAGAGTACCAGCTTCAATTATCAAAAGCCACGGGCATAGTTTCAGCGTATTTCATGCAGATGATATTTACAGAGACGTAGACAAAGAATTCGGACCAGACCCAGAACTAGAACCACTCAAACGCACAGCAGCATTCATGCTCCTACAAAAACTATTCCCACACGCCAAAGCCATAGCCACAACCTACAAACAACACAAAGCAGACGTAGACAAAGAATTCGGACCAGACCCAGAACTAGAACCACTCAAACGCACAGCAGCATTCATGCTCCTACAAAAACTATTCCCACACGCCAAAGCCATAGCCACAACCTACAAACAACACAAAGCAGAC
>OBEQ010886359.1_pt1 | contig 28061 bp, 22 predicted proteins | sample 1670901 | NCBI WGS metagenome assembly OBEQ01 (sample SAMEA104232315, study PRJEB22302) | groundwater metagenome | biome: forest; feature: aquifer; material: groundwater | place: USA | collected 2011-08-07 | depth 5.4 m
GCGATGGCGATAGTACTCAACATAAGTAAAACCGTTGGCGAGGGTCAGCGCCAGCTGGGTGATTGGATTAGCACCCGCTTCAGCAATATGATAGCCCGATATAGAGACGGAATAAAAATTCCGGATTTTTTGCTGAATAAAATAGGCTTGAATATCCCCCATTAGCCGCAAGGCAAATTCTGTCGAAAATAAACAAGTGTTTTGCGCCTGATCTTCTTTCAGAATATCCGCCTGCACCGTACCGCGCACCACAGCCAGAGTGTCGCGTTTAATTTTTTGGTAAACATTTTCAGGTAAAACCTGATCGCCGGTAACGCCGAGCAACAGCAAACCAAGGCCATTATGCCCTTCAGGCAGCGCGCCCTTATAGGCGGGGCGTTCTAAATTTTGTTCGCGATAAATCGCGTCGATTTTTGCGTTAATCTGTTGTTCCAAGCCATTTGCTGTGATGTAGATTTCACACTGCTGATCGATTGCCGCATTAAGAAAAAAACTTAGAATAAATGGCGCGGGGCCATTAATAGTCATCGATACCGAGGTTGTGGGTGACGCCAGATTAAAACCGGAATAGAGCTTTTTTGCGTCATCAAGACAACAGACAGAAACGCCCGAATTGCCAATTTTGCCGTAAATATCGGGTCGTTTATCAGGATCTGCGCCGTATAAGGTGACGGAATCGAAAGCAGTTGATAACCGAGCTGCAGGCATATCTTTCGATAAATAATGGAATCGCCGGTTAGTCTGTTCAGGCCCGCCCTCGCCGGCAAACATCCGTGTTGGATCTTCATTGATACGTTTATAAGGGAACAAACCCGCTGCATAGGGAAATTCACCAGGGACATTTTCTTGCAAACTCCAACGCAGCACGCTGCCCCATTCAGTAAACTTTGGCAGCGCCACCTTGGCAATTGGTGTTTGAGAAAGCGAGAGCGTGTAATTATCAACGGTGATGTCTTTACCTCTGACGGTAAAAGTATTTTGCGCTTGGGTGTAAGCAGTTTTTTTATTTGGCCAGCTGTCGATTAAGGTTTTGCATTCGGGGGCTAAATCAGCGGAATATTGATTAATTAGCGTCGTCAATAACTGAGTGCTTTTACTGATCTCGTTATTTTCCTGTTGTTGCCCGGATTGCTGCAAAATATCAATCGATCGCCGCAAGGCGTAGAGTTTGTCGGCGATTTCACTCTGACGAATAACCCATTCATTGTAGTTCCGCACTGACTGTGTGATCTCTGAGAGGTAGCGTGATTTCTGCGGCGGTATAATAAAGTTGTCCGTTTTGGGTTGCGGATAATGACTGATATCGGGATGAAACTCGACCTTGGACTTCTGTGTTAACTGTTGACACAATGCGACATACAAACGATTCACGCCACCGTCATTAAATTTAGAGGCCGTGGTGCCAAATACCGGATAATCTTCTGGCTTGAGTGTCGTCTCATGATGATTGTAACGATACTGCTTTTTCACCGCACGCAGAGCATCTTCACCGCCGGTTTTTTCAATCTTGTTCACCGCAATCAGATCTGCCATATCGAGCATATCGATTTTTTCTAACTGGGTCGCAGCGCCGAATTCCGGCGTCATGACATAGAGTGAAACATCCGTCACATCGACAATTTCTGAATCAGACTGACCAATGCCGGAGCTTTCCAGAATAACCAAATCAAACGCTGCCAATCGCAGCAGATCCAGCATCTCTTTTGCCTTCGCAGACAAGACTTGATGCGCGCCGCGAGTGGCGACTGATCGCATATAGATGTTGGGATGATTAACTGAATTCATTCGAATGCGATCACCGAGCAGCGCGCCGCCGGTTTTTCTGCGTGTCGGGTCGACCGATAGAATAGCCAATTTTTTAGTGGGGAAATCTGTCACAAAACGCCGCGCCAGTTCATCGACCAGCGATGATTTACCTGCACCTCCCGTACCTGTAATACCAAGCACGGGCGTTTTATTCTCTTTCAGTTCTGCTGCAATCTCGTCCGGCCATTGGTTAGTTTCACTGTTTTCAATAAGTGAAATTGCTCTGGCAATCGCGCCATAGTGCAGTTGTTTAACGGCAGCAAAATCAATTGTCGCATTTTCACAAATGCTAAAGTCGCTCGATTCCACCAGATGATCAATCATGCCATTCAGGCCCATCGCACGGCCATCATCCGGTGTGTAAATTCGTGTAATGCCATAGGCATGCAACTCTGCCGCTTCCTGCGGCAGTATCACCCCACCGCCACCGCCAAATAACTTTATATGGCCTGCGCCCAAGCGTTTGAGCTCATCGTGCAGGTGCTTAAAATATTCTGTGTGGCCACCCTGATAGGAGGTCAGCGCAATCGCCTGCGCATCTTCTTCAATCGCGCACGTCACCAAATCATCAACACTGCGGTTATGGCCGAGATGAATAACCTCAACACCGGCAGCTTGAATAATACGCCGCATGATATTGATCGATGCATCATGTCCATCAAACAAAGAAGCAGCAGTGACAATTCGTACCGGATTTTTCGGTTTATACACGGGCGATTTACTCCTTAATAGATCCCTACGCTTTTGCCCGCAGGGGGAAACAATTCAGTAGATTTTAATCACTTCAGCGGTGATGTCACTGGGATTTAGTGTCCATACAGTTCTCTCAGCGAATCACCACTTAAAAGATATACAAGCGCAACAATTGTTAGCTTACTATTGTGCACAAAATACTCCAAAATTCTTTCTCTTCTGGAAGCCTCACTAATGATAGATCTGTTTTCCCTTTTGCACGTCTTCGACTATGTTATCTAGTAGTTAACATTGGCATCGTTCATCATGAATGACACTACTCCATCCTATCGGCCTGATGCTTTACCCAATCTTGAACTCGCTGCTTTAGGTCAACCGCTCGCGGATGCAGTTTCCCTGCACTTAGCCGGTAAGTTATCAGAGGCAGAAAATCTCTATCATCACCTAGTGCAACAGCAGCCGCAAAATCCTGAGGTTCACCATTTCTTTGGCATACTTCGCTACGATCAAAAGAAATATGAAGATGCTGAACACTTTGTTACAAGAGCCATCGAACTCGATTCCACCCAAGCGGTTTATTATTATACCTTGGGGAAAATCAACAATGGCATGCGACGTTATTGGCAAGCGATTGGATTGCTGCGAAAAGCTTTGTCTATGCCGAAATGCCCGCTGGATGTTTTTAACGAACTCGGCAGTGCAATGCGGAAAATCGGCAAGTTCGACGACTCCGAAAAATGTTATCGCGAGATACTCGCGCAATTCCCCAACGATGCCGTTGCTTATAATAACCTGGGCAATACATTGCGGGATAAGGGCGCGCTGGTTGCTGCAATTGAATGTTTTGAGACATCCCTTAAATTGCAACCGGATTATGGCAATGCAAAATTTAATTTGGGATTTACGCACCTTTTGGCTGGCAACTATCAAGCAGGCTGGGGGTTTTACGAAGAACGTCTGCAAAATTCTCATTACACGGAAATCATCAATCAACCCGATAAATACTGGCGTGATCAACCACCACCTGGGTCAACGCTACTCGTTATCGTCGAACAGGGTCTTGGTGACACGCTGCAATTTCTGCGCTTTTTACCGCTCGCTAGAAAGCACTACAAACATATCGTATTGATGGCACAAGCCGAGCTGGTGGAAATTATCAATAGATGCAAAATTGCTGATCACGTCATCCCTAAAAACAGGGAAAACATAACAACCTTATGCTTTGACGCTTATATTCATCTGATGAGTTTGCCCTTTGTGCTGGATAGTAGACTCGATAATTTACCCGGTTGCGAAAATTTAATTGCGGCGGATGAATCGTTAATTCAAAAGTGGCGCCAAAAAACTGCTGACTATCTCGACCTAAAAGTTGGGATTGCGTGGGCTGGCAATCCCGCTTTTACCAACGATCACAATCGTTCCTGTCCGCTGGATTTATTCACTCCTCTGCTGTTGACGCAAAAGGTGTTCTTCTTCAGTTTGCAAAAAGGCGAAGCAGCTGAATGCGCTCTTCAACAACTCGACACGACTATTCCATTGATTAATTACATGAAAGAAGTGACTAGCTTCAGCGACACCGCTGCATTGATCAGCTCGCTGGATCTGGTGATTACCGTCGACACCGTGGTGGCTCATCTGGCGGGCAACCTCGGCAAACCAACCTGGATTTTAGTGCCGTATGCGTCGGATTGGCGCTGGTTACACGCGCGGAGTGACAGCCCGTGGTATCCGCAAACCCGAGTCTATCGACAAACTGAACCAAATAATTGGGTGGAATTAATTGCGCGCGTAACGCGCGATCTTATACAGCTAACAAAAAGCGAGAAGAAGTAACTCTATTAATTTTCGACTTGGTAGATGGCCTTTATTGTTGCAACTTCATTTGCTTCAATATTTTTTGATTTGACCATTTCCAGCATCTGAAACCGCCAGTAGTAAACCGGCGACGCTGCATAATAATCGTCATCGGTTATCGTCTCATCCTGAGGCTGAACAACACGAAGGCATTCCATGAAAAATTCCTTTTATAAATGTGCGCGATTCAACCTGAAAAATAGTCAACCTAAAAACAGCGTTGAATTCGTCACAAGATATCTCCGAAAAACGGCGCAACAATACGCTTTAATGAGATCGGATGGAATAAGTATCTCATTGTATTCGCCGGCTCAGCGGCAGCTAGAATTTTAATTAAATTCTAAAACAACGGCTTAAATAGGCGGTTCTAACAGATGCGCGAGATATCGCACGGTGATTTAGGAATTTGCGGGCAGTTTGACAGAGCGATGGCTTACATGAGGTTTTAGATCACTAAGACCAATGCCGTTAAGTGAAGAAAAATCTTCATTGGTAGCCCTGCAATTTGAGAGAAACTGCAACATTATGAATTTGATAATGCGGCCACAATATCCGCGTGTTTATAAAAAACCCGACGACGAACTAAACCAAACAACGCAGACAATCCAATTAAACCTACGGGAGTTGTCGCGCAATTAGATAGAGGCGGTGTAACAACAGTGCTATCGCCACGAAATAAAGCCACAGCTGCTTTGGCATTTCGAATCGATAACGCATTATTAGCCTCACCAGGACTTCCAGCTGCGATACCACAAGGGCCGTTGGAACCGCATTCACTAATGTCTGGATTCGAAAATACCCCGACTGTCGGGCTGAAATACGACATAATGGTGCCAAAATTGCCTTCAAAGCCATAACCATAAGAATAACTGTACAACCCCGCAAAAGATGCATGCGCTCGATCATGAACACTCCCCATGAGATGTCCGAGCTCATGGGCAAAAGAATACTCTGAACAGTAGTAAGTCGTCATAGGGTCATCGAGATCTTCACCATCACTCACAACAGCGACGGCATTGGTTTCTGCGAATGATGCGGCGCCGTTGTATACCCACGCAAGACCGCAATTTGCTTGTTGTGGGTACTGATAATGGCGGAGTAGCACCACTAAATCTGCTTCATGTGTTTCTCGTAATGATTGAACATTTGCAAAGGGATCTGGTTCTGCTGGAGGTGTGGTTAACGCAGCTGTTAGGCTATCAAGAGTCGTGGAGTTGCTCGCCGTATCTGAGTAATTTATCCGTAAACGATGCACGACGTTGACCGTTAGGTTGATCTGACTTAAAAGATAAGCATTATTGGTACGTACAACCAAATCGTTTATACGATTTAATGCGCCTTCATCGGCAGTATCGCTGGGACTATTATAGTCATCTGCAAAACCCGAGCTATACAACACCAACAGATTAATAGTGACTGGATCGGCGGGACCAGGGCCTTCGTTAAAAGACTCCGCATCTAATAGGTTCTCGTTAGCCGTATCGTCGTCATGTTGTTGAGGAGTCATTCGCGCATCATCACCAAATTCAGTTTGGTGCACTTCAGTCTGACTGGTGTCAACAATACTCAATTCATTATCAATTTGTTTGATGAGGTATTTGTGACCCTCACTTTCAATTTTGCCGGATACATGGTTGCCGGTATAGGTCAAAATAATAGGGCTCGTTACTTCACTTTGATTTTCAATATGTCCAATCCAAGAAACTGTTTTGCCAGTAGTGACCGTTCGATCGAGTACACCAATATAAGTATCACCGTCAGGAATATTGATTTCGATGCGCGACCCAACAGCACCGCCCAAGGTATCTTGGTTAACAGTTTGCGCAGATTCACTGACGACATCAGCAGTAGTTGATGGAGTGTTAAATAGTTTGGGAAGTGCATCTGCATAACTGTGCAAGCTTACGCATATAAAAGCTATGGCTGTAAATGATTGAGCGCGTGATAATGTTTCCACTCTTCTTACTGTTTTCGACATTTTTATTATTCTTATATTTATGTCCTTTTGGACAAATTAATTTTTAGTTCAATGCCCAAACACTTGAACTACAGATAAATAAGCCATATGAGCATGATCTATTTTTTACAATGACTTATGTGATCCGAAATATAATTGATTAAAAAATACAGGAGCTAAATACCATGTAAGCTACATTGGGTAAGCACATTAGGTTACATCAATTAATAGGCTAATGTTTTGTTCCATTTCACACTCTATCAATAAAAGTGGCGCTGCCCCATAAACCGAGAGTGCTCACTAACAATGTATGTATTTAGCCATACCACTTTAAAAAATAAGCAGTCGATTCTTACAACAAATGATATGCGACCGCCAATTCTTAAATTTAGTTATTAATAAACACCCATTTTACGGCAAGATAATTTAACAGATCAGCATAATTTACCTTTGACTGCCGACAATTTTCACCTATTCCTGGTACTATTCCGGGTACTGTTCTGAGCACTGTTCGCTGCTCTAGATTGCCCTAATACAAAGCTATGTATATATTTTCGGTCGTAAAAATAAGTAACCCATGGACGGTGCTTGCAAATCCGAAGGTTAGTTATGTCTACTGATTCGCTGCTTATTTTTTTCTACGGCATGTTAAGTATCTGTTTGGCAGGCTGCGGCGCCTTGGCAATTGTGCAGGGTTATAAACTATTAAAAACTTTACTGCCTCAAGCAGCTAATAAAAGAAACTGGCTCCGTGTGCAGCGCGGCATGGGGTGTTTTCTGCTGCTCTCTTCATTGGGCTGGGGCTGGTTGGCAAAATTAACGCTGACCTCTGTTACGCATGATTCAGAACTCAGTTTTAGAACTCTTGCCAAGCAGAGAATCTCCTTTCAAATGCTCGCTGATGCCAATCTTCATCCGGCGCAACTGCTTGAAAATATGAGTCTCGCCGAACTGTACAGACTGGTGGAGATAGGCAAAAAGCACAGCGGGCAATTCAATCGCCACATTACCGAACTTACCGCAAAAATTGCCCAACTTCAGCGTCAACAAATAGCGATCGATCAGTCCATAGTGCAACAGGGGCAAGTACTGAGAGTCATACGCGAAAACGGGTTGGCTATGGCTAGCCAGCCCAGCAAATCTCAGCATATCAACGCTGCGCAAATAGAGTATATAAACGATTTGGAGCCATCAGCAGCCGGTGCTCGTCATCAAGCTTCGCCACAAGACTATAGGCCCAATACTGTTTTATTTGCCTTCAATGACGCCAAACTCACTCCCCTCTTCGAGGAGGAGATCCATCAGGTCGCGAAGTGGCTACAACTGAATAAAAATTTTGGCGTCACCCTTGAAGGTCATACCGATAGTGATGGGGACAATGGTTATAATCAGTTGCTCGCGCGACGGCGTACCGAGACAGTTAAAGCGTCACTGATCGAACGGGGTGTTTCGGCAGATAGAATCAGTACTAAAACCTTTGGTGAACAGCTCACCACAACCGTGAGCCGTATTAAACTACTCGATCGGCGGGTAAATTTTCGCGTTCACCCACTTAATTAATTAGGATCACCTTCTCTAGTTCGTAGGATGGGTCGGTCCGACGCCTCGGGAGCGAAGCGCAACCTATCAATTTCGACCAGAAAAAAAAAATGATGGGTTACGCTTCGCTCCACCCATCTCACGAGGTTTTCGATCAACAGGATCACCAAGCTAGGTTGATAATTTCGCCTTGCTTCTCTGCTGCGAAAAATTTGCCTTTTTCATCCCGTGCGACTCTAGCCAGCGCACAGTGCACATCGTGGGTGAAGAAGAGCCGACCATTGCGTTGCAGTAAGTTTTCTAACAAGCGTTGCTTTTCGTCTATGAGCATTTCAGGAGCGCGATCGTAACCCATAGTTATTGGAAGATGCACCCAGGGTGTACCAGGAATTAAATCCGCTGCAAAAACTACGGGACCATCGGGCATGTTAATCTCCGTCAATAACAAACCCGGTGTGTGACCGTCGCTGAGATGAAAATGAAAATCCGCGCCTAAACTATCGCTGGAATTCTCGGTGACAATTTCCAACCGTCCGCTGTTCTGTAACAATCCACAAAGCTCTGGAATGAAAGAGGCTCTGTCACGAGGATGAGGATTTAGCGCGCGCAACCATGCGGATTCGCCGACAATATAAGTAGCATTGGGGAACAACAACTCGGCATTTTTACCTTCTTGCCAAGTACTCAGCAAGCCACCTGCATGATCAAAATGCAAATGAGATAAAACCATCACATCAATGTCGCTGTGTTGCAAGCCGTGCGCGGACAGGTTTTTTAATAAAACATGTTCTGATTCGACGATGCCAAATCGCTGCGCCATTTTAGGTTCAAAAAAAGCTCCGACACCGGCTTCTAATAAGATATTTCGCTTACCATCCTGCACCAGTAGCGCACGACAGAAGAGCGGAATTCGATTAGCTTCATCTGCATCGACCCATTGCGACCACAGCGCTTTGGGCACATTGCCAAACATGGCGCCGCCATCGAGTTTTTGTGAGTTGCCCAAAATGGAAGTCAACTTGTACATGCGTCTGTCCTTAACCCTTAAACAAATTGCACACCGGTAAGTTTTTCACTGAGCGCCCACAGCTGAGCTTTGGCTAATGGATCATGGGCGGTTTTACCCAAAGCCTTTTCTTTGCAATTATAAAAATAACGCCCACTGATGCCTTCCACAGCTTTCGAACTCGCTAAATAAATCGAAGTCTCGGCGCCTTTTTCGGGTGTTCTAAAAAACAGTTTCATAAAAGTATGCATCACTAAAACCAACAGTTTGTTATTGTTGCCGCCTAAATTTGTCGCGACAGCACCGGGGTGCACGCAGTTTACGGTGACACCGGTGCCTTGCAATCTTTCAGCAAGACCTTGAGTGAAAAATATATTCGCGAGCTTTGAACGCCCATACGCTTTCATCGCGCCGTAAGACTTCACCATATTGATATCGTCAAAATCAATCGGGCCGCCAAACTTATGTGCTTCAGAGGCAACATTGACAATCCGCGCCGGTGAATGTTGTTTTAATAGCGGCAACAACATTAAAGTAAATTGAAAGGGACCTAAATGATTGACGCCAAAGGTTGCCTCAAATCCATCGCGCGTGATTTCGCGACTTTGGTAAACTGCACCAGCATTATTCACCAACACATGCAAGGGTTCACCACTGGCTAAAAATTCCTTCGCGGCACGTTGCACATCTTGCATCGATGAAAAGTCGCAAAGCAGAACTTGGGGCGTTACCTGCGCTACCCGAGAGACCTCTTGCAGTGTCTCACGACATTTTTCCAGACTGCGCCCCACCACTATTACCTTGGCACCCAGTTTCGCCAATTCAATCGCGGTAACTTTGCCAATACCACTGGTTGCGCCTGTTACCATACAGGTCTTGCCGTGCAGATTATTCCCCGTTTTCACACTCATTTACCCTCTCGCTAATTGGTCTTTTTTTTAAAATGATTTTGATTTTTTTGCAACACTTAAAACATCACTTCTTAACTGGCCGCTTGTTAGTCAAAGTTCAAAGTATCGGCTATTAGAACACATGATTGTTAGAAGCACTGTGAACTAGCAATTACTCTGCGACCGCACTACCATATAGCGGCCATACCCACATCCTCGTTTTTATGGATAAAGATCATGGATATAGATAAGGACAAGAGCATGACAAATGATCCTGTTACCAATCGCCTAGTTGCTACCGCTAACACAGTTTCTCTTGATAACACAGTTTCTACTGAACGAAGAGCTTCTGCTGAACGCCGCCTAAATACAGATCGAAGACAATATGAACGTCTTGAACGCTGGGATTTCGATCGTCGCAGCGGTCGCGATCGACGTAATGATCCCGACATTTATCCAGATGCTCATTCACTGCATTCGAAAAAGTTTGAGCGTCAATCCTAGGAACACACTCCTTATAAATACTTCAATCGCGACTTCTTTCCGGTTAAGGAAGCATTCGCGATTGATATGATAGTGCTTTTCTCGTCTAGGCTTTTCGCTCGATCAGACTGCGAAAGCGTTCGTTACTGATTGAAATAAACAGCCCTTCGCAGCTCGCTGTCATGATGTTCCCAGCCCACATTTCACCGCGCAATTTATTTTTGCGTCCCTCGACAGAAACAACTCGGCCCGTTAATTTTAAATCTGTGCAGATCGGCGTTGGTTTATGAAAAGTCGTAGTCAAGGTTCCGGTAACGCCGGGTTGTTTTGTGATGGCTTGAGCCACACCAAGAAATTGATCAAACAGCGCAGCAACCCAACCGCCATGGACACAATTAGGTGGCCCCTCGTATTGCCAACCCAAATTCACTGCACCATACGCAGTGTCATTATCAATATGTACTGAGAGTGGCGGCGCGATAGGATTGCTATGCCCGCCTACTGGATTGAGTTCATACCCGAGATAGCCACGATCGCCATGACGTTTGCCGTCGTCGATTTCTACGTAAGCGTTGCGACCCAATAGTCTGGGTGCGTTGAGCAATTTCGCGGGGAGAGATTCTAATACGTCTGCCAGTTGGTGAAGCTCTTCGGCAGAGGTGGTGCAGGTGACAAAATTTTCGGTCAATTCTCTTAAAATATTGCCGATGCGGCGTTTTGCAGCCCACTCTTCATTGAGTGCCGGTTTAGTTTCTGGTTCATCGAAAGGATTGAAGGATTCTGACATGAAAACTGCTCCAAGGATGGAAATCGCTTGAAGCAGTTTACCGTTTTCTAGCTTGAATACCTATAACGCAATTTGAGTATGTAATCGTATCTAGTACATTTAGGTGAGTATTTAACCGTACCAACTCAGATCCGAAATCAGACCTATTATCAGAGACTGAGTTGATACGGGTTAGCCACCGAGCCGGTGCCGCCCATGGATTACTGTGGACCTACGAGAGTCGAGGTATCATTCCAGGATGACGACCAGACATCATCATTACTAATGTAGTGTACTGCATCGCCGTGAATTATTGATCTCTGCTCGCCGTAGTAGTTAGAGTAGGATTGGGTTTCGCTGGCGCTTTCAATAATCAACGCTCCTTTACTGCTGATCGTGGCGGTGCTTGGCTCGGCAGCGCCTTCAATCTCATAAAGATAGAGGCCTGTGTCCAGCCAGGTGTAATTTGCACCATAGCGGTCGATTGGCAGGGCAAATCGATCATTTTCGTCATCGCCACCGGACAGATAACTCAGCGCGTGATGAGAATTTTCTACGGTGCTGTAACTGCCTGTCTCGCCAATGGTAACGCTATCGACCGAGGTCGGCGCTGTTGGATCAGTTACATTGAACAATTCAACTTTATAACCGGTTCTGAAACCTTCATCATCCGCTGCATAACCAAAACCTAACAGCAGATCGTCGCCGATCGGGTGTAATAAGGAAGAAAATCCGGGTACTTCCAATTCTCCCACGATGGCAGGTGCAGAGCTATCGCTAATATCTAATATATACAGCGGGTCTTTGCGCTCAAAGGTTACGACGTATGCCCTGTTGCCGGTGTAACGCACGGCATAGACATCTTCGCCAGGTTTACCAATAGCAGCGGGAGAATTTTCATTGGGAATATGAGTGACTTCTTCCAACTCGTAAGCCGTAGAGGATTCGCGTAACAACGTTAAACGATGGCCTGTGAGTGTATCTGATTCCGTGGTCGATTCTGCCGCGAAGGTTTCTGCATCTGGCTCAGCAGATACCGACACTGCATCATCACTGGACTCAACGGCCGGCTCAATCACATCTTCAAGGACTCCAAAATTATTCGCCGGTGAACTAACTACATGAAGAATGCCATTGCGCTCGCCAAATCTAAAGGAAGGATTACTCCAGCCCAAGGTTCCTTTGACTTCGCCACTGCCGGCATAAGCGGGATTGCCGTCTTGAAATTTAAATTTGTGGATGATGGTTTCTTCTGACGTCCAATTGTAGTGAGAAAAATAGATCGCTTCTTGCGATGCATAAAAGCCATCTGATGGCGCATCAAAACATAACGATTTGTATTCACCAGGCGCACGTAAATTTATCGCCGTGATGGTGACGAAAGACTGGTAATAATAATCTTCTTCAACTGTTGAGCTGCTTGGGATTAAACAGTCAGTCGCATTTAATAGGGGTGTGATTTCGCCATCATTCAAGCTTTTACCTGGCATGACATCGCTGATTGCAACGGTATCTTCCGATGAAGTACTGTCATCTGCTGTTGATGTTTCAGCACCAGCTGCAGAAGTTGAAGACTCTTCACCGGTTGAGGACTCTGCCGCCAATTTTAGCATTGGTATAATCGTCGAATTCGGATAGTAACGCGTTACCAGATAAACCACATCACCTATACGACGCGATGCTATCAGGTTGCCTTCAATCTCAATTTTCCACTCCTCGCTGCTCTGTGTGGGGTCAGCCACATCCTCAATAATCAGCGCGGTACGTCCACCAGACCAAGCGCTGGAGCGAGACCAATAATCCCAGCCGTAATAATCCTGGCCAGCGCCAACCACTGCTAAAAGGTCTTTGCTGTTCTCATCATCAGCTGGCAATAAAAACAGACCATCAACACGCAGGTTAGCTTCTGACAAGGTGATTTTGGCAATCTCTTGCGCGCTGGCGGGTGCTTGTTGTGTTTGCAACACGCGGATATCGGCATACTGATCAACTGCAGCGATCGAGGTAGGAAAGGGTTCGGACAATGCCATTGATTCCGGAGCCTCTATCATAATGTTCCAGCCATAATAATAATCGGGCTGTTCTGCTACATAAAGGTGGTCGCCATCGTATTTAACGATATCAGATTCATCCACGCCGTCTTCTTGCAAATAGGTGCCGGAAAACTTCGTGCTTGATTCACTAGCACCCGCGACATTCGGCACGGCAGCGTCGCTTGGTGCTTCGGCACTGAGTTCCGCAGCACTATCAGCGGTAACCAACTCCACGGTTGCATCAGCGACATCGTCAGTTTCTTCCGTCGTTGTCAGTCCCTGCGTAACATGGGCAAGTAACTGATCATCACTTTGTACTTCCTGAAAATAGCCAATTTTTTTCTCGGTAAGAGTCTCAGTCTCTTCCGAATCAGTCTTTGTCGAATCATTGCTGCAAGCGGTTAGGCCAGCTATCAAGGCCATGGTCAGCCCGGACTGTAGCCATTTATTGTTCTGTTTCATTGTCACTGCCTCTTGTTGGTAGCTTATTAGTTTTCTACGCACTGTTTGTTTTAAATACCAAGTTCTACCAGCATAGTCGGTTCAGAAGCGTTAATCTGTTGTTATTGTGCTTAAAAATGTAACCAAAATGTTAATGGATTGGGATAAACCGATTACACTTACAGATAATTCGGCCTCACGTAATGCCGGTTACATTTCATTACAATTTTGCAACGATTTCACTGAGACTAAATGATCGAATTGTGCAAAGATTATAAAATGACTCACGACTTATCTACTAAATGCCAACCATGAATCAGCTGCAGACTGCGACAGTTGCGACACTCTTGCTTTTTGTTAGCAGTGCTGCCTATGCCCAGACTGCGGAGAAGACCAACGATGTTAGCTCTGCTGATGTGAACAAGCTCACCCCCGACGTCTACTGCAACGATGACGGCTGCAATAAAGTGAGCCCCTGGCATTTCGGCCTGGGAGCCGGCGTCGGCAGGCGGAGTAATCCTCTTATTAATTCAGATGACATCAATATAAATTGGTTTGTAGATCTAGCTTATTTCGGTGAACATTTTTTCTTTGACAATGGTGATCTCGGCGTTACCTTCAAGCAGACCGATAGCTATACGCTAAATGGCATTGTGAGTTATGGCAATGAAAAAGCCTTTTTTTCCCACTTTAAAGATGAATCTTTTTCGTTTAGTGATCTGAAGGGTTCGCTAGAAGATGTGGTCCAGGAAGTGGCGAGCCCCGAAGCTCCCGAAGCTATTGCAGATGGAGCAATAAGCTCGGACAGTGCAGATACTCCAGATGATACACAGGTAGTGACGCCAGCCGCAGATGCATCGCCAGAAGTAACCTCAGCCTCGCAGTCCGATATTGAAGACCCGCCTGACAGAGATTATTCCATTGAGGGCGGCCTTGAACTGCTCTATGAAACAGACTTGGGTGAAATTCAAAGCCAGCTCTTAACTGATATCAGCTCTACGCATGACGGCGCAGAGTGGTGGCTCTCCTACGGCCATCCATTCCAGTCTGGTATTTTTAAAATTTCACCTGCCGTGGGTTTTAGTTGGAAAAGCGCTGACTTGGTGGATTACTACTATGGCGTTAGACCTGAAGAAACAAATGACTCGCGAGCTGTTTATGAAGCGGGAAGTACCGTTAATCTGTTTTTAAAATTGAGCATTGCCTATCGATTATCAGAGAGCTGGCAGGTTGTCAGCGTACTCGAATACGAAAAATTGGGCGCGGAAATAAAAAACAGTCCCATTATTGATGACGACGCAGTAACAACCGCTTTTTTGGGGCTATTTTATCGGTTTAAATAAAGTTTAAACCCATGAATGACGAGGGGGAGTAGATCGATTAAGTTCGAGCACAGGCTGTATCAAAGAGTAGCGCCGGTACTTGTATTAGCAGGGGCGCTTTGTATCATGCCGTTTTATACGGTAGGTGGCTCTGCGCTCGCTGAAAACACTGTTACTGGAAATACAGCCCCAGTAAACATGCCCCCAACCACTATCTCGGGCAGATTAATCGCACGCCCCAAACTGTGCATGACAGAACGCACCGACCGAACCTGCACGATGGACGTCGAGCTGGTATGGGAAACCAATTGGGTCAGTGATTTCTGTATTTACTCATCGGTTGATGAAGCGATCATCGGTTGTTGGCAAGCGATGAAACAGGGTGAGAAAACCATAGCGGTCCTGTCGACCGAAGATATCAAATATCGTCTGGTCGCCAACAATTCACGACAGACTATTGCAGCAACCACCGTATCGATCCTCAGTGTTTCACATAAACCATCACAAACACGTAGACGTCGGCACGCTTGGAGTTTGTTTTGATTAGAGAAACACTCACATTATGAAGAACGTTGAGAATAAATATGTCAACCGATAGTGAAGCAAGAAAACACGACCTCTTATTGGTAGAAGACGATGTTCGGCTAGCCACCCTGGTAAAAGAGTTTTTGGAACAAAACGAATTTAATGTCGATATTGAGTACCGTGGCGATACCGCAGTAGAGAAATTTCAACGCCATCCCGCTGAGTTGATTATTCTCGACGTGATGTTGCCCGGCATTGATGGTCTCGAAGTGTGTCGTAGGATTAGATCCATCTCGGCTGTTCCCATATTAATGCTCACGGCCAAAAGTAGCGACATCGATCAAGTTGTAGGACTCGAACTCGGGGCCGATGACTATGTGATTAAACCGGTTGAACCGCGGGTATTACTGGCAAGAATTCGCGCCCTCTTACGCCGCAACAAAGAATCAGCCAAGGAGGATGCGCCATCACCGCAGCTTGCACAGAAAAATGCAAACAGCTTGATCTTCGGTGAACTTAAAATAAATCGCGATTCACAGGATGCACTTTTAAAGCTACAAAAAATTGATCTCACCACCCACGAATTTGAATTGCTCTGGCTGTTGGCGAGCAACCACGGCAAAATTCTCAGTCGCGACGATATCTATAGTTCCATGAAGGGCATAGATTACAACGGCCTCGATCGCACTGTTGATGTACGAATTTCTCGCTTGAGGAAAAAACTCGATGACAATCAGCAAAAGCCTTATCGAATTAAAACGGTATGGGGTAAAGGGTATCTCTTTGTTTCAGATGCCTGGGATTAATTTTTTCCCCGTAATTCCTTATCGATTTAGTTCCTTATCGATTAACACTGCTTATTTCCGCTCAATACTATTGCAATGATCAATAGATCTCTCTCCGCCACTAACTTTTTTTTGCGCACCTATTTTGTGGTGGTCACCATTATCATAGGTGCTGCCTGGCTGTTAGATAATTTTCTGGCACGGCAACTGAGTGAAAATATCAATCAACAGGATGCGCTCAAATTAACCGGCAGTTTTTATTACGCCGAATCACAACTTACTGCTGTTAACAACAAAGATGAGGTCTCAGCTGAAACATTGGCAAAATTATCCAACACCATCACTCTGCCGGTGAATATACTTAACCTTGAGGATTTGTCCTACTCCGAATCTATCCGACAGCAGCTCGCCGACGATATGATTGTCACACTGTTCAACAATCACGGCGAAAAACTCTTTTATAAAAAAATGCTTAACCAGCCACTGGTGCTAGCGCTGGGTCCACTGCAAGAGTCCACGCCCAATCAATCCGAAAACTGGGTTATTCCGTTATTTTACTTTACAGTCGCCTTAGCTATTTTCTTTTTCACCTGGCCGTTAATAAAAAGTTTAAACACCCTCAGCGTTGCCGCGCAAAAACTTGGCAGCAATGATTTTTCCGCGCGGGTGGACATAGCGCAAAACTCAAGTATCTTTCCCGTCGCAGCAACGTTTAATCAAATGGCCGAACGCATCCAATACTTGATGTCTTCACAGAAAGAGTTGCGCAATGCTATTTCTCACGAGTTAAGAACCCCGCTTGCAAGACTGAAATTCAGTCTTGAAATAATCCTCGGCAAAGCGCAAAGCGCAACAGATGCCGAGTATATTCGTTCGATGAAAACCGATATTGATGAAATCGATGCTTTGATCGAGGAATTATTGAATTATGCAAAGGTGGAAAACGACATTACTCGACTGAATATCGAATCGCTCGATATGCCCGAGTGGCTGCGACAACAGCTGCCGCTATTGCACAGGCATGCACCTAACCTCGCGCTGGAATTAACGGTGGTAGAAGGCTCTGCTGAAGCAATGAAATTCGTGGATTTTGAACAACATTTGCTGGCAAGAGCACTGAGCAATTTAATTCGCAATGCAGAACGTTATGGCAATGGCAAAGCCTTGCTAGTGCTCGCCATTACTCCGAACGAATGCAGCATTCAGGTCAACGATAACGGCCCAGGGATTCCCCCCCAGGACAGGGAAAAAATATTCACCGAATTCACTCGACTTGAAACCAGCCGCGCTAAAAACAGCGGCGGTTATGGTTTGGGATTGGCCATCGTCAAACGGATTATGGAGCGCCACCAAGGGCACATCAGCGTCACTGATTCCACCTTGGGTGGAGCCTGTTTTACCCTGCGCTGGCCCCGGCGAGTTGCCGATTTAGCACCCAACTTGCCGCAATCGCGGTAATATTTTTGCCCGGCAATTTATCAACAAATTCTGTGGATAAATTGGTGAATAAGAGGAGGACAAGACGTTGAGAACTCTTTTTAAGTGGCCCCAGCTAGTTTTTTAGCAGCAATTGACAAATAAGAAAATTCCTTTATTTTTTAACATCCTAAATATTATTGACCGTTCTACAACGCCACTGATCAATATCTACTAACTGACGAGATAGTGTTTCATAAGCTGTGTGCAGGGCTGTGAATAACAGCTGCGTGACTCTGTATAACAAGGCTCATGACTGTGTATAAGCAAGTTCAGCTGCACAATGATACAGGCCATTGCCAAGAGGAGGCGCAAAATTCAGCGCCGGATGCGTTAATGCGACTGATTACTGTCTGCTTGTTTATCAATTTGCTGCTTTAAATAGCGATAATCTTTCTCTGTCTCGGACAATTTATACTCGGTATCAGCCAACTTCTGCCCCAACTCAAGAATATTTTTTTCCAGGGTTTTATTCGATTGCTGGATCTCACCAACAGTTTGATCAAAAAAAGATTGTGCCTTCCGCTGCTGAAGTTTTGTGGCGATATAAAATCCAATACCGCCGGAGACACCCACTGTAAACAATATTAGTAAAACCATAATGAACCTTGCTTCCCATCTGACAAAAAATTATTTCGCCTCTCGATCCCGTGTCTACACATGAAACTCTTTTACCAGTCGCTGCAATTGCAACGACATTTCGCGCAACTCATGGCTGAAAGATTCCAAGGCAATCGATTTCTCGGTGGTATTCTTATGCAGTGCTTCAATTTTGTCGATACCATCCATCAATTTGTTGAGATGATTTGATAACGTGTGCCCTGTTTCGATATCGTCAATATGTTCCTCCAGCAACCGATTCAAACCCAGCCCTTTAATTTTGCCCAGCAATAATTCGAGCAACTCCGTTTCAATATACCCCAGTGTGGTGTTCTCACTGATCTTATTTGAATAAAAGGAGGTGTTATTTGCCGCGACAATTAAGCGTAAACTGACCCGATCAATTTGCTGTACCACTTGGGTGAGTTTGACTAATAAATTATTCAGATCCGCTGCGATTCTTCCCACTTCATCTTTGCTGATCACTTCTACCCGACGGGTTAAATCTGAGTCATTGGCGGTTCGATACATTGTATCGTGTAAGCTCAACAACTGGCGTTGTATCACACGAATGCCGCCCAAGGAAAGGGTGAGTACAATCGCAATTGTCATGATGATAACGGCCACAATCACTGCCAAAGCGCGTTCAGTTTGCGACTTCAACGAGGCGACCTGCTGGCTCAATTCGAATTTGAGTCGCTCCTCTACCTCTTTGAGCAATTTGAGTTGCCCACCCATCGCCGTAAACCAATTTGCCACATCAACCCCAAAACCACCCTTAGTCGCACGCTCTAGGGCGATTTTTTTCATCTGCATAATGTCATCGCTGTACTCACCAAATACCGCCTCTTGAAAAAGCCTTAATTGATTTTCATCGGCAAAAGAAAAAAATACCTTCTGATAGGTTTTTTCTTCATTGAGTACTTCAATCAATTTTGGGTACAGCGCCTTGTCAAAGAAATCTTTGGCAAAAACCGTATTTAAGATGGCAAGCTCTAGCGCAACCTGGTCTTTGCTGTGCAGAAAGTTCACGTATGCGGCGGTGATGGCCGAGATATTGGCGTGTTTACTTTGTCGCGTTGTGGCGGAGATAACATCTAATAAGAGATCATTCACATAACCATAATTATTCAGCACGCTGTTCACTTTGCGTTTTGTGGGATCAGGCTTGGCCGCGCGCTTCTCCACGTCTTCGCGCATGGCAGCCATATCCAACAGTCGGCCCTGGGCCCAGCCCGCCGCCGCCTCGAAATCCTCACTAAAACCCACCACGTCAATATTATTGAGCGTATCGACAAAATATTCGATAGCCACATCGGTTTTGATCCGCTGTTGTTGCAGACTGCGGCCGATCTGGGAGGATTGAATCTCAGTAGCTAATGCGCCTAGCGGTAATTCAGGTGACTGTCTATCTTCTGGAGCGTCTGGAGCGGGAGTTTTTTTCTCACTAATATAGTAAGTACTCAAGCCAAGCTCCATCTGTAATTCATGAACCAACGCGCTGGATGCCAGTGCGACGCCAGACAGATCTTCAATCGCTTTTACTTCTCGATAGGTATGATATTGTTGTTGGAGTGCCAGGTAAGAAAAATATAACAACCCGACAAGGGGAAAGATCAAGATAAGGAGCAGCTTCCAGCGGATCGGTATATACGAAAAAATTTCCATGGCCTGATGCGAATGCTCACGAAACAGCTACTTAATTGGTGCAAACAACTATGCAACAGTGTTCGAAGATAAAGTTAGATGCGTGTACTTAACTTAGATTAAGAATAGACGAAAAGCGCAGATGTGAAACTCGTAGGGGCAACCCCCTGTGGTTGCCTTTTTATTTGATATGGGTCGGCACAGACATCAGATAAAAAAGGGCAGGCACGGGGGCCTGCCCCTACAGTATTGGGATGATATCAACAAACCAGGTCGTGCTGTATTAGTCAGTGAGCAGAGGGTATTAGAAAGAAGAAAGAAAACTAGCACCACATTCAAGTCGTCAAAAATGCGGTGCTAGATAGCGCAAGTTACCGCTAAGTCATGTACCAAAAAGAAATCTGCAATTAAAAACAAACAATAATAAGAACCGGCAAATACCCTAAATCGGCTATTTGTAGCTAACACAAAAATTTTGTTCAATTGGAAGAGCCTGAAGAAGCATTGCCCTGTTCTTTCTCATGGAGTTTTTCTAACGTAATCTTTTTAACAAAGTCTTGCCGTCAGATTCTCTCTCACAGTTCGTTCTACGAATAACAAGCTGCGAACAGGTTCAGGTCAATAAAAGAAATGTATTCTGGTGAGATATTGGTTGAGAGCAAAATAACGGCTACACCGATGCGACATCAATATAACCGCCATTTTTAAAGTCCCTGTCCATCCTTGGCCAGACACATCCTTGTGTGTATTCTTCCCTAGACGCTGCGTATTATGGCGGAAAAAAATAATTAGCGAAGAGGAGATTCGCCACTGTTGCTGTGCGATATATCCTACAAAATAAAAGCGAATACTCTCGTAAGAAGGTTGGTGTCGTTGTATCAAGTTGATCATCGAAATGACAGCAGTTATTGCTTTTCGAATTTGTGTATAAAACCGTCCGAAGAAACGGCAAAGTAGGTATTGGATTTTTCACCGAAGCCGACAGCCACTGTGCTCGCCCAAGATGGCCGACCAATTTCTTTTATGGGCATTGTCCAATGTTCAATTAATGTTTGATCTTTAACATTCCACAGTTTAACCGATCGATCTGTGCTGCCAGTCAGCAGCTGTTTACTGTCAGCCGAAAATTCCGCGTTGGTAAAGGTCATGCCATATCTATTCTCATCGGGCGGCTCTATTACTCCGATAATGACACCCGTCTTGGTATCCCAGAAAATAGCGCGATCATATTTGCTAGAGGAAAACGCAATTTTTCCATCAGGAGAGAGGGCAACGAGCTGTACATCGTTGGTATGTTGTTGCGTGAATAATTTTTTACCGCTCTTGGCATCCCACAGTGTTGCCGTTTTATCTTCACAGCCTGTTAAGACGTAAACGCCATCTCTACTTAAGCTAACACTCCGCACCCGATTAGCATGGTAAAACGTCTTCTTTACCCCGCCGTGTTTTACATCAAAAATAACCGCCGTGAAATCGGATAAGCCAAGTAGGGCATAGTCGCCCTTGGCGCTAAGCGCCACGGCCAATATATTTCCCGGCGATACCCAATAGGTGAGCGATTGTCCGTCGGACGTTCCCCATAAGACAATGGTTTTTGGATCGGCCGTCAGCGCAAATTCCCCGTTGGGAGAAATTGCCGTAGCAGTAATATCAGAGAGGGTGGCTTTTTGGTGATTCCAATTATACCGTCGCTCGCCTTTATCGAGTTGCCAAAGGCTCCCACCTTCAAATACGGATCCGATCACGGCAATTTGTCCATTTTTCCCAATCGCCGCGCTAAATATACCCTGCTGGGCAACTTCCCAACTTGCACTCGATGCTTTGCCGTTAGAGCAGCCGTAGCAGCAAAAGACCAGCGTGATTAATAGTGCGAGTTGAAATTTTCGGATGGTCTTTCTGCCTGCGGCCAAGGAGGCGATTAGTTTAAACATCACTGATAGCGCTATTTTATGTTTGGACAAATTAATTATGCATCCTCACGTGACTTTTTTGGCCGCTCTAAATAGCATGGCTTGACGTTTCACGAGATGTTGAATCAATATTTCTTGGTCGGTAACACTCATTTTTTCAAAATCCACGCGCAAAAAATAAGTGCATGGCTCTTCTAGTTCGTCGTCTTGTTCGTCGTCCAAAACTTCAGCGCTAGCGGCTGGTATTTTGTCATTGTGTAGCTTGCCACAGGACAATACTTTGCCGATCGCTGAAATATGTGTATCTGTTGGCGCTAACACCATATCAATCAATAACAGCGTCTCATCAGTAAATGCTTCGATACTTTTAAAGGCAATGCCGCAGGCACTTACATTCACTTCCTGTATCATATAGGCAATACGGTGAACCAGACCACTTTCTACCGCCAAAAGCTCGATCACGGAATCAATTTTCTTGTTAAGCAGGCCGCACAACTCGGCTATTTCGGGGGCATGAGTATCGAAGTATTGCACAAGCTCCTTAATTCTTTTGTCCATACTCGAGAGTGCCGCTACCGGGCTCTGAGGTAGGCAATCTGTGTCTTGTGTTTCAAGCTCTTCCTGCGCGAGTAATCGATAACTCATTTTCATTGAGTCGTTAATGCGGAAATAACGGCGGCGCTCCTGTTCGATCATCAACTTTTATCCTTAACTCTAGAAAATATCATCCTTTTGCAGCTCGTATTTTTCCCGCGGTGAGAGCTTCAGCGATTCGTAATACGCAGGGTCAACCATTTGCAGGTCTTGCACATTCTTCTTAAGGGTTTTATCCCAGCCCTGGTAAATAACGATCTCCACTCTGCGGTTTTTTGCCCGATTTTCCACTGTGTCGTTGGGCACCATTGGCCTTGTGCCAGCATAGCCGCTGACACCGATGCGCTCAGGATTGAGTATGTCACCTTTCAACAACTCATGCGCAACCGATGCAGATCGTGCCGATGACAAATCCCAATTCGATCGATAACGCGATGACTTTACCGGAATATCATCCGTGTGTCCTTCTATCGAAATGCTGCCGGCTTTTTCGATCAATATTTCCTTAACGTCCGCCAACATGGGAATATATTTTGGTTTTAATTGCGCCGAACCCGATTCAAACGATCCCTGCTCTTTGAGGCGTATGGTGATAATTCTGCCTTTGGTTTCGACTTCGATCGCTCCTTCCTTGATTTGATCTTTCATCGCCTCCGCAATATCGACCGCGTCCTGTTCAGTTGCTTTCGCCATCTGTTTTAACTTGTCTTCGAGATCAGCTTTGGCGCCGCCGCCGCCCATGGCACCAGCCTCCATTCCTACATCGCCATGTTCTAGCTCATACTCCTTAGAACACTCGACCTCCAACGACATTTCGGTGAGATCATCAGTTTTTTGCCAGATTTCATTGATCGGCGTGGGTTCGGGTCGACCAGGGCTGAATTCCTGCGCCATGATGCTGGTGCCTTTCGGGATCTCCATCACCTTTAATTTATTTTGTACGCCAAAAGACTGAGCCATGGATCCAGCAAGCTGTTTATACTTCGCTGTATCAGTTTCCGCAAATGAGAGGAGTAATACGAAGAAACACATCAGCAGTGACATCAAGTCCGCAAAGGTGATTACCCATCCCTCTCCCTCCTCCTCATGTGCCGGACAGTCACATTCTTCATCACTATCACTCATGGCAACCCACCAACATCCTTGTTCACCAAGTTATTCTTTCGCAGCACGTTTACCTTCGGGCAGATAATTCCTTAACATCGTGTCAATAACACGCGGATTTAAACCCGATTGAATAGCGATTAATGCATCTATAATCAGCATTTTCAGCTCCAATTCCTCATGGCGCCGCAGCGTGAGTTTATCGGCTATGGGTAGCATCACCATGTTGGCAAACACAGCGCCATAAAGTGTGGCGGTTAAGGCGACTGACATCGCCGGACCGATCGCTTTCGGATCGTTCATGTTGCCCAACATGGCAACCAAGCCGAACAAGGTTCCCACCATGCCCAATCCGGGCATCAGGGCGCCTAACTCTTTAAACATTTTGGCGCCCCATTCATGGCGCTCAGCGGCGAGTTTCATATCCTTAGTCAACAGGCCTTTCACCACCGTGGGGTCATGACCATCCACCAATAGTTGAATACCTTTTTGCAAAAATTCATTACCTACTTCTTTACCCTCCAGCGCCAAAAGACCACCTTTGCGCGCTGTGTCGGCAAGTCCAACAATTTCCTCAATCAGATCTTCTGGGTGATCTATTTTGAAGATGAACGCTTTACTCGCGGCTTTTACGCTATTCAAAACTATGGGCAAACCGAACTTTACACAAGAAACCAACGCAGCGCCGACCAGTACGAGTAACGTAGCGTGGGTATCGTAGTACATCGAGATCCCACCGTTGGAGATCATGGTATAGAGGACGATAGCAAATACGCCAGCAAACCCTATGAGCGTCCCTATATCCACCTTCTACTCCTTGTTTGTCCCTTTTTATTTCGTGTCACAGTGTTTTTGAAAGCTTTCTCGAGTCAGGATTTATCTAAATAAACATGTGTCGATGTGGAAAAAAAATACAGCTACTCTATTGAGTCTAGACCGAATTCATCAAAAATCACTCTCACCAATCAAGAATAGTCGGAATCATTTACGTCTCAAAAACATCCAATTGACCTGGATAGATCGCTGCGGTAGGGTGCGTTCAGCATCTCTCATACACGTACTTTTACAAGCCACTTATACAAGGACAGTCACCATGGCAGTGAAACGAAAATCGCCTGACTTTGAGAAATCTTTGGCAGAACTAGAGGAGCTGGTTACGGAGATGGAAGAGGGCGGCTTATCGCTCGAAGATTCGCTAAAAGCATTTGAAAAAGGTATAAAACTGACCAGAGAATGTCAGCAATCTTTGAAGGAAGCCGAACAAAAAGTACAGATGCTCATCGAAGAAAGTGGCGAAACCAAACTGGTTCCATTCGAAGCAGAGGAAGATGAGGCATAATGTCAGCGCTTAAAGCAGTACCCTTTGCAGAATTCCAAAAATTCAGTCAGTCAAGAATCGATCAATATCTGGAGACCGCTTTCCCCACCACATCACCCTTTGGCACAGAGCTTTACCGCGCCATGCGTTACAGTGTTTTTAACGGCGGCAAACGGGTGCGGCCTTTATTAGTTTACGCCACGGCCACTGCGCTCAACTGCGCGCTGGAACGAGTCGATCCGGTCGCGGCGGCGGTCGAGTTGATGCACGCCTATTCACTGGTGCACGATGATTTACCCGCCATGGATGACGACGACTTGCGCAGAGGCAAGCCGACCTGCCATAAGGCATTTGATGAAGCAACCGCCATTCTCGCCGGTGATGCGCTGCAGACTTTGGCGTTTGAGCATCTCGCTGCAACAGAACGCTTATCGACAGACACACGCGCGCAATTAATCCTTATCTTGGCCCAATCAGCTGGTGCGCAGGGTATGGTGATGGGGCAAGCTATTGATCTCGCCTCCGTGGATAAATCTATCAGTATTGTCGATTTAGAAAACATGCATCGCCACAAAACGGGCGCCATCATCAGTGCCTGTGTAGCGTTAGCAGCTAAGTGTGCTCTCACAGTGACGGTCACTCAACAACAGCAGCTCCTTACGTATGCTGCAGCTATAGGTCTGGCCTTTCAGGTACAGGACGATATTCTCGACATTGAGAGCGACACAGAAACTCTCGGCAAACAACAGGGAGCTGATCTTGAGCTAAACAAACCTACCTACCCGGCACTGCTCGGTCTTGAGGGGGCCAAGCAAAAAGTTAAGGAACTCCATGCTGACGCTATTGCAGCACTCGCGTCGTTTGGTGAGAGTGCTAATCATTTGCGCGCCTTAGCCGATTATATCGTGCAGCGGAAAAACTAATATAAAGACATTATCCTGATGCTTACGGTAAAATGCTCAGTTCCGCCTAGTGCGGAAAGTCGGGAATGGATAAAAACGTCTAAATTTCGTCTATATTATAAACAGCAGACTCTATGCCTAATTCATCTGTGGTATTTGACAAAATACCCTTGGAGCGACCAAAAACCCCGCTACTGGATCAGATCGAGGTCCCGAGTCAGCTGCGTCAATTATCTGCGGATCAGCTGCCACAGCTCGCGACCGAGCTGCGTGAATATCTACTTTATAGTGTCGGCAAAACAGGCGGCCACTTTGGCGCTGGTCTAGGTGTTATCGAACTCACCATTGCGCTGCATTACGTTTACGAGACGCCCAATGATCGATTGATCTGGGACGTGGGACATCAATGTTATCCCCATAAAATTCTTACCGGCCGACGCGAGCGCATGCTAACCATGCGGCAAAAAGACGGCCTGTCGCCCTTTCCGAAAAGAGAAGAAAGTATTTACGATACGTTTGGCGTTGGACACTCAAGCACCTCGATCAGCGCCGCTCAGGGTATGGCATTAGCCGCCGCGCAGAATGAAACCGGCAGAAAAGTCGCCGCCATTATCGGCGATGGCGCCATGACCGCCGGCATGGCATTTGAAGCCCTGCATCACGCGGCACACACCCGCGCCAATATGCTGGTGGTGTTGAACGACAACAACATGTCGATCTCTCACAATGAAGGCGGACTCTCCACCTATTTTTCAAAAATTTGGGCCAGCAAGCTTTACACCAGCATGCGCGAAGGCGGTAAGAAAGTGCTGGCAGCAATTCCGCCGGCCTGGGAGATCGCCCGCCGCACGGAAGAACATATGAAAGGCATGGTGTCACCGGGAACCTTATTTGAAGAACTCGGTTTTAACTACAACGGTCCCATCGACGGCCACGATCTGCATGATCTGGTGCATACCATTAGCAACCTGCGCGACCTGCCCGGTCCGCAGTTAGTCCATGTGATGACAAAAAAAGGCAAGGGTTATGCACCGGCCGAAGCCGATCCCGTGACCTATCACGCGCTGGCAAAAATCACTCCCAAAGATGACAAACCAGTTCAGCCGGTGGCAGAAAAACCTTTGCCGGAAAAAACCATCGCCAAAGAGTCGCCCACCTATTCACAAGTATTTGGTGAATGGCTCTGCGATATGGCAGCCACAGATTCTCGACTGATTGGTATAACGCCAGCCATGTGTGAGGGTTCGGGGATGGTGAAATTCTCCAAACAATTTCCCGAGCGTTATCACGACGTGGCCATTGCAGAACAACACGCCGTAACACTGGCCGCCGGTATGGCCTGCGACGAGCTGAAGCCTGTTGTCGCTATCTATTCAACCTTTTTGCAGCGCGCTTACGATCAACTTATCCATGATGTCGCTTTGCAAAATCTGGATATCCTGTTTGCTATCGATCGCGCCGGCCTGGTCGGTGAAGATGGCGCAACCCATGCCGGAAGTTTTGATCTTACCTATTTGCGCAGCACACCCAATCTGGTGGTAATGGCGCCTTCCGACGAGAATGAAACACGTCAGATGCTTTACACAGGTTATCAATACCAAGGCCCCGCCGCCGTGCGTTATCCTCGCGGCAAAGGTCCTGGCCGTGAACTCATAGAAAAAATGTCCGCGCTGGAAATCGGCAAAGCCGTGGTGCGGCGCAAAGGTCGCGATCTGGCTATTCTGGCGTTTGGCAGCATGGTCGGACCAGCACTCGAAGCGGCGGAAAAGTTAAATGCCACCGTGGTGGATATGCGGTTTGTTAAACCCTTGGATGAAAGCTGCATCACTGAAATGGCGAACAGCCATAATTTGCTAATCACGGTTGAAGAAAATGCTGTCGCTGGTGGTGCAGGGGCTGGCGTCTTAGAATTTCTTGCACAACAGGGAATCGTCATGCCAGTACTGCAAATCGGTTTACCCGATCAATTCCTTCCCCACGCGAAACCTACCGAAATGCTGGCTGACTGCGGCTTGAATGCCAAGGGAATCGAGAAGTCGATCGCTGATCGATTGGTATTGCTGAAGAGTCAAACTAGAAAAGCCCAATAAGAGAGTATCTCTCTTTCTCAGTCGTTATCACATTCGTCGACAGCCGCATCCATCAGGTGGCCAAGTTTGCCAGCTTTTGTCGCGAGATATTTTTCATTATGGGCATTCATGCCGGTATGCAACGGCACTCGCTCAACGACTTCAATACCCATTTCAGACAGTGCATTGACCTTACGCGGATTATTGGTGAGTAATCTTACCCGCTGAATGCCAAGGTATTTAAACATGGGCTTACAGATTGAGTAATCGCGCATATCCGCGCCAAAACCCAATTGTTCGTTGGCTTCGACTGTATCAGCGCCAGCGTCTTGCAGATTGTA
>OBEQ011761305.1_pt1 | contig 28056 bp, 28 predicted proteins | sample 1670901 | NCBI WGS metagenome assembly OBEQ01 (sample SAMEA104232315, study PRJEB22302) | groundwater metagenome | biome: forest; feature: aquifer; material: groundwater | place: USA | collected 2011-08-07 | depth 5.4 m
CCATGGAGATCATCAAAAAATGTCTGCATGCACCAGCCAGCAGTTGAAATTACAGCTCCCAATAACTTACCAACAATAAGAAGTGGTATTCGTACAAGCTGCAAGCTCGCAGGAGGTTTAAATTTATCCAGATAAGCAAATACGTCTTCTCCTTGAAAGATTTTACTTTTTATGGTGTTTGTTTCTTTTAACTTAGTCGGAGCAATAACTATCTGAAAGGAAATAAGCTCGTCGGGCAAAAGTTTTGTCATCATCCCAGTAATATATCCAACAGGATCATGCTCTTTTAAAACATCCTGTTTTTGCAAAGGGTAGGCAAAATTGCGACCAAGCTTGTACTCAACTATTTTCGTGAACCAGTTCGCTTGATCCTCCAATCTTTCTGGTAAATAATCACTTACGGGTTTAATTCTCACTTCAGGAAGATAGGAAATCAGATACCGTTTTATGTTATTTACTTCATCAGCGGTCGTTCTTAATAGATATTTGATACCTTGATTTTTGCTAGATACAATTTCAAAGGAGATGGACTGCTTGATACCAAGTATTCTGTTGAAAAATGATCCTTTGGCACCCAAGTGATGGATTAAAGAGAAAAACTGTTGTGTTGAATACGCTGTTCTCTCTGTTAATGCTGGAGGCGTAAGTTCAAGAATTACAGAATTTTCCTTCAAAATTCTTCTGATAAACAAAGCTTTGCGGATTATAAATAATATAAAAATTAGGATCGATGCAATTAGTGCAAAGGTGAAAAAACTGGAATAATATGAACCAAAATCAAATTTGGAAATAGAAAAATTTCCAATGTATTTATTAATTAAGTAGTCAGCTCTCAAGTGCTGAACATTTATCATGCCCGTTTTAAGAGCAGTTTTTAAGGCAGATTTTCTGGGTTGAGTATATCACAAGGTGTCAATTATCTACTTGACAACTATCGATATTTCGATATATACTATCTATATATCGATAGTCAAGTATGGAAACTGCTTTATCCCTGACCTCAGAAATTTTTTATAACCAGCAGAGAAAACAAACTCTAGAAAATGATTTGGAAGGGGCGAAAGAGATATTAGGAACGCTTACGGATCAATTTACACTTGATGAGCTCAAAGTCATTATAACTGAGATCAAATATCTAGCAGAAAGCTGGCTTGACGACTTCGAACGAGGTATTTTTGACGGCAAAACTTTAAACGAACTACTAAACATCTATGGGGGCTTATGAAACAAGAGATTGTCTCCTCGGATACTAAAAAGGCAATTATTTATCTACGGGTATCAACCGAAGAGCAGGTGGATAACTTTTCGTTGGAAACACAGGAAAACATCTGTAGAACTGAGGCAGAAAAAAGAGGTTTTGAAATAGTAGAAACCTTCAGGGAAGAGGGCAGATCGGCAAAAAACATTATTGGGAGACCAGTTTTAATATCTCTGCTTGAATATTGCAGAAAGAATAAAAAGTTAATTAAAGCACTCCTAGTTTATAGGCTAGATAGGATATCAAGAGTAACAGGTGACTATCTTGCAATTAGAAAAAAGCTCTCCGAAAACGGCGTGTCAATAATCTCTGCAACTGAACCAACGGGCGATGGTCCTACTGAAAAATTAGTAGAAACTATTCTTGCCGGATTTGCTCAACTTGATAACGACATAAGAAGTGAAAGAGCAAAAAATGGGATGAGAGCAAGATTTTTATCGGGCATGGTTGTAAATGGTCGAGTGCCGCTTGGCTACAGCTTAGGTGGAGGACAAACTGTCAAAGATCCAGAAAGTTGGAATTCAATGCAAAAGGCCTGGGATCTGATGGCAACCGGCACGAAAAGTATAAGTGAAATGACAAAAATAATGAATGACTGGGGTTTAAAAGAAAATTTTAACAAAAGAAAATATGCAATTCGACCTAATCGGGTGCAAGTGCTATTCAGAAATAAATTTTATATGGGAATCTTATGCTCTAAAACGTACTCTGATGAGGTGAAAGGCCGGCATATACCAATGATTACCGAAGATTTGTTTTACAAAGTTCAAGCAATAATTGATGGCAGAAACCCAAATAAGGTCGCATTAGCAAGAAGAAATCATGAAAATCCTGCCTTTCCACTCAGAAGAATTATAAAATGCGCGGGCTGTGGCAAAGGCTTGACTGGAGCATGGACTAAGGGCCATGGGGGCAGATATGCATATTACTGGTGTTCAACAAGATGCAATCGTAAATGCATCGCGGTAAAAAAGCTTGAAGGTTCACTCGTAAATTTACTTAAGGAAATAACTCCCAAAGATGAATGCCTGAATATGTTTATTCATTATATCTATAATTTCTATCAGGAGAGGTACACAACGCTTCAAAAAATGAAAAATAACGCTAATTCCGAAATTGATCAGCTTAAAAACTTAAGAAAAACTCTAGTTGAAAAAAATATGTCCGGGATTTATTCCGATGAGGTTTTCAAAGAACAAAACACAATATTGGAGGAGAAAATCGTCAGGGCACACATTTCCAAAGAGGAAAGCATAATCGACAAATACAGCATAGAAGAAGTCACTTCGTTTATAAAGACCATGCTTGCCGATCTAGGCGAAAGCTACCGGAGATCAAATTTAAGCCAAGTCAAAGTTATGCTAGGTTTAATCTTTCCCGCGGGGTTGTTCTGGGATCCAAATGGCACCTTAAACCACCAGATTAGCCCAATATATCAAGCTATTCGTTCACTTGATGCAAAAGGTGCCCTTCAGAGTGGAGTTGACAGGATTCGAACCTGTGGCCTTGTCGATGTCGACGACACGCTCTAACCAACTGAGCTACAACTCCCTATTTTAGAATCAAATTTTACCACAAACCTTTATTGTTCAAGAAAATCGAGAACTACTTCCCCTAAAACAAGATCCTTCGACTCAGTCGATTAGAACTCGACTTCGCTCAGGATGACAGATAAAAACTGCAAAAACCTTGACGGAAAAATTGTAAAAAATATTTAAAAATCTGCCGAAAAAAACATTAAAAAAAGCCGCGTATTTAGCCTCAAATCAAAATTGCCTCTTGCATTTTGTAATTAACTTGTTGTTATTATTAAATTTAGATGAATAATTTATATGAATGAAGACTAAAAGATTTCATATCATATGCGACCTCGCAAATTGCAACGCAAAAATAAACGATCCTGCCGCAATTAAGGATTTCCTCACCAACCTCGTAAAAGAGGTCAACATGTCCATCTTAGACGGCCCGATGATTGCAGAAGGAATCCCGGAAAATCCCGGCTACACAGCACTTGTTATTATCGATTTTTCCCATCTTTCTGTTCATACTTTCACCAAATATGATGAAGCTTTAATCGATCTTTTTTCCTGCAAACCATACGATAAGCAAAAAGTATTAGACTATTGCACAAATTTCTTCGGTGTCAAAGAGGAAGATGCCCGCATCAAAGAAGTCTGGTGGGGAGAATAAAAGTTCACAGTCGGACAGTTCACGGTTCACAGTTCTTAGTCGCCATGATTGCCTCAAATGTCCATTTCAAGGTAAAATATAAGCATGGAAAGTAGAGAACAAATAATAGCGAGAGACCGATCACAACATCAAGCCCGAATTGAAAGGCTCAAACAAGAAGCGGGTCTTGGACCAGTTTTTAGAAAAATAAATCCACAATCGAATGGTCAATCTAGTCCAAATGTAGAGATTCGAACTGATATGGCACCAGGAGCTTCAGGCACTGTCATCAGAAAACGCCGTGGCGTACCTCGGACAATACCCGTAGTTTTGCAGAGTGGATTTGACGAAAAAACTGAACCTGCAGATCAACACCAAGCTGCAAATTACAAAGGAGACCTTAAAAGGCTAACTCCCATAGAAGAAGAACTCAGACAATCAACAGAAGGACATATAGACCCACAAGTCGCAGACAAAGCCAGAAAACAGAGATTTGCAGTATCCGCAAACTCTAGACCAAAATAATATGCCCGATCAGCCCAACCAAAAAACAATTCCACAAACCCAACCGGAACCGAAAAAAGCTCATGAGGAAAATTTCCAAAAAATAGACAGGCCACTTTGGAAAATGATGCTATTCAATTTTTTAGGCGGCATTTCCTGGGGTCTCGGAGTGCTTATCGGCACGACATTACTTGTGGCAGTTGCTGCCTTTTTTCTAAACAAAAAAATAGATCTCGTGCCAATTCTTGGACGTTTTATGGCAGAAGTATTAAAATCCGCACAAAACAACTTGGTGCCGCAAGGCAACCTTCCGCCACTTCAATGAGCCAAATAACCCAAAAAGACCATCGCGAAATCGGCCGCGAACTCGAATTATTTTTCTTTGACGAGTATTCACCAGGTTCTGCTTTTTGGCTTCCAAACGGCATGATCATATTCAGGGAACTAGAAAAGTTTATTCGCGAAACAATAGACAATCGCGGTTATCAGGAAATTTCTACACCGATTATTGTCAAAAACGAGGTTTTCAAAAAATCCGGCCACTGGGAATTTTTTAAAGACAGTATGTTCAATTTTAAAGTAGATAAAGAGGATTATTCACTCAAACCAATGAACTGCCCGGAATCGACAATCGTTTATTCTTTCAAAACCAGAAGCTACAAAGATTTGCCTCTTCGCTTTAGCGAATTTGGCAGGCTTCACCGTAATGAACGCTCCGGAACCTTGAACGGCATGTTCCGCGTTCGCCAAATGGTTATGGACGACGCCCACGTTTTTTGCAGAATGGATCAAATCCAGGAAGAAATCACAGAAATGCTAGATATCACTTTAAATCTTTACAATCAGCTAAAACTTCCGATTACTTTTGGTCTGGCAACTCGTCCAACTAAAGCCATGGGCGAGAAGAAAACCTGGATTGAGGCCGAAGACCAACTTTCCAAAGCGCTTAAGTCTCATAAAATAGACTTTGTTATTTTAAAAGGAGAAGGCGCATTTTACGGCCCAAAAATCCATATAGATTACAAAGACCATCTCGGCCGTGTCTGGACAATGGCCACAATCCAGGTAGATTTCCAAATTCCCCAAGGTATGGATCTCAACTATATAGATGAAAAAGGCAAGAACCAAAGGCCGGTTATGATTCATCGTGCAATTCTAGGTTCGTTTGAGCGCTTTATTGGCATAATCACAGAACTGTACCAAGGCGCACTCCCAACCTGGCTTTCGCCGCAACAGGCAATCATTTTGCCGATTACGGACAAAAATATTCCTTATGCCAAAAAGGTCGAAGAGGCGCTTAAAAAAGAAAATATTAGAGTCGCAATAGACATGCGAAACGAAACTCTCCAAGCTAAAATTCGCGACGCCGCTGTTGCCAAAGTTCCATACATGGCAGTAATCGGCGGCAAAGAAGAAGAATCACAGAAAGTTGCTCTTAGAACCAGAAGCCAGGAAAAGCAGGAAATAATCAGTATAGATGAATTCAAAAACAAAATTACAGAAAGCATTGCCAATAAAAACTAAAACGTGGTAATATTCCCAATACCTAAAAATCGAAAGGTCAAGCTACAATAAAGAAGTTTTTTAGACTAAATCATCAATTAAACTACCCGGAAGTTAGGGTTTTAAACGACAAAGGTGAGCAAATTGGTGTACTGCCCATAGATGAGGCCAAAAAAATGGCCCAGGACCAAGACTTAGATTTAGTCGAAATTTCCGCAGATGCCAAACCTCCGGTTGTTAAAATCATAGATTTTACAAAATTTAGGTATCTGGAAGAAAAGAAGGAAAAAGAGGCCAAGAAGCATGCTAAAGCAACAGAGTTGAAAGAAATTCGCTTTACACCTTTTATTGGTGAACACGATTTGCAGACAGGGTTGGAAAAAGTCAAGAAGTTTCTAAAAGACGGAGATCTCGTTAAAATAAGCATCCGCTTTAAAGGAGCCCAAATGGCCCACCAGGAATTTGGACCAAAACTTTTGGGCAGGATTCTGGAAAACTTAGATGGGATTGGGATAGAAGATAGGCAGGCAAGAATGGAAGGCAGACAATATGTCACCATCGTAAAACCGGCAACAAAAGCCGAAAAAGCAAAAGAGGAAACAATTGGTCAAGAAGAAAAGCAAAATGAAACAAAAAACTAAAAAAGCAGCAGCAAAAAGGTTTAAAGTTACCGCTACGGGTAAACTTATGCGCGGCCGCCAAATGGCTGGTCACCTAAAGGGTGCCAAAAGCAAAAGCGCCAAAAACAGGTACAAAAAGGTTGCCTTTGTTTCTGGTGTTGAAAAAAGAAATATGGAAAGGCTCCTTCTAATAAAATGAGAATCAAACGAGGAACAACCAGCCGCAAACGACACAAGAAAATTTTGGCACGAGCCAAAGGTTTTCGTGGCGGACGCTCTAAGCTAATTAAGGAAGCCAGAACTGCAACAATTCATGCTGGAGCAGACGCATACCGCGGCCGCCGCGAGAAAAAACGCGAAACTCGTTCGCTTTGGATCATCCGCTTAAACGCCGCACTTTCCAAAGAAGATATTTCTTACAGCAAGTTTATCCACATTCTTAAACAGAATAAAATAGACTTAGACAGAAAAGTCCTTTCCCAAATCGCTCTCGAAGAACCCCAAACCTTCTCCGAGTTAGTCAAGAAAATAATCTAAATCTCTTTTGTCCTTGACAAGAATTCTTTCAATTGCTTAAATAGCGCTGCCTCTCGGTCTTAAAGCATTTTTTAAGTCTGAGAGGTTTTTTTGTAATCTCGGTTGTATAATTAACATCAAATGGCACAAGGGGAAAGAAAACCATTTCGCCAGGACGCAAACGACTTTTTTCGCGAAAAATCAGAAGCTCAAGACGAAGAACTCTTAAAAAAAAGTCGAGCAGAGCTTGCAGATATTTCAGCAATAATGGGCTTTGACATGTCAGAAGTGGACGAACACAGAGTCAAACGCAAGAGAGGCGAGTCTTTTATTCGAGGCGGAAAACAAAAACACACTTCTGGTCACAATTCTGCAATCAGAAGCAAAATTCAGTACGATGGTTAAATCGTATAGGAAATTCCCTAATAAATTTTTAATAGAATAGAAATAATATGGACAAACAAATCGAAGAAATTTTAAAAGACGCACGCCAAAAAATCGAGAGCGCCAAGAATTTAGGTGAACTCAATAATCTATTCCCGCAAATATTCGGCAAGAACGCACCATTTGCCAATCTTTCCAAAATAATTCCAACCTTTCCGCAATCGAAGCGGCCAAAAGCCGGCCAACAGATCAACGCGTTGAAACTCAAACTGGAAACGATCTACAACGATGCCAAACAATCTACCCTTCGACAAGCTCAGGGAAGATTGTCATCAATCGACATCACGGCACCTGGTAAAAAAGCCAAGGTTGGTCACCTCCATCTGGTCTCGCAGGCAATCGAAGAAATCGTCAATATTTTTGGCAAACTCGGTTTTTCCCTGCAAAGTTATCCGGAAGTCGACTGGGATTGGTACGCTTTTGAATCATTGAACATGCCCAAAAATCACCCGGCTCGTGACGACTGGGAAACATTTTTTACTACAGGTGATACAAATCCTAAACTAGGCAGACAGGTTCTGACTCCTCATACTTCAAACGGACAAGTTCGCGAAATGGAAAGAGTAAAAACACCTCCTATCAGAATGATCAACATTAGCCGCTGTTACCGCAGACAAATAGACGTTTCCCATACTCCAATGTTCCACCAGTTCGAAGGCCTGCTTATCGACCGCGACGTGTCAATCGCCAACCTTCGCGGTACATTCGACTTTTTTACAACTAATTTTTTCGGCCCCAATCGCGTAACACGCCTGCGCCCTCATCACTTCCGCTTTACAGAACCTTCTTTTGAGGTCGATGTTACTTGCGGCGTTTGTCTAGGAAAAGGATGCCGTATTTGTAAATCCGGCTGGCTAGAACTTGGAGGCGCCGGCATGGTTCACCCAAGTGTGCTCGAAGCCGGAAAAATAGACAGCAACAAATATCGTGGTTTTGCTTTTGGCTGGGGAGTAGAGCGCACCATCGCTATGAAAACAGAATTACCGGACATCCGTCTTTTGTATCAAAACGACATTCGATTCTTAAACCAATTTTGACCTAACTGTGAACCGTGAACTATTAACTATGAACTATCAACTATGAACTATCAACTATGAACCTATCTATACCTGCTTCTTGGCTTCGCGAATATTTAAAAACTGATCTCGCGGCAAAATCCATTGCTAAAGAACTTTCACTCTGTGGTCCTTCCGTAGAACGCATTGAGAAGATCGGCAATGATTATATTTTTGACATCGAAGTCACAACCAATAGGCCGGATGCCTTTTCTGTTTTTGGCATTGCCCGCGAAGCATACGCAATATTAAAAAACAACAAGCTTTCTGCCAGGCTTGTCGATCCAAAAGGCCTAAACTTAAATCTCGATCCGGACGTTACCAACAAATTAAGCTTAGATGTCATTATCCAAGAACCAAATTTGTGCCCGCGCTTTTCTGCGCTAATTCTGGATAACATCAAAATTAAAGATTCGCCTGCGCAAATTAAAAACAGGCTAAGCGCAGTCGGCATCCGCCCAATCAACAATATTGTCGACATCACCAACTATGTAATGCTCGAACTTGGTCAACCAATGCACGCTTTTGATTACGATAAGATTAAGGGCGCCAAAATGCTTCTGCGAAAAAGCAAAAAGGGTGAAAAGATAACAACTTTGGATGGTGTCCACAGAAAACTGCCTGAAGGCTCAATTGTCATTGAAGATCGTGAGCGTTTAATCGATCTTTGCGGCATTATGGGTGCACAGAATTCGCAAATTACAACGCGCACCAAAAGAGTAGTTTTGTTTATCCAGTATTACGATCCAATAACAATCCGCAAAACCACCCAAGCCCTCGCCTTTAGAACAGACGCAGCCGCACGTTTTGAAAAAGGTGTGGATTTGGAAAATATTTTACCGACTCTCTCCAGATCCGTTTATTTGGCCAAAAAAACTGCAAATGCCAAAATTGCCTCCGAGTTAATAGACATTTACCGCAAAAAACAAACCAGCAAAAAAATTATTGTCGCTTTTTCCAAAATTAACGATTATTTGGGAATTGAGATTGAAACCCAAAAAGCGGCACAGATTTTAAAATTTCTGGATTTTAAAACAAAAATCACCGATCAGACATTGGAAGCAACACCGCCTTCCTGGCGCGCGCTCGATGTGACAGAAGACGTTGATTTAATCGAAGAAATTGCCAGAATCTATGGCTATCACAATCTGCCATCGCAAATCCCAACCGGCCCAATCCCAAATTCTGCAGAAAGTATTTTAAAAGAGGCGATTGAGTTAAAAAAAGTTCTAAAAAATCTCGGGCTCACCGAAGTCATTACTTATTCGATAATTTCCAAAAAACTTCTCCAAACTTCAGGCATAAAGCCCGAAAATGCAGTTGAATTGGCAAATCCTTTAACTGAAGAGTGGCAATTCATGCGCCCAACAATTATTCCGTCACATCTTGAAGTAATTGCCAAAAATCAGGTTCTAGACCCAAATCTAAAAGTATTCGAAATAGCCAAGACTTATATTAAGGAGAAGAGTGATCTGCCGACGCAAGACTTAATGCTCACAATCGCTGAGCTCAATTCGGATTTTTACCAAATCAAGGGCATTATTGAAAACGCTCTGGAATTTTTAAAAAGAGAAGTGGTGTGGGAGACTCCAAAGACTCAAAGCGCCTTTTTTGACAAAAACCAATCGGCAATCCTCAAAATCGAAGACCGAGAAGTTGGAACACTTGGAGTAATTTCCCAGGGTGTCACTAACGCCTTTGCAATCGAAAACACTGTCGCATCGGCAGAGATAAACTTAACTAAAATAATGGCGTCTACGGCGCACCTGGCGGCTTACAAGCCAATCCCCAAATACCCACCGGTTATAGAAGATATCTCTGCAATCTTTGCAGTTCAAACTCCAAGCGCCAAAATAATTGCGCTCGTCAAAAACACATCAACCTTGGTCAAGAAAGTCGAAATAATCGACGTTTTCGAAAGCGAAAAACTAGGAAAAGGCAAAAAATCTATAACCCTGCGCCTAACTTACCAAAAATCCTCGGGCACTCCGACACAAGAAGAAGTCACAACAGCCAAAAACGCAATAATCAATGAGCTGGAAAAAACCTTTCAAGCACAAATAAGAAAATAATATGGTGATATAATGTAAACATAAAATATGACCAAAAAATTAGACTACATTATCAAATTAACTTACGACAAAGAGTATAAAGGCTACGTTGCCGATGTCATTAATTTATACGGCTGCATGAGTCAAGGAAAAACCAAAAAAGAAGCGATTGAAAACGCTAATCGTGCTATCAAGGCATTTATGGAAAATGCAACCAAAAAAGTTCCTTCGTCTGAACTTACAAAAACTTCTGTTAGCATAAACTTCGCCTAAAATTAAAAATGGGTCGGTTTGCAAATATTTCAGGCAAATCCGCCGTAAAAACTTTTAAGAGATTCGGCTATATCCATGTCCACATGTCTGGAGACCATGCTATTTTGCAAAAAGAAAACTCACCATCACTTTCTATTCCGCTACACAAAGAGGTTGCACCATATTTGCTAAAATCTCAAATTAAAAAAGCACAGATACCAGAAAAAGAATTTTTAAAAGAAGTAAAATAGAAAAAATGACCGAACTTGAAAAACTAAAAGCAGACGTTAAGAAAATAAAGGCAAGAAATGCTAAAGTCGAAAAAGACAAAGCATGGGAAATAAGCTGGACTCGAAGAGTAGCAATTGCCGCAATCATTTATATTTTAGCTTCTATTTTCTTGTGGCTTACAGCTACTCGTAAACCATTTTTCAATGGATTGATACCTGCAGTCGCATATCTTTTGTCCACATCAACGCTAGAGTACTTAAAATCAAATTGGCTGAAAAAGTCTAATGCTTAAAATAATCGAAGAAAAAGCTGATGAAGAAACCATGAATTCGGTCTCCGAAGACTTAAACGGTTACGTTAAAGTCGTCGTAGATATTGAAAAAGAAATTTTAGCAGCAGGCGGCTCTATGCATGTTCAAGGTGAAGAACTCTTATTAAAAAATGGCAGTCAACAGAAAAATTTGTGGGGTGGAGGATTGGATCTGGACACAAATCAGATAGACTATGATTCTATGATCAATATGAGGCCAAATCAAGGCAATTCATCGCGGGAAGTTTTAGGCTTGAATATCAGAAAACAAATGGAAACCATAATCCGCAATTTATTAAGATAAAAAAATGACAGCGCAAGATTTAACATTAAACATCGCAGTCAACTTAGGCAGACTTTCCAGATGGTCACAGGAAGGAAAAGGGGCGAGAATCAACCAATTTCTATCGGAAACAGAAGCTTTTTTAAATCAACTGGAAAAAGCCGACAAAAAACCCGCTTTTATAAAAACATTCGAACAGTTTAAAAAAAACTTTAACGAGCTGAAAAGCGAACCCGCACTTGAATACGAATGGGCAGAAAAAACTCTGACCTGGTGCAATATCCTAACTCACCGCGCAAAACTAGCCTAAAAACTGTCTAAAAAAGTTCATCTTGAGATATTGACAAAAACTACCTCATTTGATAAACTATGGGTCTGATTTATCTGCCCTTTTTTTATTGGAGTAAAATTTATGCCAAAAGAACAAGGACCATTATCACTCGAACAGCTAAAAGCCAAAGAAGTAAAACTGCAAGACAGCCTATTTAAAGCAGACCGTATTGAGCTTACGTATACGAGTCGGATGTACATTCCTCATTTAAAAGAAGCAATTGAAAAATCACCTGAGAAAGCAAGGTCCAGATACACTGATCAACTGCTTCAACCTCAACACATTCCAATGGAGGCAAATCTTCGTGTAGCAGATATAAAAAAGGCAATAACAAATTCTGCCACCCCCAAGATAGTAACAAGCCTTGTCGAAACCCAAAAGCGGATACGAGAACAAGACGAAGCATCAAAACATATAAGTAGATATGCCAGCTACCTTGATGAGCTAAAGGGAGCAGAAACTTATGTCAAAGTTACACAGGACCGAATACAAGCTGGACACCTTTCAGATAAAGCCTTAAAAGAAGTCCAGGCTTACTACAGCAAAATAGAAAGCCTTCCACAAACTGACCCAGAACTTGCCCATGCGAGGGAAGTTTATTTAGCAAGTCTGGAGCCGCAAAAAAACCAAGACCAAACTACTATTACCCATCCAGTAGAAGTTCAACCGCACAAAGAACAAGAAGGTCTGCCTTCCATAAAAGTCGATCGAAACGCAAATACGGTTCAACTCGATGATGGTGAAACAATTAAACTAACAAGGCCACAAATGGCAGTTTTTGCTAAATTGGCTAGCTCTTCTGAGCCATTGAGAGCATCAAAATTGCGTGGTGTTCTAAAAAATGTTGGTGTAAGTAGAAATACTGGTATAAGACAGGTCATTCGAGAAATCAGGGCAAAAATTGAAGTAGATCCTAATGATCCGAAAATCTTGACTATGGAAGACTCAAGAAGCAATGCTAAATATTCCGTTAATGCTACAAGTATTGAAATTGCCGTTGAATCGGAAAGGTCAAGATTATCTAAAGAAGCCTGGAAAACCTTTGAGATCAAGATGCCTGATGGTCAAATAGTCAAAATCCAAGGCCAAAAAACTGCCGATGCTTTAAAACTCTTTATCAATACAACAATTGACAACCAAGTAGGAATCGAAAACATTGCAAACCAATTATACGGAAAAACAGATGCTGAAAGCAGGTCACGGACAGGAGCAATTGTTCGATTTACAAGAAAAACCCTCAAGCCACACGGCTGGACAATTATCCAATCAGTTCCAAAAGAAGAGATGCTTTACAAAAAAGGTGTCAAGAAAGCTGAACAAAAACAAGCTAGAGCCAAATACTATCTTGAAAAAATAAAACCCGAGGACGGAAAAGATGAAGGAGCATTGTCACCAACACCTCCAACTGAGGCTCCATCCGCTACTTCAGTCGCAGAACTTGGTCTTCGCAAAAATCATCTTAAAACACTTGGCTATATAAAGGAAAATCCCGATGGCGATATGCAAAAGGCTATTGGCCTTATGGGTCCGACAAGAAAAAGTATCCCCCATACTCGTCCTCAGGCTGCTTTCGCTTCAAAACGTGCACTATGGCATCTTTTCAACCGCAACCAGTTAGGCACGGCAACTGAAGATGAGCAAAAATTAAAGGCAGAAATCGAAGAAGCTGTTGGCTTAAAAGAAAAGGAAGCCCAAGCCAAGTTTAAAGAAATTATAAATAATTTTTTCAGCTCTGACCGCAAGAAAGTGGTGGACGTAATTGAAACAAAGCCATTCAAAGAACCGTTAAAAGAATTACCAACGGAAGCCGAAGTCGCACTTTTGGTTACCCTTTATAAACACAGAAGGGACATTATCAGAAAATTTGAACTTCCGGAACTTCCCGAAGAATTAATTGAAGAAGTCTTAAGGGGTTTTCCTGAAAGATTAAGTCTAACTTCAGAACAAATTATCCAGATGAGAAACACTGCTTATGACAAGTTTGCAAACATTGTTCAAAGTGACCAATTAAACGAACTTTACGAACAAGCACCGGAAAGCGCTAAAAAGCTAATTATCTACTTCATGGATATCGATCCGGAAACACAGATTGAAGCCTTGCGTGACGCATTGCTTACTCCAACCGAAAGGCACTGGCAATCTCAAGCAAGTCAAGTGATAAAATACTGGCAAAAACTAAATGGCCATGTGGTCAAACAGGTTGAAACTGAAAGAATACCTCGACTTCCTGAAGCGCCACAAGAGCAAGAAATCCAGGATACATCTGACTTGCAAGAATTAAAAACTGCGCTTCAGGAAGTCGAAAGGAACCAGCTACCTGCAGAGTCAACTAAAGAAAAGCATCCTAAGAAATCTAAAATTGAGCAGAGGATTCCTGACATTCGTATAAAAGTTACTGCGCTAGTAGATGTTGTTCTGGAAAGAAGCACAACACAAAGCATGAATAGCGCCCAAATGCAAAGGGTTTACAATATGTCCACCAAATATATAAAACAGGCTGAAGAAAGAGGATACGTTTCACCACGACATATAAAAGACAGTAAGCCAATTTACGACATCGCCGACATAGCTACCCTTGTTTTTCTAAAAAACCAAGGCAATGGCCTTACACCAAGGGAAATTAAAGATGTGCACCGTTTGATCCACCAAGAAGTAAAAACGCGCCCGGAAAAGCAAAACGATTCAATATAAATGAGTGAGAGAGACCCAATATTTATCCAAGAAGACATTGTAAATGCTCATAAATTTTTGGAGCGTATAAAGGAACGCGTTGCGCACGAGCAGTTAACAGATAAACACTTGCAAAGCGCTCAAGATTATTTACTTGGGGTAGAATCGTACAAACCCCACCAATTAAAGAATCCGGCAAGACCAATAGGACGTTCACTAATCGAACTGCGCAAGCACGGCCAAATCGCTGCACTCAGGGTTGGCATCACTGCCGATCTACCGTCAAAAGAGGAAGAGGAACAGAAAGGAAAGGTCACTCTCACCATTAATGCTACAACGAGAGAACTGACAATAGACGACAAGGAGACAAAAGTCTTAAACCCCATTCAATTTGCAGTGCTTAGAGAAGTTGCCACCTCTCCGCTTAGAAGACTTTCCGCATCTGCTATCGCAGAATTGTCTCAAAAACTGGGACAGAGTTCCAAATTTCCGGCAAGAGACATTGTGAAAGAAATAAATCGTAAACTCCTAAGATCTTTGCATGAACAAAACCTCATTATTAGAGCAGGCGCAACAAATAATTCTCTTTACTTGATAAATCCAATTATCGGATTAATAACGGAGTCAGAAGGCACTGAAAAAAATACCCTCGAACCGCCTAAAACATCAGAGTTGTCAGCAAAACCGCACTTTATATTAGAACTGGCAACGAGATCTGTAATCAACAAAGATGATGGTTCAGCCGTAGGAGGTTTGGAAGAGGCAGATTTTGAGGTTTTGATAAAAATTATCCAGTCACAAGAAGCAGGCTTAAGCAGCCAAGAAATTAGCCATTTATTGCAGCAACGTATCGGTGAGACATTTAAAGGACAGTCCAAGGAAATAATCTCAAGATTAAGAAACACACTTGACGATAATGACAATGATCGAAGGATAATCACTCAATCTGGCAGAACAAAAGGTACCAGATATTTCCTTAATGCTGATGTTGAAATAGTTGAGAAACAAATAGAACATATTGACGCTGATGAAGAATTTTCGATTCCATCCATTGTAAACGTAGAAGATACACAATCAGTTGGGGTAAGCGCTGAGCAGGTCGGTGCTATACAACCAACTTTCCCCACAGAAGCAACTTATATTCCCTACTTAGCGGGAGAAGATGAAAAACGCTCAAGTGTGGAAAATAGAACATTGGAAGCTGTTTGCTCGGCAATTCGTCCGGACAAAAGGGTTGATTATGAAGCTTTGCAAAGAGGTCTTTATTCAGAGGAAAGTATAAGTCAAACGCCAACTGGCAAAAAGAAAATTAAAGTCCGTTTGGCAGATGAGATTATCCCGGTTTTTGAATCGGCTTTTGCCAAGATTCGTGAAGAGGCAGAAATACCAGCACTTCGTGCGGCATGGACAGATGAAGACAGGCACGTATGGGAAGAGCTTGATAAATCCATAAGGCGTGTGTCTTTTGGTGATATTGCCCAATACGGAAAAAAGCTAAGAAGAGAGATCAGAAGATCTGAGCGAAAATACTACCTTGCCCACCGCTCAAAGGGCGGCGGTCCTTTGCTTTGGATTGAAATAGATTAAACTTAAACTATGACTGAACACGAACCACCAGATCTCATCATTGAAGAAAGATTCTCCTCGGGAGCAATAGAGGCTCTAATGGCCAATTACCGAGATTCCCAACTGGCTTTTTTAGAGCTTATTGATAATGCGATTGATAATCGGATCGTGGGCAGCACAAGCCCGCTTGCGGTTCGCGTTCGGGTTTCCAAAGACGAGCTTTCAATCCACAACCAAGGTGGCGAAGGTTTAGACCTGCAAGGTCTCGACAACTTTTTCAACTGGGGACATTCCGAAAAAACGGAGCGCATAGGCATTTGGGGTGTTGGTGGCAAGGGTGCAGCCGGGTACCTTGGTCAAAGCTTGGAATTAGTTTGTTCTGCTAAAGGTTCTCAAACCGAGTACAGAATAGTAGATCCGAACTGGACAAGAAGAGTAGATGGCGAAATAAAACAATTCAAGCCGGAAGTAAAAAGGTCGCATTCCGAAGACGGCTACTTTAGGATCAGAATAACCAACCTTACCAAAGAAGTTAATAAGGCAGCACTCACTACAAAACTTGGCGATATTTACCGCCCTCTGCTTTTAACCAACAAAATAAAAATCAAAGTCAACGGGGTGGATGTCGAGCCTCTGGAAATCCGCTACGTAGAAAACGACCAGAAACTAAAACCGGACAACTTAGTTGTGCAAACCCGTTTCGGTGACCACTTTGATCTAAAAGTAGGGGTAATGGAAGAAGGACAAAGCCTCAAACCTGGTATCCGTTGTTACTATCACGGTCGTCTAATAGAAGCCGAACATTTTTTTGGCCATCCAACTCCGGCGCAGATACCCCAAGCAGCAAGATTAATCGGCGAAGCAGATCTCGATTTTGTTCCGGTTACACCAAATAAATCTAATTTCATACATTCCTCACCTCAATGGATTCATGCTTCAAAAAGAATGCACGAAGTACTCTCTCCTTGGAGTGATAAATTGCAAAGTATAGAAATACAACGCAAAACACCGGTGGAAGGTTATGAAAGGGAATTGGCCAAAAAAGCAAAAAGGATACTCGAACATGTTTTAGCAACCACAGGAATAATTACAAAAACCATGCTACCAGGAGAATCAGCTGGGCGCAGACCCCAAAGCCCTAGTGAAAATCCAAGGGTCAAAACTGGCAGGACCAGTACGAGCAAAGGACCCAAAGAAGGCCAGACTGCACCGGTTCTTGACGCAACTATTGGCGAAATGAAGCGTTGGGGAGCGATGCACGACATCGATATTGCTCCAATGGGAAATAACGGTAGAAGAAGTGAAGTAATCGATGAAAAAGGCCGAAAGATTTTAAAAATTAACTCTGACCATCCTCTTTATCAAGCCGAAAAAAAGGCAGGGGATGATGCCTTGGGACTTTACCAAACAGAAACTGCCATCCTAAAAATTGCAGAGCTTGCAACCCAGGGCAAATCAATTGAGGATTATTCTGAACTGGTTGACAATCTCTCCAGGGAATGCGGAGCCGTTTATAACGCACGAATGACTCAAAGAGAAGCCAGAAGAAGAAAATAAGTTTTAAGTCTTCAAAATCTTTAAGGTCTGACCTTAAAACTAACTCCAAGGTTGTCCAACCGAAACTTCTATTTCTTTTTCTCCGTCTTTATTTGCTTCGTTATAAGCTTTAACTTTTATTTTGTGTTTTCCTTTATTGGCATCTGCAAAAGTATAGTTAAATTTGTACGGTCCGCCTGAACCTTTGGTATCTTTAATTGTCCCATCCACATAAAACTCCACCTTGGTTATTTTCTTGCCCGTATCAATACTGGCCTCGGTTTCAAAACTTAAATCAGTTTTATCATGGTCATTCGGATGGTTAATAGATACATGGACATCTTCCGGATTTTTATTTGGTTGATTCTTTAATTCATTTGGAGGCTGATACTTAGAATCTCCCTGAGTCTTTGCCCAGGCGTCTATACCTTCCTGCCAGCGGTTTTTGCCGTCTGTCGAAACCGGGTCAAACTCCAAAAACACATAATAATCTTTCCCGTCAAGTGTTTTTTCAACCAAACAATCTTTTGTCGGCTCGGTTCCGCGAATAAAATATTCACTGCGCTTTGGCATTTCGCGGCAGGGAAGACCACCGCCCAGAGAGTCAATTTCTATGGCGTTTACATTGTCCGGCTTTGCAAAACCCTCGGATGGTTTCCCAGCAAGCGCCGCCTGCATAATCCTGTTCCAAATTGGAGTAGCACCAGTTACGCCCGAGGCAATCTTCTGATTCATCGGTGTGTTGTCATTATTACCAACCCAAACACCGACTACAACGCTTGGCGTGTAACCAACCGCCCAATTGTCCCGCTTATCGTCCGTAGTCCCGGTTTTAACTGCCACAGTTCTGCCGCCAATATTCAAAAACGAATTAACACCAAATTCTTCACTTCTGGCATTATTGTCCGAAAGTATATGTGAAATTAAAAATGTAATATCTTCACCCAGTACCTGTTTTGAATGCCTGTCTTTGACTTCTTCCAAAACCTTTCCGCTTTTATCCTCAACTTTTAATATTGCGACCGGATCTGTACTTTTACCACGGTTGGCAAAAGTCGAATAACCACTAGTCAAATCAATAAGCCGCACTTCACCGCCGCCCAAAGTGACAGCCAGTCCAAAACGCTTTAAGTGCTCATCAGTCGGCTCCAGTGTTTTTACCCCGGCATCATAGGCGGTCCTTAACATATTTTTTACGCCGACTAAAGCCAGCATTTTGACAGCCGGAATATTTAGTGAATTGCCCAAAGTAAACCTGACCTGTCTGGGTCCGCGGAATTTCCCGTCATAATTGACAGGCTTATATGGAGGTAGACCAACACCACCCGGAAATTCTGTCGACGTATCCATGAGTACTGTCGCCGGTGTATATCCGGCTTTAAATCCGGTAGCATAAGTAAACGGTTTTAGTGAAGAACCCGGTTGGCGCAGAGCATTTGCCACGTTTACCTGCCCATCATAATCTTTGGCAAAATAATCTTTAGAACCAACCATCGCCAGGATATCACCGTTTTTAGGATCTTCAATTACCGCCGCTCCGTTTCCGACATGCAAATCACCAAGGTTTGCAATTTCTTCAGAGACTATTGTTTGGGCTTTTTCCTGAAGATCAAGGTCTAGTGAAGTCGTAACCTTTAAGCCGCCTTGTTCAACAAGTTTATCTCCATAGCGCTCGACAAGTTGATCCTTAACCCAGAAAACAAAGTGTGGTGCCTTGATGCCTTTATCGTTTGGTGTAAAGTGTACATTCGGAATCTCACGGTCAACCTGCGTCTCTTGATCTTTGGAAATATTACCGTCTTCGCGCATTCTGCGCGCCACATCGTCTGCACGGGCAATATAAGCTTTAGGATTAGTGCCATATGGGGAATAATAAGAAGGCCTCTGCGGCAAACCGGCTAAAATTATAGCCTCAGTCAAAGTTAGATCTTTTGCCTCTTTGGAAAAATAAGTTTGTGCTGCAGCCTCAATTCCGGAGGCTGTCCCACCATAAGGCACTTCATTTAGATAAATCTGCAGAATCTCGTCTTTTGAATATTTGCGCTCAACCTGAATCGATAAAATAAATTCTTTGATCTTCCTTGTCAGAGTTTGCTCCGGAGAAAGCAAAGTATTTTTAACAACCTGCTGGGTGATAGTAGAACCACCTTCAACTTGCCGAAAAACAAATATGCTAACTACAGATCTTAAGATCCCAGTTGCAGAAAACCCGGAGTGATTATAAAAATTCTTGTCTTCAATAGAAATTGTTGCCTGTTTTACATAGGGTGGAAGATGATCCCACTTAACTAAAGCCCTATTGCTGTCACCATAAATGTCGTAAAGCAGTTTACCGTTTCTATCCAGAATCTTTGTCGAAAGGGAAGCGTCGCGAGTCGAAAGTTTATTTGGAGAAGGTAAGTCTTTGGCAAAAATTATAAATGCAAAAAATGTCAGAACTATCATTGCAATTAAAGAAAAGAAGAGTATGGTCGTAGAAACTCCCAAAAAGCGAATCCAAAAGCGCCGCTTATTAAAATTAGAAGAATTTAAAAACGGATGATTCTCTTGAGAGTGCGCGGAAATCCTGGCAATTCTGGAAGAAAACTTGCGAACAGCAGGCCTGCTACTTGAAAACTTCATGAAAACTTATCTGATAATTATAACTTATGTGAAACATAATATACATCGCTTTTGCCAAAGAAGACGAACATAGTAAGGATCACTGACAGATATAGTTTTGCCTGCCCTGTATGTTTAATAATCGTCGCCTCATATTCTCCTCCAACACGTCTTTTGCAATAATTTCAAAGTCCCGGTCATCAGAAGACTCTATTAATCCCTGGACTGTCTTGTTAATTTCTTCATATTCGCGGATACCCTCGACATAACCATCAGAATATCCCAAACATAGTGAAAGCTGGATAAGTCTATTAACAAACAAAAAATCCCATTTCCTGTCCGCAGTTCTGCCCAAAAGCTTAAGTAGTTTATTGTGAGCATCCAATTTTATAAGAGGCGCGACATCTCTTGAAGAGATTGCGCCAAAAAGGTCACCGCCGAATAAAAGTATGTCATTCGATATACCATTTTTAGTTTCAACATTCATTTTTAATAAGACCAAATTCTACTCAATTCAGTTCAAAATAGCAAACTAGGCAACACTCACAAAATTCATCGCTGTTTACATCTTTGAAGAATTTGACAATCGCGATTCAATCTCTTACTATACGCACATGGTTGAAGATGCCAGAAGAGGACCAGAGCAAATTGAACTGGGTGACCTTCGGGTAAAACTTGACCAAATGACTGAAAGAATTGTCAGTCGCTTCAAAGATCGCTTAAGGTTTCCCATGAACGAAGTTGTCTATGAAACAGACGGGGTTCATATTGCAGGCAGATCCGGTATATCTTTTTTACAATTCGCACTCGAAGGGCTTGAGAACTATCACGCCTCGCTTGGACGTTTCGATTATCCGGACCAATATCCAGTTCTAGGCGTTAAATTGCCGACATCGAGCGTGGAAAGAGTCGTTGACCAAGCACCATTACCCAAATTAAGTATTAATATCAGCGATAGCTTATTACCATTCTATCGCGATCTTTTGTCCAAATATTGCGAACATAAAAACGACCCGGACTCATACGGAGAAACTGTGTATATTGATGCTGACCTTCTGCAGATAATCAATGAACGAATCAATATTGGGCGCTATGTCGCTGAAGTAAAAGCAAGAAAAGACCCAACTATTTTCGGCAATACTTCAGATGAGAGTACACTACTTTCTAAACTTAAGGATAAAAACAGGGAGGAAGCATTAATTGTAAAGGTGCGCAACACGGCGGAAGCATACGAACTGAATCCTGAGCTGGCAGAAGATGCTTTCAGATGGATGATAGATGAAACAATCTTTGTAGAAATTTCATATATTCAGCAAGTAAATGAAACCCGCAGATAAGCAATGGAAATTTGAATAATGATTCGTTTATTTATTAAGTATTGAGCATGGAAAGGCTGACAAACAGATACAAAATTACAATAGAGGAACTAAGAGAAGGTGGCCCCGCGGGTTACGAATCAACCTATCTAGCTTCAGAGGGCGATCCAGCAACCGAAGAACTATATAACGTATTGGCTAAGCTAGATGGCACTTTACTGCCAGCCCAGAATAAAATAATCAGACAAAGAAATGGCCAAGCTTTAATTGATGCTTTAAAAGATGAAAAAACGATAGGGATAGCTTCCGGCTTTAAACCAAGTGGAGCATTTCACCTTGGACATAGACTCACTTCAGATGCAGTTTCATTCTTCCAAAAAAACGGCGTTCAGGTATTCGTACCAGTGGCAGATATTGAATGTGCAATGGATCCAAAATTATCAGATGAACAATACCAATTCTGGTCTGCGGATAACCTTTTAGATTGGGGAGCCGCCGGAGTTAATTTAGACGCAGCTCATGTGTACCTACAGTCAGAGGAATTTCGAGTTAGTGGTCTTGCTTACCTTGCAGCTAGAAGCTTAAGTTTTAATCTGGCAACAGATATTTATGGCGCTGAAAAAATGATCGACGATTTCCCCTTTCAATTCGCTGGAGTAACTCAGGTAGGTGACATTCTTCTACCTCAACATCAAGAATTTAGGAATTTACATTCATTTATGTTGAGTGGTCAAGATCAGGATGGTCATATGAAAATGACTATCGCATTGACAGAAGAAACATTGAGAAACGACACTAATAAACTGGCCCAACTAGCAGTCCCCTCTGGTTTTTATATACCGCATATTAGGGGGACTGATGGTGAAAAGATGAGTTCAAGTAACCCTAGCAAAGCTTTTTTCCTTGGAACAGGACCTGATATCGAGGATCTACCTGATAGAATACGAACGGCAACAAGAAAATTAGATGAAGCAGATAAGGAGAATTTAGAAAAATGCTCTCTTGATCTGGTAAGGTATATGGATTTCTTCAACATAAAAAGTAAGGTTTCGTTTGAAGGTTTATCTTCGGAGACAACATATCTAGAACTACAACGCAATCTGGATGCTGCAGGAACGAAAAAAGAGCAACAAAAAGCTCAGCGTGAAATAGATGACTTTTTAATTCAGCATTGCAGATATCAAAATCAAAACAATACAGAAATTGTTAGGGATTCGCTGGCAGATGCCCTGAAAGAACACCAGAAAAGACGGGAAGCGGTACTAAAGTACGCGATAGAAAGGGCTTCATTCCTCTCTTATGGAATTTGGGATATGGTAGATAACCCTCAGCCGACTCCTCCAACCTTTTGGCAAACACCGGAAAAAGCTGTAGTAGATGAGAAAAAACGCAATAAGACTCAATGGTTCCACATTATAAATCATGCCGGAAGCCGAATAATTCCTTAATGCTTCAAAATGATTGAAGCAATAATTCCTCAAAAGGAATTCGTTCAACAAATCATTACTGTAGAAGATCTCCAAGCCGAAATTGCCACCGGCGGAAACCTAAAAATAATGATGGGGCAGACATTTGACGAAGGCCAGCCGGTCGATATGCTCAAATATGCGCTTATTATAATGAATTACGGCGATTTACTTGAAAAAAACGGGTCGCAAACAGAAACTCAGTGGCTTATTGCAGATCATTTTATTACAGATATAAATCAAGACTTAGATATCGAAAAAGCAAGAGCTCAGGTGAAAAAAAGAGTCTCCTACCTGCAAACAATTAATAAGACCTATCAGGGAAATATTGGCATTGTATTTTCTTCAGAATTAAGCCAGGAAACAAAATATAAGAGAAACCTGGAAATTCTTCTCGAAGAAGCTGAAAAAAATCGCAATTTCAAAGAAAAAGCTTTAAAAGCAGTACCAAAAGACCGGCAAGACAACCCAGATGCGCTCAGATACCCATTTGAAGAAATTGCAACAATAATAACTATGGGTACTGACATTAAAATTGGCCCTGTCTACGAAGCACACTACGATATACCGGCGAGAGAAATTACTCCACTTGTTGGATTTAAGCGTTATGTTGCAATACATCTAACAAAAGGATTCCCGCTTGGCGATCCGATACTCCCACAAGAAACGGCTGAAGAAATCGAAACATATGGTATTCTTCCTTACAAAAAAAACAGTAAGGGCTTGGAAGAATACAGAATCGATCCGGTAAATGATAGTGCCCAAAAAATTCAGGATTTGATTATGAGCACAAATGACCCGAGAGCTCTTGTGGATTTAATATCAATTGCACGACTGTCATACTCAAGAATTATGAAATTAAATTCTTCACAGGTCCGGAATGAATTAGAAGCAGACCGGTTTGAAAAATCAGCGGGAACAGTATATAATTCCGGCCCTGACAAAGAACACCTAAGACAGCTGAGGGAAATTGCTGTTGATAGCTATATGAATTATATTCATGAACACTTTACACTGTGAACCGAAATTAACTTAATATTATTCGCAACCTAAACATGAATCTTGAAAGATTATTAACTACTCCAAAATTAGTCGAACAAGCACCCCATGCCGATGAAGTCAGAAAGAGAGCTGAATTAGTCTCACCGAACCCTATTAAACTATTTTATGGGGAAACGTACGATGAAAAAGGCAACACAATAGACAGTATGAAGTATTATTTCTTTGTTGCGAACCTTGCCGACGCTTTAAGAGTTGACGGCTTTACTGTTGACCCAGCTATTCTGATTGCAGACTCAGCAGCATGCAGAAATGTCGGCAAAGACAAACAAGCCCATTATATGTACCTGGGAAACGAAAGGGTTAAGTTTGTCGAACGCGTTAATGAAATCTACGGAACGGGCTTGCGCATTATTAAAATGAGTGATTTCATAGACTCGGAAGAATTTGTCAGGAAGCGTGAGCAAATAAAAGCAATATGTGCACAAGATCCTGAACTTATGGAGGCTGTAGAAAAAACGGTGCCAGAATCTAAGTTATCAATAGAACGGGGAAAAGACTTTCTTTATTCATTTGATGAAATAACTACAATTATCGATTTGGATATAAAAGTGGGCCCTCCCCGAGAAGATCTTTACGACAATGTCGCAAGAACAATTACAGAGCATAGGGATCAAAAAGGGTTAATATCATTATTCCTTAGTCCAACCTTTCCAATTGGAGTAAATTGGAGTTACTTCTTTGTTAACGAGGGTATTGAAAATCACGGAATCACAGCTTATAAAGCCGCAAGCAAAGGTTTGGCCAGAAATAGAGTAATTATAGGACAATCAAATCCGGATGACATAAAAAATTTAATTAATAACACCTTTTTATCGCAAGATCCCGCCTTGCCTAACCCGATTTTAGACATCGGAATTATTTCTGAAATGGCTCGCAAAAGGCTTGAAGATGATGCCACTCAAATAACTTTAGCAAGCGATTTCTACGAAGGAAAACTAACACCAGATATGTTGAAAGGTAAAGTCGGACAAGAAGTAAACGAATATATTTTATCAATGTTTTAATATGGAAAGAGATCAACCACAACACTTAGAAGACCTAGCTCGAGCAGACTTTGAACAAAAAACTGCTCTATGGAGAGAGAAAAAAGATTATTATTCTGAAAAACTTGAAGAGCTCGGCCTCAAGCCAATAGACCGTTTTGTTCAATATCATCCGAACGCAAGCAGATTGATGAAACTGGGGATAACTTTTGGGCACAGAGATTTAGAAAGCGTTGCCGAGGCCATGGCCGATAAAAAACCATGGGCTGTAGTTTCTGGCTTAAACCCGTCCGGACCGCTACATTTCGGCCACAAACAGGTTTTTGACGAACTACTGTGGCTTCAGGAACAGGGAGCTGATATTTATATACCTATCACTAACGACGAGAGCTATGTTGTAGATAAAGCAAAAAGTCTTTCTGAATCAAGAAAAATCGCATACGAACAGGTTATTCCAAGCATAATAGCCATGGGTTTTACGCCGGACAAAACTCATATTTTTGTAGATTCCGATTATCCTGATATCTACAATTTGGCCATGGACTTGTCTAAGCATATAAGCCTAAATAGAGTTTTTGGAGTTTTTGGCTTCGGCAAGGATGAAGAAGGCGAAAATCCAGGAACATTATTTTACCGGGGCGGAGTCCAACTAGCTCAAATTCTTCTTCCGCAATTAGAAGAATTTGGAGGCCCAAAACCAACTTTAATTCCGGTAGGCGTTGATCAATACCCGTATATTCTGCTCGCCCGTGATATTGCAAGAAAAAAGAATTTTGTTCCGCCATCTGCGATTTTTACTAAATTCACACACGGGCTGGACGGGCAGGGCAAGATGTCTACAAGCCGACCTGCATCTGCCATTTTTCTAACAGATGAACCTAAGGTAGCGCAAAATAAACTTAAAAGTGCTTATACCGGTGGAAGCGTTCTGGCCAGTTTTCAAAGAGAAAATGGTGGAGTGCCAGGTATATGTCCAATCAATTACCTAAGAGAATATCACTTTGAAGAAAGCGATATAGTATCTAAAGAGTGTTCAAGCGGGGAGATTTTGTGTGGAAATTGCAAAAAAACGGCTATTGAGCAAACTTTGGATTATCTTGCCAACCATCAGAGCAAATTGCCCGAAGCCAGAAAAAGGGTTGACGAATTCATTCTTAAAACTTCCATTCGATCAGTATTCAGTTAGTTATCAAATATAGGTTAATTGTTGTACAATTTAAAATTGTAAATTCTTGCCATTTAAAAATTTGGCCAAAAGGATAAATATGAAAACAGTTGGAATAATAGGCGGTCTGGGGCCGGAAGCAACCACAAAATTTTATTTGGAGGTTATCTCAGGTTGTACAAAAAGTAATCAACGAGATCATCCTTCGATTTTAATTTACAGCGTTCCTCTTCCTCTAAAGCTGGAGAAAGAGTGTATCTTAGATGCGCAAAACGAAGAAAAATGTATCCCTTATCTATTAAATGCAGCAAAAATACTCGAAAAAGGCGGCGCAGATTTTATTGTTATGCCCTGCAACTCATTACACCTCTTTATTGAAGAAATTCGCAGAGCAGTTAAAATTCCGGTTTTAAGCATTGTCGAAGAAACCATAAAACACCTAAATGACAATAAGATCAAAGCCGTCGGTGTTCTGGCAACTTCAATAACCATAAATAATGGCCTTTATCAAAACCAGTTGGAGGCCAATGGTATTAAAAATATTAACCCGGATGAGTTGTACCAAACTGAACTTAGCAAAATAATATATAAATTAGTTACAGATGATTACACAGAAGCTGACAAAGACATGTTCAATGATATCTCAGGAAGTCTGATCAGAAAGGGGGCAAAATCAATAATACTTGCCTGCACAGATCTTCAACTATTATCACCTTTTAACGATAAAGTTAAATTCATTGATACAATGCAGGTGCTTGTAGATACAACAATTCGGGAATTAGAAAAATAAAAAATTTGTCAAATACAAACAAGTTCTCCAAATTGCCATCATAAGGCACTTCATTGTAATATCTATTCATGGACAAAACCGAAGAAACCTTAACCTGTTCTGTCGCGGAAATTTTACCGAATAAAGACAAGCTCAAAAAACTTCTGGATTCAAAAAAAATTAGAGTTTATCTTGGAATCGACCCTACCGGCACGAAGCTACACTTGGGCCACACAATTCCATTGCGCAAACTTCAGGAATTTGCAGATCTTGGCCACATCGCCTTTTTAGTCATCGGCACCGGCACAGTTCTGGCAGGCGACCCATCACAACGCGACACCAAACGTCAAACAATCACCAAAGAAGAAGTTGAAAAAAATATAAAAGATTGGAAAAAACAGGCTGAAAAAATTATCGATTTTAATAAAGTAGAAATTAAATATAACGGTGATTGGCTGCTTCCTCTAAGCACTGCACAAATTTTAGACATTGCCTCGCAGATTAGTTCCGCCCAATTATACAAACGCGAGATGTTCCAAAGAAGAATTGAAAAAGGGGATACAGTTTTTACTAATGAGACTTTGTATCCGCTTTTCCAGGGCTACGATTCTGTGGTTTTAAATGTTGACCTGGAAATAGGCGGAACAGACCAAGTGTTTAATATGTTAATTGGCCGTGAACTGCAAAAGAAAATGAAAAACCGCGAAAAATATGTGCTAACGACACCGCTAATTTCCGGAACAGACGGACAGCAGATGACAAAGACAACCGGTAATTGTATTTGGTTAGACGACGCACCCGGTGAAATGTACGGCAAAATCATGTCGACTGCAGACACCCAGATCGAACCCTATTGGACACTTTTAACAAATCTAGACAAGTCTAAACTAAAAAATCTAAAACCTCTGGATGCCAAAAAAGAACTAGCCCACGAGATTGTCAAAATGTACCACAGCCAAAAAGAAGCTGAGGATGCCCAAAGCGAATTTGAGTCTAAATTTCAAAAGGGAAATTTGCCGGAAGATCCAATCCTTAAGATGAAAGAAAACATCAGCATTTTGGACGCAGTCGCGACTTTAGTCGAAAGCAAATCTCAAGCCAAACGCTTACTAGATCAGGGAGCAATAGAGATCGACGGTAAAGTTGAAAAAGACGGCAAAGTAAAATTGGAAAAGGGTCAGGTTTTAAAAGTCGGTAAAAAGATTTTCGCCAAAGTCGAAAGTTAAAGACTTTTGATACCTTTGCTACCTTTGTCACATTTGATACATTTATCCTATGAAACTTTTTAAACGCTCCTATCTTCGCAAAATCTGGCTGGCGCTAATAATTCTGGCCTCTCTTGCTTTCATTTTCGGCCAACTTGCAATTTACCTTTTTTACGGACTAAACTAAACG
>OBEQ012251298.1_pt1 | contig 28054 bp, 23 predicted proteins | sample 1670901 | NCBI WGS metagenome assembly OBEQ01 (sample SAMEA104232315, study PRJEB22302) | groundwater metagenome | biome: forest; feature: aquifer; material: groundwater | place: USA | collected 2011-08-07 | depth 5.4 m
GCCGTTGGCTTAAACTCTCGGATGAGGCGACGAATATCCGTGAGTAGCGAATACAGCCGCTCTGGCAACGGTGACGTCTTCGGCGTCGTCAAACAACCATACGTTACACAGGTAGTTTTTCCTCCCACGCAGGCGATCACGCCATACCCCAACCTGGCCACACCGGGGTCGATACCCAAAATACGAACACTTGAACTCATTGCTTGCCACGTACCATCTGTTTGACGGCATGCGGTGCCATACATTTGTTGTTTTTTACCGTTAATCACAGCAGTCGTACGATATTCACGGCAATTTGAATTACCATTCATTGTCATGCGACCAGTGGTAGGTGTCACGGTATAAGTAGCGCCCGTATTTTTATTTTTCCATTTGGTTGTTTGATTGGTTGCATTACTATTTAATGCGTTATAGGTTTTGGTACTGTCTGAACTTTGCATGGATTTACCCACTTCAGCACCTACCAACGCACCAATAATTGCACCGGCACCAATGGCAACCACTTTGCCAGCACCGCCACCAATGGCACTCCCTGCTAAACCACCGACGACTGCGCCAGTCACTGCGCCAATGCCAGTATTTTCGCGTTGCGTATTAGTGGAGCAAGCGGTCAAAACCAGACCTAACATGACAATTGTGATAGGAATTATTCCTTTTTTCATTAGTTAATCCTCCATAGAGTGTTCGTAAGATAAAACTATCGAAATATTTCGAGTAACACTTCTTTCATATTACGGGGGAATACTGACTATTTATAATTAGGGAGACTACTTACAGTAAAGATTTAATCACTTGTTAGCGCTACCAATTCCGCTACCTACTTAAATATTTTTGTGCTATAAAACCACGGTTCAATTTTATAAATTTAAAAATGAGGAGTTCATATGGCATCTAACCTGATGTGGCGTTCTCTAGTGCAATTTATTTTATCGCTATTACTTTTAACCAGCATTAATACCTATGCTGAACAAATAACACAAATTCAAGGAGCTGCTGCGATGACAAAAAATTTAGCGGGTGTAAATTATGATGGACGAGCTTATGTAAATATTTTAATTGAGGAAGTCCTTACTGCTGCTGATAAAACTAGCGCGCATCAATTAAGTACGCCTTTTTTAGCCAGTGCTATACAAGGAAATGACAATGCCTATCAATCAATACTTCCATCAGTGTGGAAAGGATTAAATACTTTATCTGAAACAGAAAATCCCAAAAAAGCATGGTTGTTAGGCCGTGTATTAGCCGCAGCGGACGCCATGAGTGATCAACGTAATGTAAAAAGAGCAACTGCTGAATTAAAAACGTTGTTGGAAAATGTTAATACACCACAAGATAATCCTTTCATTATTTACGCTTGGGGTTATTTAGCATCCACTGAGTATTCGTATGCAAAAGATAAAATGTTGGCTGGCATGAATTTACTTTATCAACAATATATAGACAAAAAAAATGAACTTGTTGCGACGGGGAAAGAATTATCAGATGACGACAAAAGAACATTACAAGATCTCTTAAGTACAGCAACTTGGTCTGCGGTCATGAATGTACAAGCCGCAGCAAATACTAGCGATCAAGGAACATATCAGTCTATTTTAGAAAAAATGAAAACGGTTACCGCGCAAACAAGCGTTACAAATGCACTTTCAACCAGTTTAACAATAGGTGATGCATCTGCCTGGGCAATCGGGATCATGCGTCTTGCGGCTGCGACGATGAAAGATATTAATTTATATCCTGAATTAATAGAGCCTTTTAATAAAGCATTAGCTGATACTAAAGAAGCAAAAATTAATGCTGCCGTAATGTTGGCAATAGTAAATGCTGAATTAGGCAAGGAACGCTTAATAGCCAAAAGTGAATTGCAAAAAACAAATGGACAAATACCTCAAAGAAAATTCTCACGATAGAGAAATATTGTATAAATTAAAAAATTATATGGGTGGGAGTTTGTCTAGTAAATATCATTATTTACCTATGTCAAACTTCTCACTATTTATTTGCTAATACTTTAAAAATAATTTAACTATTCTTTTTTTCAGTTTCATTCCAATCACCGCCTAGCGCTTTCACTAATTGCACGCTTGCCAATTGATAGCGATTTTGAATATCAATCGCGTTTAATTCTGCTTGCAATGCCATATTTTGTGGCACGACTACATCAAGATACGTGGTTAATCCCCCTTGATAACGATACAACGCTTGTTGCGCCGCGCGTTGACTTGTCGTCACTGCTCGTCGTTGATATTTTGTTTCTTGTTGCAATTGCCGCAATGCCACTAATTGATCTTCTACTTCTTGTAATGCAGTCAATACAGTTTGTTTATAATTTGCGACCGTTTCTAAATATTTTGCACGCGCTTTATTAGTTAACGCATTAATACGACCGCCATCAATTAATGTGAGCGCCGCGAGTGGCGTACTTTCATTACTAAATAAAGGCGAGACGGATGTTGGACCTAATGCCCATACCAAACTGGATCCTTTTAATAAATTAGAAAACGTTGCGCTTTCAAAGCCAATACCGCCCGTTAAATTAAACATAGGAAAATAAGCGGCGCGTGCTACTCCAATCCCCGCGTTTGCTGCTTGCACTAAATGTTCTGCTTTTGCAATATCGGGTCTACGTTCTAATAAAGTAGAAGGCAAATTGGAATTCACTTCAACTAATCTTGGTGTCACGCTTGTTGGTGCAATAGTAAAAAATGCCGGCGCTTCACCGATTAAAATAGCAATGGCATGTTCTAATTGCGCACGTTTTAATTGATTATCTGCTGCTTTCACTTTTACGGTTTGCAATTGGCTTTCTGCTTCATCTACTTCTATCATTGACACAATTTTTCCAGCATAACGTTGCCGTACTATAGCTAGCGCTTTTTCATAAACATTCACCGTTTGATTTAATATTTGTTGCGCACGATCACGATTTTTTAATGCAAAATAATTTTTTGCTAACTCTGCTTGTAAACTTAATTGCATTGCTGCTAAATCCGCCGCACTTGCCGCTGATAATTGTTGTGCAGCAGCAACTGAATTACGCACACGCCCCCAAATATCAATTTCATAAGCAAAATCAGCTCCCAAAGATTGATCACCATATAAAGGCGCTATCAGCGGATTCGCAAGATTATTTGAAGCTTGTTGGCGACTCGCGTTTAAATTACCAATCACCGTTGGAAAATAAGCGGCACGCGCCACAGCGGCAACAGCACGTGCTTTTTCATAACGCGCGAGTGCTGCTTTTAAATGTTGGTTCGATGTCATGACTTTTTCTTCTAAAATATTCAATGTTGGATCGCGATACATGCGCCACCAATGAGGATGCATGGCTACTTGTTGCTGCGAATTTATTTTACGCCATTGAGAAGAGGTTTTTTTGGAGGTTTCTTTATAGGTGACTGGCATTTTTACTTCAGGACGCGAATAACGTGGCGCCAATGAACACGACATTAATAAACTGTCGCAGATGAAAAAAATAATGAGATAAATAAATAATTTTATTCGCATCACGCATTCTGATCCATTGTTGTTGTCATCACAGAAACCACTCGTACTTTTTGTCCACTCATCAACGAATCAGACGGATTAATAATGATAACTTCGCCTGGTGTTAATCCCGCGATCACTTCTACTGAATCACCAAAATCACGACCAATAGTAATTGATTTTAAAACCACTTCATGTTGTTGATTAATGGTAGCCACTTGTAAATTTTGCGCGCGAAAAATAAGGGTGTTCACAGGTAAACGCACGTTGGTTTTACTGCCGGGTAAATCAAAATGAACCGTGGCGTAACTACCTGCGGATAATTCCTGATTTTTATTATCGACCTCAAATTGCATGAGCATGGAACGGGTGACGACATCAACTGCTTGTGCCGTATTTAATAATTTTGCGTGATAGGTTTTGTTGGGATATTGCATAAAATGCAATTGCGCCGTTAAATCTGCTGGAATTGTTGCTAAATAACGTTGCGGGACACGCACATACACGCGCAATCTATCGGATTGCACCATGCGAAATAATGGTAATTTCTGACCGCTGCCCGCATTAATTAAGCGACCAATATCAGTCGTACGCGAGGTGATGGTGCCAGCAAATGGTGCGATGACGCGTTCAAAATTAACCAGTTGGCGTAAGCGTTCCTGATTGGCACGCATGGAATCGACGATGGCTTTTTTTGCTTTAGCATCACTGATTTGATCATCTGTTTCTTGACGTGATACTGATTTAGTTTTAATTAAATTTTCCCAACGTGCGACTTTTATTTGCGCTAATTGATAATTCGCTTCAGCCGTGCGCAAATTTGCTTCTGTTTGTTTTAATTGTGCATCCATTTCCGGTGTAGAAATAATCGCTAACACATCGCCCGCTTTCACTTGTGCGCCAATGTCTGTTAACCACTCCACCACATAACCATTGGTGCGCGCATAAATTGCTGTTTCATGCCACGCTTGTACATTACCGGGTAAAATAATTTTTTCTGTGGCTGGGCCTATGATTGCTTGAATGGTTGCAACATTCAAAATATTATTATTTTCTGTTGCATGCCGTAATTTTATAAAATTCATCACATGAATAGAAATCATGATTAATATGATTAAAAACGCCATAAAAAATCCGATGAAAATACGTCGCGTCATTTCACAAACTCCGTATCACTCGTTGATTGTTTTTTTCCACCATGAATCAAACAAAAAACCGCTGGTACAAAAAATAACGTTGCCACCGTTGCAAATAATAAACCGCCTACGACCGCACGGCCCAGCGGCGCATTCTGTTCACCACCTTCACCCAAACCAAACGCCATCGGTAACATACCAATAATCATCGCAAACGCCGTCATTAATACCGGTCGCAAACGTGTGAATCCTGCATTTAACATCGCCGTCACTGGTTCTTCACCTTGCGCCATATTTTGTCGTGCAAAACTTACCATCAAAATACTATTTGCTGTGGCGACACCCATACACATAATCGTGCCCGTTAAAACCGGCACGCTCACTGTGGTATGCGTTAAAAATAACATCCACACAATACCCGCCAACGCGCCAGGTAATGCCGTAATAATAATAAAAGGATCAACCCACGATTGAAAATTCACTACAATTAATAAATAAACCAGCACAATCGCAAACGCGAGACCTGCAAATAAATTATCAAAAGAAGTGGTTTGCGTTTGCATTTGACCGCTTGCAATCACATTGGTACCTTTTGGTAATTCATTTTTTGTATCTGCAATCACTTTGTTAATATCGTGCGCGACACCGCCTAAATCTCTATCTTGTAACGATGCGTAAATATTAATAACCGGTTGAACGTTGTAATGTGATTCAACCACGGCTGCAAAACCACGTTCGATGCTAGCTAATTCACCTAAAATATGCAGATTTTTTTCTTTATTCAGCAACGGAATATTTTGCAAACTTTGCAATGAATCTAAACGATATTGTGGTGTTTGTGCGACTAACGAATACGACACGCCATTTTTTGGATTCAACCAATAAGTGGGCATCGTTTGAAAACTGCCTGATAATGAAATTAATAAATTATTTGCAATATCAAATTGTGTAAAACCCAGTTCTTGCGCAAAACTACGGTTCACATTAATATTTAATTGCGGATAATTAAATGCTTGATGTATGCGCGCATCGACAATGCCAGGTATTTTTTTCACACGCTCCAATAAAATGATGGCATATTGCCGATTCGCATCGGCATCAAAACCAAAAATTTGTAAATCAATCGGCGTAGGAATACCAAAATTTAATATTTGACCGATCATGTCTGCTGGTAAAAATGAAAACGTCACACCAGGAAATGCTTGCGGTAATATTTTTCGTAATTCGCGCACGTAATCTGCCGTGGGGCGATGATTTTCTTTGAGTGCGACATAAATATCAGCATCTTGTGGGCCAACTGGTGCGGAAGTGCTATATGATAAATTAATTCCACTCACCGGTAAGCCAATATTATCAACAATATTATCTACTTCATTCGCAGGAATAATTTTACGAATCATGTTATCAATTTCATCACACCATTTTGCCGTTTCTTCGACACGCGTGCCCATCGGTGCGCTGAGATGAATTTTGATTTGTCCGCTATCTACTTCTGGAAAAAAATCGGTCCCTAACCACGGCGTTAATAAAAATGCAGATGCTAAGACAACTATTAAAAATACTGACACAAAATAACCGCGTTGATCTAATGTTTTTTTAAGTAAATCGCGATACTGTTCGCGATAATGTTGAAAACGCCGTTCAAATTTCAATTGCAATCGTATCGGTAAAGAAGATTTTTTTTCTAGCAACGATCCGGAAAGAGATTGCATTGTCGTGTCGGTCATGTCGCGCTGACGTAACCAATATTTTGCAAGTGTTGCCACCAACGTACGCGATAATACATAGGATGCTAACATCGCAAAAATCACTGCTTCCGCGAGTGGCGTAAATAAAAAATAAGCGACACCACTTAATAACAAAATCGGCACAAAGACAATACAAATACATAATGTCGATACCAATGCTGGCATAGCAACTTGTTGTGCACCATCTAAAATAGCCGTTTCAATTTTTTTTCCTTGCTCTAAATTCCAATTAATATTTTCCACAGCAACAGTTGCATCATCGACTAAAATTCCAATGGCTAATGCTAAGCCACCCAATGTCATCATATTAATGGTTTCACCAATCGCAGATAACACAATCAGTGACGTTAACACTGATAAAGGAATAGAAATGGTAATAATCAATGTGCTATGTAAATTACCAACAAATAAAAAAATCATGAGACCCGTTAAAATAGCTGCGATCACGCCTTCACGCAACACGCTGTGAATCGCTGCTTTAATAAATGGCGATTGATCACCAATGACATGTAAATCTAAACTTGCTGGCATACTATCTGCAATTTTTGGAATAAGTGATTTTGTTTGTTCAATGATAGCAAGTGACGAAGTAGAACCGGTTTTTTCAATTGGCATTAAGACTGCACGCTTTCCATTGACGCGCACAATATTCGTTTGTGGCGCAAAACCATCACGCACATGTGCGACATCTTTCATGTACACCACCGTGCCTTTTACTGATTTAATCGGTAAATTATTTAAATTTTCATATTCCAGCGGACTTGCATTTAATTTTACGAAATATTCATATTGACCAATTTTTTGTGTCCCTGCCGGAAAAATAATATTTTGATTATTCATTGCCGCACTGACTTCTTGCGCAGAAATGCCATAGGCTTGCAACGCTTGTTCATCTAAGTCGGCTTGGATTTGCCGAGTTTTTCCACCATACGGATAAGGAATAGAAGCACCTTGTACGGGCGCTAATTGCGTACGAATAAAACTATTTCCCAAATCAAATAATTCTTGTTCGGATAATTTCAAACTGGATAAAACTAATTGAATAATTGGCACGGTCGATGCGTTATAAAGTAATGCTTCTGGCGGATTAGTGCCTTGTGGTAAAAACCGCATAATGGTTTCTGCAGTAGCAATCGCTTGCGTTAAACCCACCGTCACATCCGCCGTCGGATGAAAAAATAATTTGATGACACTCACGCCATAGAGTGATTGTGATTCAATATGTTCAATATCATTGACCAGTGTCGGTAAAACGCGTTCATAAATACTGGTGATACGCCCCGCCATTTCTTCTGGTAATAAGCCACTATATGTCCACACCATGCTAACAACAGGGATATTAATATTCGGAAAAATATCTTTAGGGGTGCGAATGATTGTTAAAATACCGAGGATTAAAATTAATAAGGCGAGAACAATAAAGGTATAAGGTCTGCTAAGTGCAATCCGTACAAACCACATTGTTTTCCTTAACGATTTCTAATGTGCGTGTATATGTATATGTATGCGTTAATACATGCTACTTGGAGATAGTCACTGATGCAACCACTCTATCTAACCACGTTATATAAATAAAAATTATAAAGAATATAAAGAATTTAAAAAATATAACTAAAAAAATGCATATGCAGTTATTCATTGATGGTTAATTGATTCTATTTTCGCAAATATCTTTTCTTTCAATTCATCTTCAAAACCAAACCATTGCAAATTTTTAATTCGCTGTGGAAAAATAATCCCATTAATATGATCTAATTCATGTTGCACGAGGCGTGCATGAAAGCCTTCAGCAACCCGCGAAAATGCATTTCCTTCTTGATCAAAACCGCTATATCGAATTTTGTTATAACGCGGCACCACGCCTCGCAATCCTGGCACACTCAAGCAACCTTCCCAACCATCAATCATTTCCTCAGAAAGAATTTCGATGGTGGGATTAATAAGTACCGTAAAAGGGACTGGTTTTTCATTAGGATAACGCGCATTTTTTTCAAACCCAAAAATAATGACACGTAATGGATAAGCAATTTGTGGGGCCGCAATCCCCACACCACCTTTTTCTTGCCTGGTATCTTGCAAATCTTGAATAAGATCATAGAGTGCCGCAGTCGAAAATTCGGTAACAGCCGCAGACGGTGTCGCTAATATGTCATTACCCATTTTGATAACGGATTGAATGGCCATGAACTTTTTCCTGTGTGAAAGTGGAATTGAACAATAATGTAACCAACGTCATCAGCGAAGTACCTATTAACAATAAGCTAGGTGCCAGAGGTGAATGACTAATATTTGTAATATATAAAGCTAATAAAGGTGCGGTACCACCAAAAATACTCATGCTTAAACTAAATGCCAGACAAGTTCCTGTAAACCTAATATTAAGAGGAAAACTTTGAGTAATAAAAAACATAATTGACCCAGCTGTTATTCCAAGTAAAACAGCAAAAAGCATATATCCAATCACTACTTCATAAATAGAATTTCCAAACAACAATACGAATAGTGGATATGAAAGAAATAAAAACCCAAATGTAGAAATAAATAAAGGTATTTTCGCTCCAATTTTATCTACCCATTTTCCAACTAACACGCTAGTCAAAAAAGTAAGTGCAAAACAAAATGAACAAATGATCAGTAATGTATATTTATGTATAGCGGTAGCATTGATCGCATTAGGAAAATAAATAGCAAATAAATAGACTGCTACAGCGAACAAAGAAGTCAGCAAAGTAATTCTAAAAATATTCAAATAATTTTTTTTAAATACATCTTTTAATGGATTAATAGACAACGTATGTTCAAGTAAAGCTTGTTTAAATTCAGATGATTCTGGCTGTTTTATTCGAACAATGAAGGTGTATAAACCAACTATTCCACCTATTATAAAAGGAATACGCCACCCATAATTTATTAATGCGTCACCCCGTATGGTAGAAAAAATTAATACTGACATGAGCGAACCACAAAGCAATCCAATGTAAACACTGCCTAATATAAAACTACTTGCATATCCTTTTTCGTTCTCAGGCGCATTTTCCATGAGAAATAAAGTTGCACCAACTTCTTCACTTGTAATAAATAAACCTTGACCCATACGAAATAAAATTAATATTAGAGGTGCTGCAATACCAATCTGAGAATAGGTTGGAAGCAATCCAATACTCAATGTGGATATTGCCATTATTCCTATAGATAAGATAAGTGCTATTCTTCTGCCAAATTTATCACCAATATATCCTACCGCCATCGCACTAAATGGTCGCATCATTGATCCTGCAGCAAATACAGAAAATGCTGCTATTAGTGATACATATTTACTTTCAGACGGAAAAAATAATTGGCCAATAATAACAGCAAAATAACCGTAAATTGTAAACTCATATAACTCTAATACATTTCCTGCCATACAAGCAGGAATAAATTTTTTCCAATTTTTTTCACTCATAAACACATCCTTTATTTTTAAATTGTTTGAATACGTTTTTTCCCATAAAAATCGACGAGAATTAAACTATTGTGTTTATCTGTACTGGTGTTTGTTTCATTCTTAGAAAAATTTTTCGTAAATCGTGCTGGTGGTTTTCCACCTTCAAATGAATAAAAACTCTCAATAACAGGAGGAGAATAATTCCCCGTATATATGGAATATGTTTCTCGCATAAGCGAGTATACATGATCTCCCATTTTTAAAAATGAATTAATTTTATTTACAACCACAGATTGAAAAGTGGGATCCGTTTTTTTTGTTGCGAAAGAATAAATTAAATAAAAATTATTCCATTTTCTTACCAGCATAAATCCATGTTTTAAATCCAACATGTCTTCTCTAATTTTCCTTATCTCTTCTGCATATGCTTTATGTGTCGCATCAGTCCACCAATAAAATTCAAAATTTTCATAATATTTTGGCGAAATAATACCATCATATTGCCCTAATCCTCTGTTACATATCTCAAAAGCATGCTGAGGAGTCCCTGAAAAAAAAAGCATTTCTCCTTTAGGATTAACCAGATCTAATGAAAAATGCTCTATTCCATCTATACCTCAATGGCACTACCTTAATCTTCAGCATATCTTGAAATTCTTTTATTCAGTAACGCTCACCAGATCTAAAATCATAATGTCGCTGGCCTTGGCCACGAAATATTCCATCTGCACCCATTTTATTTAAATCTGCTATAAGAAAAAAATTTGGAAAATAACGGTCGCCTATGCATTGTATTGGTTTTTTACCACTATGCGCAGCCATTTTTTAGTTTCTATTTATAATGATGCGACCCTTTTTTTAAAAGATTATCAACCACAAGCACGGGGCTGTATTTTGTTAGATTTACTCATGCCAAAGATGAATGGTTTTGAATTACTACAAGAACTGAATCAACGAAATAATCCTCTTCCCATTTTTGTATTAAGCGGAAATGGTGACCTCACCACAAAAGAGAAAGTATTAAATGCTGGCGCGAAAGAATTTATTACCAAGCCGATTAATTGCATGGATTTATTAAATAAAATTGAAGCGTTATTTAAAGAAAACCCGTAGATATCATGGGGTTAGAGTATGTGGCAGCGTATGTCTTTCTTTTTTTCTTTCTTTTCTTTTGACAGCAGCGGCATTTTTTGCTTATATATCCCTTTTTCTACAGGCGATAAGGAAGCTATAAAAAGTGCTTCATCATCTTGTTTTATTTTTTTCTCTACGAAATTGTAAATAGGCGAACGCAAAAAAGAAAGAATAATAAGAAAAATAGCATTGACTAATACCGCCGTACTCAATGCTTCCATTGCATCACGACGATTAAATTCTTTGTTTTCATTATTGTATCCGCCCTTGAAAAGAGCAGTGAGACAAGATCCCACAACACCGACAACGATAATCGCACTTATGATACGAATAGGCAGATTCATGGGATCTGGTTGTTCACTTTGACATAAAGGAAATTTATTAAATATTTTCAACATTTTTTTATAGGTCAACTGACCACCAGAATTTTTTTCTGGGGAGGTTGCTTCTATTATTAGTGGCGTATTCTCTGTCTCTTTCGCTGATTCATTAGTCATGATTTTCCTCGATTTGATTAGTTTTATTTTTTATATTTTATTTTTTATATAATTTGATAAAACTAACTACTATTTAATTATTTAATATTGTTAAACTTCTTTCATTCCAGTATAAATTCAATATAAATCAGCTTTGTTTCCAACAAAAACCATGCAATGTACACTAATTTTGTCATAGATGAAAACTTTTTTTATCTAGGACGAGCTCATGATGACAGTAAAAAAAGCTAAAATTAAGGATAAACATGAAAATTTTAAGTTACATTAATATATTTATTTTCCTCTTTTTTTTAACCCTAAGTAACATCCATGCAGTCAATGCCGCCTCGCACGGCATGGTGGTCTCTGAGCAACGTTTGGCCTCACAAATAGGCGTTGATATTTTACGCGCTGGCGGCAATGCAATTGATGCCGCAGTGGCTGTTGGCTATGCGCTTGCCGTCGTGGATCCGTGTTGCGGCAATATTGGTGGTGGCGGCTTTATGACTATTCATCTTGCCAATGGCAATAATATTTTTATTAATTTCCGCGAAAAAGCGTCGCTCCATGCCAATAAAAATATGTTTGTAAACCCTGATAGTCAAGCCATGACGAATGAAGCCAGCAAAGGTTATTTAGCCGTTGCTGTGCCTGGTACGGTGATGGGATTAGAGACAGTTTTACAAAAATACGGCACGTTATCACGTCAACAAGTGATGGCACCTGCGATTCAATTAGCAAAAAATGGCTTTATTATCACGCCGTATGAAGCGGCACGCTATCAAACGTTTGTAAAAGATTTTCGCGAACAAGCGAATGTTGCCGCCATCTTTTTAAAAAATGATCAAGCTTATCCCGTCGGCAGCCGCTTAATTCAAACGAATTTGGCAACAACACTGCAACAAATCGCAGATAAAGGTAGCGCTGTTTTTTATAAAGGCGCAATCGCAAAAACCATTGTCAATGCCAGCAATGCACATGGCGGTATTTTGACATTAAAAGATTTTGCTACTTATACCGTGCAAGAACTAACACCCATTTATTGTAATTATCGCGGCTACACTATTATTTCAGCACCGCCACCGAGTTCAGGCGGTGTCACTTTATGTGAGATATTAAATATTTTAGAAAATTTTCCGCTCGCAAATAGTGATTTACGTTCTGCCACTAACACGCAATATATTATTGAAGCCATGCATTATGGATTTTTTGATCGCAATAATAAATTGGGTGATCCCGATTGGATAAAAAATCCAGTCGCTGAATTAACGTCAACATCATACGCCGCCAATATCGCAGCCGCCATTCAAAATAAATCCCTGTCTTCACGCATGAAAACAGCAACAACGACGACACATGAATTAACTGATACCACACATTATTCAGTGATTGATAATAAGGGCAATGCGGTTGCCGTCACTTACACTTTAAATGGATTTTTTGGTGCCGAAATAATCGCCAGCAATACCGGATTTTTTCTCAATAATGAAATGGATGATTTTACGATTGCAGCAGGTGTCGAAAATAAATTTGGTTTAGTTCAACATGATGCGAATGCGATTGCACCCGGGAAACGCCCGCTCAGTTCTATGGCACCCACCATTGTGATGAAAGACGGAAAAATTTTTCTGATATTAGGCAGTCCGGGCGGCCCACGCATTATCACTTCTGTTTTACTGACATTATTAAATGTGATTGATGGTGACATGCCGTTACAACAAGCAGTGGATGCACCGCGGTTTCATTATCAAGTTCAACCCGATGTCATTGATATTGAACCGTTTGCATTACCCCTCCTCACCCAAAAACAATTCACCTGGCGTGGTTACCATTTCACCGCACAAAAACAGTGGGGCGCAATCGATGCCATCATGGTTGATCCGGCGACAGGTGAGTTTTATGGTGTCAATGATATACGTCGTCCTGATGGCGGCGCGGTGGGATATTAAAATAATATTAATAGACTAAAATAGACTAAAATACTTTCATTTTAATATTGACAGTATAATTAATAATCATTTATGCTGTATCACATGAATACTTTACTGCTACATACATTGCAACCGAGTTTGCCTACTGAGGAAGGAAGAGAGCTTACCTACTCTTTTCCTTTTTCTGTTGCTTCTTTTTCTATTGCAGCTATTCCTTCCATGATCATCATGATTATGGCGAGACCCACTCGCCTATAACTTCCTCACCCTAAAATTTATTTTTTTACACCAAATGCAAATGCCAAACAGCATTTTAACTGCTTATCAACGCATTTTGTATTAATCATTTTTTATTTAATTATTTTTAATGAACAATAAAACAAACAAAACGAGGATTTAATCATGCGTATCAACGAAATATTAGATTGTATAGAACAAGGGGTTTTCAAATATCAAAACAAAAATCCAAGAATAAGACGTATTGAAAGCACGTTTTATCTTCCAGAAGAAATACAGATCTTAAATCAAATAGCAACATTGCGTAAGCAGTATAAAGCGTGTAACCGGCTTGATACATACTTACCATTGCAACGCGAGGTTTTAAATCTACTTTCTAGTATTTTTTCCAAGGAGAATTCTTATATTGCAAAAGACATTCATCTTTATATTCGCGAGGCAATCGTTAATTTCAAAGATGGCAATACAATTAAAGAACGTTTAAATTGGCTTCTTGAAAATGAGGAGGAATATCTGTCATTAACAAATGCTACAAATAAAGTGTTTGGAATTCCTCTGGATAAAAAAAGTGGGATATTTAGTTCGGTTGTTGCTGAAATATTTCAATCTGAATTAAAACAAACTAGGTTACCTAGTTGTGAATTAAAGGGATTAAAAAAATCGATTTAATTTATGATTGACTTCACACTTAAAACATCATGTACTTGCAAATAAAGTATATGATGTTTTTTTTATTTTTTATTTTATATTTAATATTTTTATATTTTAAAATTTATATTTTATAAAGGCTTTCACATGAACACACGTTTTGGATTTTTAATTTTTAATGGCGTAGAAGAATTGGATTTAGCCGGTCCCTGGGAAATGATTGGCGTCTGGAGTAAACAATTTAATGGGCCAAAAGAAATAATTGCCATTGCTGAGCAAGACGGTTTCATTACCGGTGCGCATGGCTTAACAATAAAAGCAGATGTCACTTGCGCGGCTTGCCCGCCACTCGATTATTTATTAGTGCCAGGTGGCATGGGCACACGCACCGAAGTCAATAACCCAATATTAATCAATTTTATTAAATCGCAAGCCACTTATTGCCGTTATATTGCTTCCGTTTGTACCGGCGCATTTTTATTACAAGCAGCCGGCTTGTTAGCTGGTCACAAAGCAACCACGCATTGGCAATCATTAAACCGATTAAAAAAATTCACTGATGTTAACGTCCAAGAAAAACGTTATATCAAAGACGGAAATATTTGGACATCAGCCGGCATTTCAGCAGGAATAGATATGTCACTCGCCTTAATTGCAGACATTGCTGATAGCGAAACCGCAGGCAACGTTCAATTCCAGACTGAGTATTTTCCCGATCATAAACAATATATTTCATTACAAGCGGTAAATGAGGCACCAGCCTATTTAAAAAATAGCTAAACACAATTAGGTGATCTGGTCTCGAACAGACTATAATACTTCCCGTTTTCTATCTGATAGATAAAAATAATATTATGATTACTTTACGCAATATCAGCTTACGTCGTGGTCCACACCTGTTATTAAAAGAAATTAACTGGACGATTTATCACAAACAACGCATAGGCATGATAGGCGCTAATGGCTCCGGTAAAACCTCCTTATTCACGATGTTATTAGGCGAATTACCACCCGATGATGGCGATCTTGAAATCCCGCGCCACATCAAGTTAGCGCATGTCGCGCAAGAAACACCGGCGCTGGCACAATCAGCACTTGATTTTGTATTAGATGGTGACGCTGAGTTACGTGAATTAGAACACGCATTAAAAATAGCGGAAGCAGAAGATAACGGTACGCGCATTGGGCAATTGCATGAAAAATTAAGCGTGATTGATGCATATACCGCACCAACACGCGCAGCAAAACTATTAGCCGGTTTAGGTTTTCAAAATCAAGAGCATGAAAATTCAGTGAGTGAATTTTCCGGTGGTTGGCGCGTACGGCTAAATCTCGCCCAAGCCTTGATGAGCCGCTCAGATATTTTATTATTAGATGAACCCACAAACCATTTAGATTTAGATGCCGTGATTTGGTTAGAGCAATGGCTACAAAAATATACTGGCACTTTAATATTAATTTCGCACGATAGAGATTTTCTCGATCAAACCGTTGATCATATCGCGCATTTATCCCATCAACAGTTAAAAATTTATAGTGGAAATTATTCTACTTTTGAAAATACGCGTGCAGCAGAATTAATGTTGCAGCAAGCCGCTTTCGATAAACAACAAAAACAATTGGCGCATTTACAATCATTTGTCGATCGTTTTCGCGCCAAAGCAAGTAAAGCGCGCCAAGCTCAGAGTCGCTTAAAAGCGATTGCACGCATGGATGTCATTTGCGCGGTACAAACTGAATCGCCTTTTTCATTTCATTTTCGCGAGCCGGCACGCTGTCCTAATCCATTAATGACCATGAGTCACATTACGATTGGATATGGTGATCATGTCGTATTAAAAAATATTAGTATAACGATTGCGCCAAAAGATCGTATTGCTATTTTAGGGCCAAATGGTGCGGGTAAATCGAGTTTTATTAAATTTCTTGCAGGTGAATTACTTCCACAACACGGTGATTGTGAACGCGGCTCCGGATTGAAAATTGGTTATTTTGCGCAACATCAAATTGATCATTTACGCAGCGCCGAATCACCACTCATGCATTTACAAGAATTAAATACGAATGCGACGGATGGCGAGTTGCGAAAATTCTTGGGATCATTTGGTTTTACTAAAGACCGCGTCTTAGAACCCGTCGAACATTTTTCTGGCGGTGAAAAATCGCGGCTTGCTCTCGCATTATTAGTCTGGCAAAAACCGAATTTACTTTTGTTAGATGAGCCCACTAATCATTTAGATTTAAATATGCGTAATGCGTTGAGTTTGGCATTACAAGAATATGATGGCGCGATGATATTAGTTTCCCACGATCGCTTTTTAGTACGCAGCACCACTGATCAATTACTATTAGCAGCCAATGGGTTAATACAACCACTCGATGGTGATTTAGACAGTTATCAACAATGGTTATTGGATTATCGTAAGCAACAAAAAAATATGTCGACAACTAACGAAAATAAACCAGAATTATCACGCAAAGAACAACGTCAACAACAAGCCAAACAACGTGGCCAATTACGTCCTTTAATATTAAAAATACAAAATTTTGAAAATGAATTAGCGCAATTAGAAAAAGAAGCGACGGCACTCGAACAATTACTCACTGATTCTTCATTTTATGAGCCGCATCGCCAAGACGAATTAAAACAACGATTGCTGGAACAAGCCAGTCTTAAAAAAGCACAAAAAATAAAAGAAGAAGAATGGTTACGCGCTTGTGAGCAAAGAGACCAATTTTTACATGATGAAAACTAATCCAATCCGGGATATAACATGAATACATCGACACCTTATGCCAATCTACATCCCGATGTTATTCTTTCAGCAATTGAAAGCGTTGGTATTCCCTGCAATGGGAGTTTGCTGGCGCTGAATAGTTATGAGAATCGTGTGTATCAAATCGGTGTTGAAGATGCTGCTCCTGTGATCGTAAAATTTTATCGACCGGGACGCTGGAGTAACGCAGCCATTCTCGAAGAACATCAATTTGCATTGGAGTTAGCGCAACATGAAATTCCTGTTGTTGCACCCTTATTGTTACAAGATCAAACATTGCATACGTATTTAGATTTTCGTTTTGCAGTATTTCCACGCCAAGGTGGTCGCGCATTTGAAGCCGATAATACTGAACAACTCGAATGGATGGGGCGATTTATTGGTCGCATCCATGCAATCGGTAGCTGTCAACCTTTTCAACACCGCATCACTTTGAATGCACAAACTTATGGTCACGGCCCTTATCAGTTTTTATTAGAAAATAATTTTATTCCTGACGAATTAAAAAGAGAGTATTGCGAAACCGTAGAAGCTCTTTTACAAAAAATTGAAAACGTATTTGCCGAAGTTGGCACGATCAAGCAATTACGCTTACACGGCGATTGTCATCCGGGAAATATTTTATGGAACCCACAAGGGCCACAAATTGTCGATTTAGATGATTGTTTGATGGGACCTGCGATCCAGGATATTTGGATGTTATTGTCAGGCCATACGCGTCAAGAATGGCAATTACCATTAGATTATATTCTGTGTGGCTATGAAGCATTTTATGATTTTGATTATCGTGAACTACGTTTGATTGCTGCGTTTCGTAGCTTGCGCATGATTCATTATTCGGCATGGCTCGCGAAACGTTGGCAAGACCCTGCTTTTCCGCTCAATTTTCCTTGGTTTAATACCTTACATTATTGGCGTGAACAAATTGAAAATCTCAGACAACAAGCATTACTCTACGAGGCGTTAGAATAGTTGTCATTATAGCTTTATAGCTTTTTATTGAATTAGGAGAGCAAGATGACTTACTCATTAAAAAATAAAATTGTTTTTATTACCGGTGCATCGAGTGGGATTGGTGCTGCGTGTGCGCAACAATTTGCGCAGCAAGGCGCAAAATTATTATTGTGCTCACGCCAAATTGATAAATTAAAACAATTGGGCGAACAAATACAAAAAGAATATCATGTCGATGTTTTCTGTTTTCAACTCGATGTGACCCAATTAACCCAGGTAAAAACTGAAATAGAAAAATTGCCGACGGCATGGAAAACCATTGACGTCTTAATTAATAATGCGGGCCTCGCTGCGGGGTTAGATACCATTCAAGATGGTAACATTCAAGATTGGGAAGATATGATTAACACCAACGTCAAAGGTTTGTTATATATCACCAAAGAAATTCTTCCAGGCATGATTGCGCGTAATGCTGGACACATTATTAATCTCGGTTCAATTGCGGGTCATTATGTTTATCCTAAAGGCGCCGTCTATTGTGCTACTAAATATGCCGTGAATGTATTGTCGAATGGCTTACGCATGGATTTATTTGGTACTAAAATTAGAGTAACGAGTGTTGATCCTGGTGCGGTTGAAACAAATTTTAGTATGGTGCGTTTTAAAGGTGATGCCAAACGTGCAGCCGCTGTCTATGAAGGCATGGAAGCATTAACAGCAGATGATATTGCCGATGCTATTTTGTATTGCGCAACACGCGCACCGCACGTCAATATCAGTGAAATGATTATTATGCCGACGGATCAGGCGTCTATTACCATGGTGGCGCGAACAACAACAGAATAAGATAAAAAACGATAGAAAAAACACATTTAGTCGTCATGCTAAATGTACCGCAAAGCTATTCGTCGTGTGAGATATTATCCAGCCGTGACGAATGAAAATAGACAATGTTTACTTGCGCAAAGTGAATAACTTTTTGATTTTTAAATAAATTATTTTATTCATTTTTTATTCTATTAGAAAATAAAGACAGAAATGCTCTTGATTATTGATAGCAGCAAGATAGAATGCAACTCGTAGTCACGGATTGACTAGCGGTGAATGAAAGGATTCTGCAACCACTCCTCGTTTTGTGTGTTTGCATGGATGCAATGTTAAACAGGAAGTTTGATCGTTTTTTTAAGGGCAGCCCCAAAACTGCCCTTTCTTTTTTCGTGAAATTTTTCGTATTTTTTCCTATCTTTTGTATTCAATGATCTCCGCTAAATATCAGCTAAGGCACTTTGTTTGTGAGAATATTATTAGCTTAAAAAGTTCTGTTTTTCAATACAAAAAAGCACTGCGGATATGACTGTGAATAGGAGATGCGTTATTTGTATGTATGACAAGATGTTATTGTTATACGTGAAACATCTATCTCTTCAGATAACGATTATTACTTACCTATTCCTCAAATGAGTCCTTAGCTATTATCCGCAGCTATTATAAAGTGTGACGTTTATGGGACGTATAAACAGGGATTTATTTTAAATTAAAAAAATTATTATTCAATAACTTAAACTATACTTCGGTGACCGAAGTTGCTTCTCGTAATAAACGCTGCAAAATGCTTGCCCGTACTAAATTGCTTTTTACGCCTTCTAGGGACGGATATTGTTTACGAACGTGGATAATTGCTTTTTCTATCCGCACCATTAATTCTTCAGGGATACGAATACTCACGATATCGCTCAATTGATCCATGTCTTCAGCAATATCTACTAATGTTGGATAATCTGATAATTCTAAAAAAGACTCAATAGATTCAATAATCCATTTACTTTTTCCCCGCATCCCATAGCCGTCCGCAATAATGCGTTGTTGTAAACGATGATGAAGTTTTTTTTGCAGTTTTACCGAGGTCATTATTTTTTCTTGCATGATCATAGTGCCACTTCCATTTCTATTTCTAATAATTCAACCAATTTTCGAAACGCTTTTGTCGTTTGTCGTAAATCATCCCAATCAATTCGTACAAACATTTCTTCATATTGTCTAAATTGTTTTTGCAATAATACGCAATCAATAATGGTTTTCACTACTTCTGTGTGTACCGTAGAACCCATATTGATTTTGGCTGTTGCACGTCCACGCTTAGACACATGCAAAGAAGATGCCGGTTTAGATTTGGTTTCTTTATGTTGGTTCACGAGATGGCGCAACTCTTTTAAACTGGCACCATTTACACACGCTGCAATAGCTTGGTTTCTTACATCCGCAGACACAATATTCGCAACTAACGCTGCTTTATCTAAATTCGAAATAGTGCCATTCATAATATGCGGTTGCACATCGTCAGGCGCATTTAAAACAGCTAAATAATAAGTCGCTTGCGGCAACGACAACCCTGTAATCTGTTTAATTAAGGTTGCATTTACTTCCACTTTGCCATCTTGTTGGACTTGATATTCACGTATAATTTCACGCATATTGCCTATACGCTCGGCTAAACTTAAATCTTCGCGCGCCGTATTTTCTATCCACTGAATCAGTTTTAAATCAAACCCTTTTGGTTTTTCATTAAAAGCACGTGCTTCAATTTCTTGTTTCCCAATTAAGATAGAAGCCAAGCATCGACGTTCTCCAGCAACGATGCGATACAATTCACCACGTTTGTAAACAACTACCGGATTGATAATGCCGCTGGATTTAATGGTATGACCTAATTCTTTCAACTTTTCTAATTCTTCTTGTTTGCGCATATAAAGAGGATCATCAGGACGTAATCCTTGTTTCACATCGGCTAAATCAATCGCTAATTTGCGTGGATTATCAGGGTCTAATTCAATGCGTGATAAAGGCAATACTATATTTCGAAATACGCCTAAATTATTTTCCACCACGTGAATGGTTTCGGTTAAACCGCGCGTCATGGCGGCTGAAATACCAAAGCGTTTTTTTTTGCTCATGCAAATATCCTCTCTGCAATATAACTACATACTTCCTCTGCTTCCGTTTTTGCGACATGTTGCTCTGCAAAATCAAAAATAGAACGCGGGGTTGAATCAGCCGCATCTACTTCCGCAAAGACAATACGTTGGGAAAACTTAACCGGCAAGATATATTTACTAATCGCTAGGTTATCTTGCAAACTTTTCAAAATATCTTTATGTAAACGGGTTTGCTTAAACATATTTGGTAAGATCCCGACCAAATTTAACGGCCGTGATTTTTCGCGCACGAGTGATTCTTGCATCCACAATTGCAACATCCCATAAATCCCTTGCACCGGTTGTTCTTCCATTACTGATGGAATAATAATATGCGTCGCTGCTTTGATCACACTAATAGTCAGCGGCCCTTTTGATGGTGCCGTATCAATGACTACCGCATCATATGCTGCTTGCACATCCGGTGAATTTAAAAAGTTCGCTAATTGCTTATGCACTTTATCCACTACTTCTGAACGCCGTACCGATTCTGCTGTCAATAATTTTTCCGCATGTCCTGGTGCAATATCTAACAATTCAACGTATGTTGGGTAAGGAATAACACCTTCTCCGTAAAATATTTCTGCAATACTGCTTCTTCCGTCCCAATTATGGTCATCTGGATCCAGTGGATCATAATCTGGATGAATGGGCGGAATAAGTCCTTCAGGAGCAGCAGGATCGATTTCCATATGAAGATATTGATGGGAAAAATTACATTGCGGATCGAAATCAATGCACAAAGTGCGTAATTTTTTAGTCTTGCTTAAATATTCCGCCATTAATTTACTGCATGTTGTTTTTCCTACGCCACCTTTATTATTTACAAACGCGATAATTTCCATAACAGACTCCTGTCGATAGTAAATGTTTATCGTAAACATGCGTTGAGTTACTTTGTATTACGATATTGCTAACTATATCATTCGTTTTGTTTTAAATTAAATAAAAAAATACAACGAATTAAACATTACCTAGTTGTGTTTTTTGTTTATCTTTTGTTTAGTTTTTGTTTATCACCAGGTAAGATATTGACAATACAATATTTTATCCTTCGAAATGTGACATTTGTGGGAGATATTGTGACGGTTGTGGGATTTTTCTGGACGGCTGTGGGATAGTTAGGTGACGTTTATGGGACAACATGTGACGGATGTGGGATTAGTAAAAAAAGAAAAAAAAGAATTAAAAAAACATGCGGCAACGATTCATTGTTCGAATACGTTGAGTTTGTTGCAACGTAAAATCACCAATGCCTTGTTGTATCATGCTTATCAAGAATTAATGCAAAAAGAAGAACATGAAATCACGGTTAAGCAATTGTGCCGCTTGATTGGTTATCAAGGAAATAATCACGCGGTCATTAAAACCGCATTGCGCGGCTTAATTTCTACCATTATCGAATGGAATTTAATTGATGATGAAACCGGCGTAGAAAATTGGACAGCCAGTTCAATTCTCGCCAGTGTCAGTTTAGAAGGCCCGCTTTGTTATTACGCCTATTCTCCACGCATGAAGCAATTACTGTATACACCTTCTATGTTTGGAAAAATTGATTTAGTGATCCAATCAAAATTTCGTTCTAGTTATGGTTTAGCACTTTATGAGAATTGCACCCGTTATCGTGATTTGCCGCAAACTAAATGGTTTGATATCGAATTATTTAAAAAATTAATGGGTGTGCCACCCGGCAAGTATGATGTTTTTCGTGACTTCAAACGTCGCGTATTGGATAAAGCGGTGGATGAAGTGAACATGTATTCTGATCTCATCATTACGGCGGAATATATTCGAGAAGGCCGCAAAGTAGTGCGGGTGCGTTTCAAATTAAAGGCGCGCGCAAAAAAGTCGCGGCTAGGGCGACCGCTAATAGTAGCAGGTGAGGGTGAATTAAAAGAAAAGTTGGCTCGTGTTTTTCAATTAACGCCGGAACAAATAGATCAATTATTTTTAGATTATGATACTCGCTTCATTCAAGAAAAAATGACGTTAGTTGAATCGTCTAAATCGTTTCAAGAAGGAAAAGTAAAAAATAGGGCGGCATATCTTCATAGTGCCATCAAGCGTAATTATCAAGCTGTATTAACAGCAAACATAGGCGAAGAGGGTGGCAGCAGTAAGAGTCGATCATCAATACCAGCCTTGGTGCAAGACGCAACATTTGCATTTGAACTGGCGCATCTTAAGCAGCAAATAGAAATAGTAAGAAAAGATTATCAAATATATCGCGACAAAGTGATTTACGATGCTATTCAAGTATTACCAGAAGCGGATAAAAAAAATTTCATGGCAGCTTTTCAACGCTATGCTGGTCCGGTTATTCACACCACGTTGCAATTACAACGTGGTAAATATACGCGTGACAATGTATTGGAATCACCTCAAGTGCAAGCATTGCTACGTCAATTTGCATTGCGAGAATTAGATTTACTAGCGATTTGTTCGTTTGAAGAATTTATGATGCAACAAGAACCAGAGAAAGTCGCTGCGTGGCAAAAATTGAAATCATATGATCCGGATCATCCACTCGTATGTCGTTAGAAAAATGATTGTTGCGTTTTTGTTCATAAAAAGTTATATAATGAAATTGCTCATGTGTTGAGCAATTTTTTTTAACTTACAGGGAGAAGTAACATGGCAGCAAAGAAAAAAACCACCAAAGGCAAAAAGAAGAAGAAGTAACTGATAAAGCCAGGGAAGATGTTTACATCTTCCCTGGCTTATCTCTCCACTCGTAGTATCCCCTCCACAATCACACAATATAAACATGCAATATCTTGAGGCAAATTAGCTAATTTTCCTTGCAATAATTGTTTTCAAATAATCAGTTTCTGGAATGGAAAAGTGAATGGGATGATCCGCGCCCTGATGACCGCGCTCAAGCAGTTGCAGCGTTGTTTGTGTGCGATTCGCTGCACGCGCGATGATATGCGCGAGTTCTTCCATACTGATATGCATGGAACAAGAACAAGAAAAAAGAATGCCAGCCGACGCCAATAATTTTAATGCGAGCTCATTTACGCGCTGATACGCAATCATGCCTTCATTTTTGTCTTTAATTTTTTTTACGAACGCGGGTGGGTCAAGAATAATGACATCATATTGACGATGTTCTTGGACTAAATTTTTTAATGCAATAAAAGCATCTTCGCAAATGGTCTGAACGCGATCGCTCACCTGATTGAGTGCCGCGTTTTTTGCAATGTAATCGCACGCCGTTGCTGAAGCATCAATGCAAGTGACTTGTTTCGCGCCAAAACACGCCGCTTGAATGCCAAATGCACCTAAATAACTAAACACATCTAACACGCGCTTATTCTTCACATACGATTGCAAACGCGCACGTGTCATGCGGTGATCATAAAACCAACCGGTTTTTTGTCCTTTCCAAAGGGGTGCGGAAAAAGTGACGCCATTTTCTTCTAAGACAACCTCTTCTAGTGGGACGCCATAAAGTGGCGCAACCGCTGTTTCCAATTTTTCATGCTCACGTACGCGGCTATCATTACGCAGCAGAATAGAACGTGTTGTTGGCAACAAGGCGACAAGTGCCTCCCCAATCATTTCTTTTTTATGATCCATGCCCGCAGTATTGGTTTGCATCGTAAAGTCATCACCAAAGCGATCAATTACCAATCCCGGTAAATAATCACCTTCACTAAATACCAGTCGATAATATGGTCGATCAAAATACGTCGTACGCAAATACAATGCGTCTTGGATTTTTTTACGAAAAAAATCAATATTGAGACGATCACGCGGATCGCGGCTGATGATGCGGGCAGCAATTAATGAATGTGGATTGATATACGCGATACCTAATATAGTTTTATCATGCGCCTCGACCAATACTTCTTGACCAGGCGCGAACATTTTCAGTGGCGTGAGCTTAGTATCAATTTCATTACTGTAAATCCAACAATGACCAGCACGTATGCGTCGGTCTTCGCCCTTTTTTAATTTTAATAAGGGGAGGGATAATGTCGTCATAAATTTTTCTAATATAGATTGCATTGAGAAAGGAAACGATAATACAACACATTTCGGCAGCGACAAAGTGTAGATGTCATGCTTTACATACGGCATCATTTTTTGTCCTCAGCAAAGCCCACTCATATCGAAATAAGTTGTAATTAGGTACAATCTGGCCAGAATAACAATGCAATATTCAGGAGGAAGTGAGATGGTATTTTTAAATTTTGCACTAGGTGAAACCATTGATATCTTGCGCGAAGCGGTCAGGGATTTTGCCGAACGTGAAATTGCGCCACTTGCTGCCAGGATTGATATCGAAAATCATTTTCCAGCTGAACTGTGGCCGAAGTTGGGGCAATTAGGTTTATTAGGCATTACCGTGGAAGAAGAATACGGCGGTTCTGGACTGGGTTATCTTGCGCACGTGGTTGCGATGGAAGAAATCAGTCGTGCATCCGCTTCCATTGGTTTAAGTTATGGCGCGCATTCTAATCTCTGTGTGAATCAAATTCGTTTAAATGGTACAGCCGCACAAAAACAACATTATTTACCCGCTTTATGCAAGGGTACACACATTGGTGCATTAGCCATGAGTGAAGTCGGCGCCGGTTCCGATGTCATGAGCATGCAATTGCGTGCTGAGAAAAAACAAAATCAATATATTTTTAATGGTAATAAAATGTGGATTACTAATGGCCCCGATGCCAATGTCTTAATTGTTTATGCACGCACAGATAAAGACGCTGGCGCGCACGGTATCACGGCATTCATTGTCGAAAAAGGCTGGCCTGGATTTCACACCGCACAAAAACTCGATAAATTAGGTATGCGCGGCTCTAACACTTGCGAATTAATTTTTGAAAATTGCGCTGTACCCGAAGAGAATATATTAGGCCAATTAAATAAAGGCGCAGAAGTATTAATGCGCGGTTTAAATTTCGAACGCGCTATTTTAGCGGCAGGTCCCGTCGGCATTATGCGTGCGTGCATGGATATCGTGTTGCCTTATTTGCATGAACGCAGACAGTTTGGCAAAGCGATTGGTGAATTTGAATTAATGCAAGCCAAAGTTGCTGATATGTATACCGGACTCATGTCATCACGCGCTTATTTATACGCGGTTGCTGCGGCATGTGATCGTGGTGACGTCACACGTAAAGATGCCGCCTCCGTTATTTTGTTCACTTCAGAAAAAGCAACTTGGATGGCGGGGCAGGCAATTCAATGTTTAGGTGGCAATGGCTATATCAATGATTTTCCGACTGGACGCTTATGGCGTGATGCAAAACTATATGAGATCGGCGCCGGCACCTCCGAAATACGGCGCATGTTAATTGGCCGCGAATTGTTTGAAGATACACGCTGACATTGATTACAAATGGCTTCGCAATGACAAGTTAATTTAAAGGACATCAATCCACATGACAGGTTTTCAATCGCAATTACAAATGAATGATAAAAATGTGCAGCACAATGCGAGTGTCATGAAAGCACTCGCAGTTGATCTCAGAAAATTATTAAATAAAATTCAAGAAGGCGGTGGCGAAAAAGCGCGTGAACGTCACAGCCAACATGGAAAATTACTACCACGTGATCGCATTGAATTATTACTCGACCCCGGTTCACAATTTTTAGAATTATCCGCACTGGCTGGTTATCAATTATATGAAGATGACATTCCCGCCGCTGGCATTATCACTGGCATTGGTCGCGTGATGGGCATTGATTGCATGATTATTGCGAACGATGCAACCGTCAAAGGTGGCACGTATTATCCCATCACCGTCAAAAAACATTTACGCGCGCAAAAAATTGCCGAGCAAAATCGCTTACCATGTATTTATTTGGTCGATTCAGGCGGTGCATTTTTACCGAAACAAGATGAAGTATTTCCCGATGAATTACATTTTGGCCGCATTTTTTATAATCAAGCCACTATGTCAGCAAAAAGTATTCCGCAAATTGCAGTGGTGATGGGATCGTGCACTGCAGGTGGCGCCTATATTCCAGCGATGGCTGATGAATCAGTAATGGTGCGTGAGCAAGCGACGATTTTTTTAGCGGGGCCGCCACTGGTGAAAGCGGCGACCGGTGAAGTTGTGACAGCAGAAGCATTAGGTGGTGCCGATGTGCATTGTCGCACCTCTGGTGTGGCCGATCATTACGCACAAAATGATGAACATGCGATTGCAATCACGCGCCGCATTGTGTCGCATTTGAATTATCAAAAAATATCGCCGATCACATTACAAGCAGCACAAGATCCGATTTTTTCCGCAGAAGAATTATATAGCATTATTCCTGCTGATCCACGTTATCCTTTTGATGTCAGAGAAATCATTGCACGTATTGTTGATGCATCTCTCTTTGACGAATTCAAAGCGTTATATGGAAAAAGTATTGTCTGTGGTTTTGCACATATTCAGGGTATTCCAATCGGTGTGATTGCAAACAATGGTATTTTATTTTCTGATGCAGCTTTAAAAGCCACACACTTTATTGAACTATGCACACAACGGCGTATGCCACTGGTCTTTTTACAAAATATTACTGGATTTATGGTTGGCAGTAAGTTTGAAGCAGAAGGCATTGCCAAACATGGCGCCAAATTAGTCGCCGCCGTTGCGTGTGCGCAAATACCCAAAGTGACGGTGATTATCGGTGGCAGTTATGGTGCTGGCAATTATGCGATGTGTGGGCGTGCGTATGAACCACGGTTTTTGTGGATGTGGCCGAATGCGCGTATTGCGGTGATGGGCGGGGAACAAGCAGCGAATGTATTAGCGCAAGTCACACGAGAAAAGAAAAAACGTCAAAATGAAACCTGGTCGGACGAAGATGAAAAAGCCTTTAAAGCGCCACTGCTTGCGCAATATGCCAATCAATCATCTGCGTATTATTCCAGCGCACGATTATGGGATGATGGTGTGATTGATCCCATAGACACACGCAATATTATCGGCATGAGTTTAGCGATTTCATTGAATGCGCCGATTGCGGCGACGCAGTTTGGAATTTTTCGGATGTAATAATTATTTACTGCTTTTACAGGAAATGTATTAAGGGCATCTCTAGAAATTAGATATTTTGATTCAAATCGAGGCGGATTAAATTTTAAAAGCGCAGTTTATATGCGAATAAATGAGCATTTTAAAA